>FWPU01001364.1_pt1 | contig 73550 bp, 71 predicted proteins | sample 2228361 | NCBI WGS metagenome assembly FWPU01 (sample SAMEA103939777, study PRJEB20133) | metagenome | reverse complement strand
TGACGAAAGGAGTGTCACCCTGAGCCACCCCCCTTGTCACCCTGAGCCGAAGGCGAAGGGTCTCCCCCTCGTCACCCTGAGCCGAAGGCGAAGGGTCTCCCCCTCGTCACCCTGAGCCGAAGGCGAAGGGTCTACCGTTCCAGCTCCTCTCTCAGCAGTTCCTGCACGCGCTGGGGGTTCGCCCGACCCTGAGTCGCCTTCATTACTTGCCCCACCAAAAAGCCGATGACGCTGGTTTTTCCGCCTTTGTACTTTTCCACAGTGTCGGGGTTCTCGGCAATCACTTGGCGTGTGGCAGAGCGCAGGGCGTCCTCGTCGCTAATCTGCACCATCCCGCGTTCCTGCACAATCTTGGAAGGCATCTCGCCCGACTGGAACACTTCGTCAAACAGCTCTTTGGCGATGCGCCCTGTAATCGTGCCGTTCTTGATGAGTCCCACCAAATCGGCTAAGTGGGCGGGGGTGAGGCGCGACTGACTAATCGGGAGGTTCGTCTCGTTCAGGCGCGCTTGGAGCTCGACCGTAATCCAGTTGCAGGCGGTCTTGGGTTCCACGCCCAGCGCAACGCACCGCTCGAAGTACTCTGCCGTGTCGTATTCGGCGGTGAGCACCTTCGCATCGTAGTCCGATAGCCCATACTCCTTGCGGTAGCGGTCAGCTTTGGCAAGGGGCAGTTCGGGAATCGTCTTGCGCAGGGATTCGAGCCACTCCTCGCTAATCTGTATCGGCACGATGTCGGGTTCGGGGAAGTAGCGGTAGTCCTGCTCGAACTCCTTAGTGCGCATCGGGAAGCTGTATGCGCCCTCTTCGCTCCATCCACGCGTCTCCTGAACCACTTGACCGCCCGATTCGAGCAGTTGGATTTGGCGTTCAACTTCAAACTCGATTCCGCGCATCACCGAGCGGAACGAGTTGAGGTTTTTGAGCTCGGTCTTGACGCCCAGTGTGTCGGAGCCTTCGGGTGCGACGCTGATGTTCGGCTCGCAGCGCAGGGAGCCTTCTTCCATCTTGCCGTCGCACACTTTCAGGTAGGTCAGGATAGCACGCAGTTGCACGAGGTACTCGCGTGCCTCCTCTGCTGAGTGGATGTCGGGCGGGAAATCGGTGACAATCTCCATCAGGGGCACGCCTGCGCGGTTATAGTCCACCTCGCTCTCGCCGGGCAGGTAGTGGAACAGTTTGCCCGTGTCTTCCTCAAGGTGCACGCGCCGAATGCCGATTCGCTTACGCTCGCCGTTCACCTCGATCTCGATGTACCCGCGTGTGCCAATCGGGTGAATCTCGCCGTACTGGGAAATCTGGTAGCCTTTTGGCAGGTCGGGATAGAAGTAGTTCTTGCGATAGAACACCGCGACGGGGGCAATCTGGCAGTTGAGTGCGAGGGCGGTGCGTATCACATGTTCCACTGCCTTGCGGTTCGGCACGGGCAGGGTGCCGGGCAAGCCCAAGCAGATAGGGCAGACATTCGTGTTGGGCAAATCACCAAACCGCGTTGCACACCCACAGAACATCTTGCTCTCGGTGAGCAGTTGGGCGTGAACCTCCATCCCGATACTGGGTATGTAGCGCGTGCTCATTCTGGATGGGGATTATACCTCAGGGTTGGCGAGCCTACCGTACACATCGTACACATCGGCGCGTTCGATGAGCACCTCCACAAAACTGCCCGCCTCCACCCGACCGTCGCGCACATAGACCAGCCCGTCTACATCGGGCGCGTCCCGATGGGAGCGACCAATCGCCCACTTGCCGTCCTCAGAGTACCCCTCAATCAGCACGCGCATCGTCTTGCCGACCCATTCCTGATTTTTGCGGTAGGAGATAGGTTGTTGGGCGCGCATGAGCTGGTCGAACCGAGCGCGCTTGACCCGAAACGGCACTTGGTCGTCCATCAGTGCGGAGGGCGTGCCCTTCTCGCGCGAGTAGAGAAACGCGCCCACACGGTCTAACTCCGCTTCATAAAGGAAATCGAGCAGGTACTGGAAGTGCGCATCGGTCTCGCCCGGAAAACCGACGATGAAGGTGGTGCGAATGGCAATCGTGGGCATCGCCTCGCGCAGTTTGCGTATCATCTTGAGATAAGTTGTCCCGTCGCCCGGACGACGCATCGCCCGCAGTATCTCGCGATGAGCGTGCTGGAGGGGCACATCCAGATAGGGCACCACCTTCGGCAGGGACGCCATCGCCTCAATCAGGGCGTCCGTCACACGCGAGGGATAGGCATAATGTATTCGTATCCACTCCAGCCCTTCCACAGCGTTCAGTTCGCGCAGGAGCGTCGGGAGCATAAACTGTTTGTAGAGGTCGTAGCCGTACTGGGTGGTGTCTTGGGCGATGAGGTTAATCTCCTTCGCGCCGTTCTGGGCGAGCCAATGCGCTTCTTCCAAGATGCGCTCGATGGGCTTGCTCACATGCTTGCCCCGAAAGGAAGGGATGGTGCAGAAGGTGCATTTATGGTCGCATCCTTCCGAGACCTTCAGGTAGGCGGTCCAGGGGGCGCGACTGCGCAGGCGTGTGGGCACCTCCGCCCAGCGGTGGTGAGGCGGTTGGATATCGGTGAGAGGCGATTTCGCGTGGCGTGCGGTGTTCACAATCTCATCGAAGCGCGCCATCTGCCCCACACCCACAAAAGCGTCCACTTCGGGGAACTGGCTTTGCAGTTGCTCGCCCATGCGTTGAACCATACAGCCCGCCACAATCACGCGTTCGGTCTTGCCCGCGCGTTTCATCTGAAGCGCGTGCTGAATGACTTCCATCCCCTCGCGCTTCGCCGACTCCAGAAACCCGCAGGTGTTAATCACAATCACATCGGGCGAATCGGTCTGGGTATCCAGCTGATAGCCCGCTTTGTGAAGCACACCCGCGATCTCTTCGGAGTCGACCTCATTCTTGGCGCATCCGAGCGTGATAATCCGAACGGTGGGGCGATTCATCGGGGGAAGTATACCCGCCCGTGTGGGGTACAATCCTGTGCGTGGAGAACGGCAGACAGAGGCTACGGCGCGCAGTCTATCCGGGCAGTTTTGACCCGCCAACACTGGGGCACTTGGATGTTGTCACGCGCGCATCGAAACTGTTCGACGAGGTGATTGTCGCCGTGGCAGTCAACTCGCAGAAGCGTCCGCTCTTCACCTTGCAGGAACGCACCGAGATGTTGGAGCAGTGTTGTGCGCATCTGTCGAATGTGCGTGTGCTGGCGTTGGAGGGGCTTTTGGTCGCCTTCGCCCAGCGAATTGGCGCGTGCGCCATCGTGCGGGGTCTGCGGGCGGTGTCCGACTTCGAGTACGAGTTCCAAATGGCGACGATGAACCGCCAGCTAGCCCCCGAAGTGGACACCTGCTTCCTGATGACCCACCAGCAGTATGCGTTCCTGTCGTCGTCGATGGTGAAAGAGGTGGCGCGGTTGGGAGGCGATGTGCGGGCGTTCGTGCCCGAAGTCGTCGCCCAACGATTAGATGCCAAATTCCATAAAACGGGGGCAGGAATCGCCCCCCCTACCGACGAATCTTAGTCCCAGCATAGGGGAGGCACCAGCAATGATGAACACGGATGTGGGCACTATCCGAAAATGGCTCAGAGAACTGGATAATGCATTTGAAAAGGCGCGAAGCTTCGGACCGTTTATCGTGGGATTGAATAAAGGCGAGTGTCATAATCTGGTTCAGCAGATTTTGGCGAACATCCCGTCCGAAATGGACCGCGCAGAGCATATCTTGCGCCATTCCGACCGCTTAGTCGGCACTGCGCAGACACAGGCGCAGATGACCTTAGAGCAAGCGCAGGAGGAGGCGCGTCGTATCATCGAGAGCGCACGGCGCGAGGCAGAGGAAATCCTCGAGCGCGCCCGTGCCGAACAACAGCGCATGCTCAGCCAGACCGAAGTCTACCAGTTAGCCGAATCGCAGGCGCGTGAGATGATCGAATCGGCACGCGAGAAGGCACACCAGATTCGTCAAGGGGCAGACGAATACGCCTACGAGGTGCTGACCCAAGTAGAGACCGTGCTGGCGAAGGTGATGGGCACGGTTCAGAACGGCAAGGTTATCTTGGAAGACTATCTCAAGCAGAGGGTCGGCACTCGGCGTTAGCGCGCCCGTGCTACCCCTGAGGGTGTTCGAAAAATCCATTCGTAGCACGGGCATCCTGCCCATAGAGTAGCACAGGCATCCTGTTCGTGTGCCATATGGGCAAGATGCCCAAGCCACTTTTTTTCGAACACCCTCGCTACCCCTTGAAATCGTCCATACTCTGTTGGGTATACTTATTGACCGCGTGGGGCCATGGTCTAGGGGACTAGGACGCCTGGTTTTCAGCCAGGAGGACGGGGGTTCGAATCCCCCTGGCCCTATTTGATTCTAACCTGCTCTGCTACCCCATTCGAATCTCCCAATCGTAGGGGATTTCGGGCGTGTTGTAGGGCAAGCGGAGCTCGTCGGGCTTCTGACGGTTGTACGGCTCGGTCGGGAAGTTGATGAGCAGGGACGGCTCGGTGCCGATTGTCTTGTACCCGTGTGCCACCAACGGGGGAATCACGAGCAAAATGCGGTTCTGCTCCCCCAAGAAGAACTCATTAATCACCCCATAAGTGGGCGAGTCGGGGCGACGGTCATAGAGCACCGCCTTCACCATCCCCTTCACGACGACCCAGTAGTCGGTCTGCAGTTCGTGCCAGTGCCAGGCGCGAATGACGCCCGGATAGTTGAGCGACACATACGCTTGCCCGAACTTTTGGAAAATTGGGTCGTCCGAGCGAAGCATCTCCATCAGGTAGCCCCGTTCGTCTGCGTGGGCTACAAGCGGTTTGGTCATCACGCCTTCAATCAGTCGTTTCTCCATCGCTAACGCACCATCGCTTCGGGGGGATTCGCGTAAGCTCGGTATTGGGCGTCCACACCTGCCTCTTCCGTGCGCCCTTTATGGAGCCACACACGGTAGCGCAGGGTGAGCGATTTGCCCGCAGGAATCGTATGGTCGCCCTCGCCCTTGCGCGTGCCGGGCACGAAGTCGTGAACTCCGAATGGGTTCACCGCAAACAGCCCGTAGTCGCGCACATGCCAGTAGGTTGGGTGGCGCAGGTTGCTGGGGTGGTCGAAGATGGCGATTCCGACCACTTCGCCTTCCACGATGCCGGTGTAGTCGCACCACTGGGCGCGTTTGCCCCACGCATCGCGGTCACGCTGACCCGCCGAGTTGACTATCTGTCCGCCCTGATTGCGCGTGACCTCCATACTGGAGGCGACCCGAATGCCGAAACTGCCCTCTTTCGTGTCGCCGAGTCGCACTTCGCCCTCGCTGGCGGTGAGGGTGACAGTGTAGTCGAGGAATCGGGCGTCGGGCGTGGCGTAGCAGACGATTTCGGTCGTCTCTTCGCAGACTTTTTTGCCGTCGGGCGCAACCCAATCGTTTTGGGCGACAATCCGCGCCAGCACAGGACCCGCTTCCGCCACCAGCAGTTCCCGATGTTCGACGCGCCCCTTGTTTGCGCCCTCCGCCCAGAAGTCGATACCGTTCACCTCGCCGTGCGTGAACCAGACTGAACGGTGGTGGGGGTGGTCCATACTCTCGCCTGAAATCCGTTGCATGGGGAAGTGGCGCGTGATGGGTTTGCCCGTCGGTCCCATCAGTGGGTAGAGATAGGGCTTTGGCGCGCCCCGAAACACATAGGCGGTGAACGGCTGACCACGATACATCACGCGCACCGCGCTCTCAGTCTGATTGATACTGAACCCCACCTCACTCGAAGCAGGGCGCACTTGATAGACACGCGCCTGATTTTGGGGCAGGTCGGGTTCGATCCACACCATCCAGCGTTTGCCCTCGCGCTCCACGACCTGGGCGGGCAGGTTGTGCGCCCCACCCTGCACGCGGAACGGCTCGCGGGGCGGACGCCCACTGATTGCCACCCAAATCGGCGTCTGCCGATAGGACGCCTTGCTCGCTTTCAGATGGATTCTCATCGTCTCTTCGTTCTCCATCAGACAAACCTCGCTGGCTGGACGAGTTCGCGCGTGACCTCCCGAACCGAGGCACAGCCCGTCAGCCCCAGCACCAAGTCGAAATCGGCTAAGAAGTTGCGCAGGTAGGTATGAACGCCCTGTTCGCCATCGATAGCGAGCGCCCACATCACGGGTCTACCGAGAAGCACAGCCGTTGCGCCCAGCGCAATCGCTTTCAGCGCGTCCGAACCGCTTCGGATACCGCTATCGAACAGCACGGGGATACGCCCTTCGACCGCCTCCACCACTTGTGGCAGTGCCGAGAGCGCAGGAATCGCGCCGTCGACCTGTCGCCCGCCGTGATTGGAGACGATGATGCCGTCTGCGCCCGACGCTACCGCCTGACGCGCATCGTCGGGATGCAGAATGCCCTTCAGCAGGACGGGCAGGCGGGTGTGCACTTTCAGGTTCGCTATGGCGTCCCAAGTCAGGCTGGAGTTGCCGAACAGTTGAGCGAAGTGCATCACCGCACTGCCGGGGTCTTCTTCAGGCGGTGCGCTCAAGCCACGACGGAACACGGGGTCGCTGAAGTAGTTCGCCAGCCCCTCGCCTTGCATAAAGGGTAGGTAGGCATGGGTGAGATCGCGCGGACGCCACGCCAGCATATGGGTATCCAGCGTTAGCACAATCGCCTGATAGCCTGCCTTCTCGGCGCGCTGGACGAAGCTGACTGCCAGTTCGGGGTCGCGTGGATGATAGAGCTGGAACCAGCGCGGAGCATCGCCCATCGCCTCCGCCACCTGCTCGATACTGTAGGACGAGACCGTACTCAGCACCATCGGGATACCGAGCTTGGCACAGGCGCGGGCGGTCGCCAGCTCGCCATCGGGGTGGATAATGCCCTGCACCCCAATCGGGGCGACAAGAATCGGCGCAGGATAGGAGTGCCCGAAGAGTTGGACAGTGCGGTCGCGCACCGCCACATCACGCAACATCCTCGGCACGAGCCAGTACGACTCGAACGCTCGGCGGTTGGCGTCCATCGTGGTCTCGAAGCCGGCTCCGCCTGCCACATAATCGAAAGCGGTCGGTTTCAGCACCTCGTGGGCGCGCGCCTCCAACTCCGAATAGTCCACCGGGAAAGTCTCAGGCATCCCGAACAGACCCTTGCGATAAATCTCCAGCTGGCGTTCCATTCCCGTTTCCATCGCTAAGCCTCCCAAAAAGCGGGTTCGACTCGCAGGTCAACTTTCCTGCTATCGGGTGGGGCGTTCCTGCAAGCGGGTACACTTCTGTCGGATGCGACTGGGCATTTTCAAAGATTGGTTGAACAAGGTCGGGCAGGTGTTCACTCGGCGTGGGGTGGACGAAGAGCTGCTTGCCGAGCTGGAGGAGACGCTCATCACCGCCGATATGAATGTGCTGGCGGTGGAAAAGGTGCTGGACACTTTGCGCCAGGAGGCGCGCGCTCAACGCCTGCGCGAAGTGGACGATGTGAAAAACTGCCTGCGCCAACTCCTGCGCGAGTGGTTGGGCGAGCCAGTGCCCCTCAACGAATCGCCCAATATCCCCAACCTGTACCTGTTCGTGGGCGTGAACGGTGTGGGCAAGACCACCAGCATCGCCAAAGTCGCTCAGATGTTCAAAAATCGGGGCAAGCGCGTACTGCTTGCAGCGGGCGACACCTTCCGCGCCGCAGCGATCGACCAACTCCAAATCTGGGCAGACCGATTGGGCATCGATGTGGTCAAGCATCGTGAAGGCGCGGACGCCTCCGCCGTGGTCTACGACGCTATCGAGGCGGGCAGGGCACGCCGAATCGATTTTGTGTTAGCCGATACCGCAGGACGCCAGCACACCCACGCCCATCTGATGGAAGAGCTCAAGAAAATCTATCGAGTCTCCGAGAAGGCACTGGGGCGCCCTGCCGACGAAGTGCTGTTGGTGCTGGACGCTGTCGCGGGGCAGAACGCCATTCGCCAAGCGCAAGAGTTCGCACGCGCCCTGCCCATCACGGGCATCATTCTCACTAAATTAGATAGTACCAGCCGCGGGGGTGCCATCCTCACCATCCGCCAAGAGCTGGGCATCCCGATCAAACTCATCGGCACGGGCGAAAAAGCCGAGAACATCGAGCTGTTCGACCCCGATAAGTTCATCGAGAACCTGCTGGAACCGCTCAACGAAGGGTAGCGGGTACACTACCTGCGTGCGTCCGTTGGAACTCAGCCCCGAAGAGTTGCGTCAGGCGGGCTACAAGGTCATCGACACGCTCGTGGACTATTGGCAGACGCTCCACGACCGCCCGATTGGCAAGCGTCCGACACTTACCGAGATGGCGCAACTGCTCAACGAACCTATCCCCGAAACGCCCCAGCCGTTCGATGCGGTGTTGGAGGAGTTCCTGAGTAAAGTGTTGCCGAATGTGGTGAAGGTCGACCACCCGCGCTACTTCGCTTTCGTGCCTGCGCCCAACAACCCGATTGGGGTGCTGGCAGATACGCTGGCGACAGGGATGAACCTCTTTGTCGGCACTTGGATGGTGGGCGGGGGCGCAACGCAGGTCGAACGCGTAGTAATCGACTGGCTTCGGCAGATGCTCGGTATGCCCGACTCGGCTGGGGGGCTGTTCGTGAGCGGTGGCTCAGTGGCGAACTTGGTGGGGCTTACTGCAGGGCGTCAGCAGTACCCGAACGCCCTCCAAAAGGGCACGGTCTACTTTTCGGACCAGACCCACTCGTGCGTGGCACGCGCCCTGAGAGTGCTGGGCTTTCGCGACGAACAGATGCGAATCCTGCCCTGCAACGAGCAGTTCCAAATCCCGATGGAGGAGCTCGAGGCGCAGATTGCTCAAGACCGCGCCGACGGATGGGAACCGTTCTGCATCGTGGGCAACGCAGGCACGACCAACACGGGTACAGTCGACCCTCTCGGTGAGTTAGCCGACCTGTGCGAGCGGGAAGGGCTGTGGCTTCATATTGATGGGGCATACGGCGCGTCGGCAATCCTCACGGAGGAAGGACGCACACGACTGGAAGGTATCGGGCGCGTCCACTCGCTGGCAATCGACCCCCACAAGTGGCTCTACCAGCCGATGATGGCAGGCTGTGTGCTGGTCAAGGAGATGCGCCACCTCTACGAAGCGTTCCATATCCTGCCCGCCTATCTTCAAGATAAAGAAGGCAAGGGTGGAATCGACCTCTGCGACTACGGCATCGAGCTCTCGCGCAACTTCCGCGCGCTCAAGCTCTGGATGAGCCTGAAGGTGTTCGGCATCGAAGCGTTTCGTCAGGCGATGGAGCATAATCTTGCGCTCGCCCGCCACGCCGAAGCGCGCCTGCGCGAAATGCCCGATTGGCAGATTGTCTCGCCCGCTACGATGGGCATTCTGGCGTTCCGCTATGAACCATCGGGCTACAGTGCGGAGGCAATCGATGCGCTGAACCGTGCGCTGGTCGATGCGATGCTCGAAGATGGCTTTGCACTGGTCAGTTCCACCGTGTTGAAGGGGCGTGTGGCACTACGAATGTGTACGATGCATCCCCACGCCACCTACGACGATGTGGACGAGAGCCTGCGCCGACTAAATCGGTTCGCTCAACAAGGAGGCACACGATGAAACGGCTGACGATGGTGATTGCAACCTTCTGGTTAGCGTTGGGGCTGTTAGACCTCATCACCTTTTTCGCAGGTAAACGAAGCGGGATACCGATAACGGGTATCTTCCAGACCTTAGGCGCAACCCTTCTGCTCCTGCGCAAGCCATTCGGCTGGGGTATGTTGATGGGGGTATCGGTTGTTTGGATGGTGATCGGAGCCATCGGGGTGATGATTGCACTCTTCGCGCCTGAGAGCACCTTCGATCTTCCGAACGACTCGAAGTACATCTGGGGAATCCATTTTCGAGTTCTTATCGCATCAGGAGCGGCGCTCGTGAGCCTGATGGGAACCCTCTCATGGCTCGGGTTAAGGCGCGACCGCCCCGCCGATTGGACACCCTAAGCCAAAACCTGTTATCTCTACCGTAATCGTTTCGCCCTCAGATGGCACAATTTGACTCGGATGAGGGCACGACGATGAAGGTGCTGATTGCAGAGGACAGTACGGTAACCGCCAAGTTGCTAGACAGGCAACTGCGTGCGGAAGGCTATGAGACGCTTGTGGCTCTGGACGGCAAGCAGGCATGGGAGCTGTTCCAACAAGAGCAACCTCCACTGGTTATCACCGACTGGGAAATGCCCGAAATGGACGGCGTGGAACTCTGCCGTGCCATACGAAACCACCAGACCGAAGGCTATACTTATGTAATTATGCTCACAGCACGGAGCCAGAAAAACGATAAACTGGAAGCGCTGGACGCAGGTGCAGACGATTTCCTGAGCAAACCCCCCGACCCCGCTGAACTTTATGCCTGCTTGAAAACCGCCCAACGCATCCTGAGCGCAGAAAAGCGGCTTCAAGAGCAGAACACCGAACTGCGCGAGATGTATGAAGAGCTCCAGCACCAAAACGAGATGCTCCTCTCCGCGCAACGGCTGGTCGAACACGCCAACCGCCGATTCTCCGAACTCTTTGAGCATGTGCCCGTCGCCTGCTTCACTTTCGATGAAGAAGGCATCATCCACGAATGGAACAAGGCGGCAGAACAACTTTACGGACGCCCCAAGTCCGAAGTGCTGTTCCAATCGATGTTCGAGAAGGTCTTTCGGGGCGAGTCGGCTTCGAGGGTGTTGGAAGTGGTTCAGCATGTGATGCGCGGTTCGAGCATCACGGGAGTCGAGTCCGCCGATGTAGATGCCGAGGGCAACCTGCACTATGTGCTACGAAGCGCTATACCCTTGCGCAACCATTTGGGCGAGGTGGTGGGCGGAATTATGTCGGTGGTCGATGTGACCTACCGCGTCGAAGCCGAGCGACAACTCAAACTGCTCAACGAGCAACTCCAGAACTTAGCCGTCACCGATGGCTTGACTGGGCTAAGAAACCGACGCGCCTTTGAAGAGCATCTTATCCAAGAGGTCGCCGAGGCAAAGCGGTTCAAGACGCCTCTCTCGCTCTTGATGATCGATGTCGACCACTTCAAGCAGTTCAACGACACCTTCGGGCACTCCTTAGGTGATGAGGTTCTGCGCACGGTAGCGTCTATTTTGAGCAAGGGGGCGCGTCAATCGGATATTGTGGCACGCTATGGTGGAGAAGAGTTCGCCATCATCATGCCGAACACCGACCTGACCTCCGCCATGCTCGCCGCTGAACGACTCCGACGCACAGTGGAAGAGTGCGAGGGATTCCCACGCTCCATCACCATCAGCGTCGGCGTGGCGCAGTGGGTCGACACAATGCAGAGCCAGCACGACCTGGTAGAACTCGCTGACCAAGCGCTCTACCGCGCTAAGTCTTCAGGACGCAATCGCGTCTGCGCAAACGGAACCGAAGCGTTCCTGACGGAAGTCGCCTAAATAATTAGCAGGAAAGTCAGCACGCAGGGGGAACACGGAATATCTGGGTAGGGGTCAAAACACTATGAATAAAGCGAAGGTCTCGACAAAGGTCAGCCCGAAAGTCCGCGCTCAAGCTAGCCAAGGACTCAAGACTCTGGCACAGCTCCTCACGCTGAACGAAGAGGAGTTGCAAGACCTGATTGCTCAAGAGGTCGAGAGCAATCCCGCTCTGGAGTTCGTGGACGAGGAGCCGACCTATCGCAACGGGGTAAAAATCGAGGTCTACTCCTACGACTCAGAGCCAGATGAGTTAATAGAGGGCGGAAATCCCGACTTCGATGAGGACTACAACGCTCGGTTCGCTGTGCCAGCGCTGGAACTAAGAGAGCATGTGCGCGGGCAGTTAGACCTGTCGCTTCCCGAAGAATTGCTCCCGATAGGGCACTATCTAGTCGACTCGCTGGACGGGCGAGGCTATCTCACCACCGATGTGGAGGAGGTTGCGCTTCAACTCAACTGCACACTGGAGCAGGTGGAGCGCGCACTGGCAGAGCTTCACCGATGTGACCCGCCCGGCATTGGCGCACGCGACCTTCGAGAGGCACTGATTTTACAGGCAAAAGCATTCCAACGCAATCAACTCAAGCACGAAGAGCAGCATCTGTTAGATGTGGCACTCGCAATCTTTGAACGGGCTTGGGGCGAGCTCTGCAAAGGTAATCTATGGGGGATTGCTCGACGCCTGCACGAAGAGGTATCGGTAATCGAGCAGACGATTCAGTTCATTCGTAGTGAGTTCAAGCCCTACCCTGCGGAAGGCTTCTCGTTTGCCGTGTCGCTGGTGGATATCGCCTTACCTCAGGAGCCTGATTTTATTGTGCATCGCTCACCTGCAGGGCTGACCGTGGAGATACGCGGGAGATACTCCGAGAGCCTCCGCCTCAGCCAAGCCTATCAAGAACAGTATGCCCGCCTGCGTCAAGTGGGGCGCGCATTCTCAAAGGCGGATGGCGAACATATCGTCCACTATGTTTCTCAGGCGAAGATGTTCCTGAAGGCGCTTCAACAACGCTACCAGACGCTCAAGCGTGTGGCGGAGGCAATCATTCGGCGCGAGTTCAACTTCATCCAGACGGGCGACCCGCGCTTTTTGATACCGCTCACCCGCACCGAGTTAGCCGAAGAGACGGGTCTGCACCGCTCTACCATCGGGCGCGCCGTGCGGGGCAAGCGGATGCGCCTGCCCTGCGGTTCGGTCGTGTCGTTAGACATCTTCTTCGACGCTTCCTACCGTGTTGCAATGATGATTCAACAGATTATCGACCGCTACGAGACGACCGAACATCGCCTGACCGATGCCGAAATCGCCGAGTACCTCCATCAGCACTGGGGCATCGAGATTGCGCGCCGTACCGTCAGCAAATACCGCCAGCAACACCGTATACTCTCCTCACGCTGGCGCGAGCGCGACCGACTCGTCGGGTAGAATCTCCTCGAATAAGGAGGTTCGAACCGATGAGCAAAAAATATCATCTTAAGGCGGAGCCACGCACTCTCACCGGGAAGAAGGCGAGACGACTTCTGCGCGAGAAAAAGGTGCCCGGTGCTCTCTATAATGTCAGTGGCACCACCTACCCAGTGCAATTTCCAGAGAAGGAGCTGAATGCAGTGCTACTCCACGCGGGCACGAGCCATATTATTGAAGTGGAGATCAACGGACAAAAGTACGACACCCTCTTGCGCGAAGTCGACCGTGAGCCGATTACGACCCGCATTCGCCATGTGAACCTGTGGGCACTGCCTGCAGGAAGCACGATCGATGTAGAGGTGCCGATTCGGTTCGTGGGCGAATCGGACGCTGTGAAGTCGGGTGGAACACTGGTGCATCCGCTGGAGAAGCTCACGGTACGCTGTCTCCCGACCGAAATTCCCGAATCGATCGAGGTGGACATCAGCGGACTGGTAAACTTCCACGATTCGATTCATGTGCGCGACCTGAAGTTGCCTGAGACTATTCGCGTGCTGGACGACCCCGACGCCACGATTGTCACGATTACCCCGCCGAAAGGCGTTGAGGAAGAGGAGGAGGCATCTGCCGAGTCCGTTGGTGAGTAGGCGATGTGGCTAGGGCATCTTGCCCAAGTGAGGGCAGTAGGCAGTGGGGAAGTAGGAGCAGGGTGCCTGGGCTACGAGTGTGGCTTAGGCATCTTGCCCATAAAGCGCACAAGCAGGAATGCCCGTGCTACGATTTTGCTGATGGGCAGGAATGCCCGTGCTATGAAGGGGGCACCTCCTCCCGATAGCGGCGGATAATCGCATCGATTTCGGGCTGGCGTCGGAAGGCGTTTAGCTCGGCGATGAGGTCGTCCTGCAACTGTAGCCCGCGCACCGCCCGATAGACCATCTGAAGCCCCTGAAGCAACTCGCTCGCTGATTGGGTGTTGTACACATACGCAGGGGCTGTTTCGGGCTGGAGCTGTGCGCGTATCAGCATGCGCACCCTGTCCATATCCACCAGCCGACCAGGGCAGGTCTTGGTGGTCGGTGTGGGCGCTAACCCGCGCTGAACTAACTCGTTCACCTCGCGATGCCCCATCACAATCAAGCCGTCGGGTTCGTCCAAAAACTTTTGAGTGAGCCCGTACCGCTGGAGCATCGCAATCGTGTGCTGAATGCCCGACTCTAACTGCTGGGGCGTGAGCGGTGCGATATCGCCGTGCCCCGAAAAGCAGATGTGATAGGTGGTCTCGTTGATACCTGCTACACCAGCGGGCACTTTATTGGGGTCGCGTCCGAGTTCGACCGTGCCGTCGAAGCGAATCACCACATTGTAGCCGATTTCGCTCCAGCCACGCTCGCGGTGCCACTGGTCAATCTGCTGGGCGGTCGTGTCGAACGCTTGTCCGTTGCGCCCATGTGCGGCGGTGTGCCACACGATACGCTCAATCTTGCGTGTTGCTCTGCGTGCCATGTTCGCCTCCGGGCTGTTAGGATAGTCCTGCAAGGGATGTCAGCCTATTGGGGAAGGATACCCGCTCTACTCCATCAAGCGTGCAATCGGCGTTTGACCACCATAGACCTGTGCGCCCGTGTGCGTCAGGATTTCCACCGATTTGGAGAAGATGAGCAAGTCCACTTGGCTCCCACGCTCGATGAACGAGACCTTCTGGGCGGGGCAGACCTGTTCGCCTTCACGAACATAGGTGGTAATCTTGTTCACGAACTTGTCGGCAATCTCCACCATCGCGATGCGCACGCGCTCGTTCTCGATGAACACCGTCTGGCGTTCGTTTTCCAATTGGTAGCGTTTGCCGAGCAAGTCGACCGCCCGCCTCAGCCACGCCATACTCACATATTCCCATAGGTCGACCATAGGCAGGTTCGTTTTGGCGGCCGTGTAGACAATCTTGCGCACGGTGCCTGCGATGGGTGCATAGTTGTAGTGGACATCGAGCGGACTCATGTAGACCCCAATCAGCCAGCCTTCGGGGGAAACGCCCTCCCAGTCGGCACGGGTGATTTCCCGGATGGGGATAGGGCGTCCGAGTTTCTCAGCGAACACCGTGCCCTCCGCACTCACAGGGCGAATGTAGACGACCTTCCCATCGCAGGGCGAGAGGATGAGATTCTCGTCAGGTGGGGGGATTCGGAGCGGGTCGCGGTAGAACCAGACCTTGCGCAGGAACCAGTTCGCACCGCCCACGACTGCCCCTGCGCTAAGAAGCAGTTTCAGCCAAGTTGGAACCTTCACGCCCCCGATTCTACCCGACGCCCGACAGGTTCGCACCGACCATCTTAGCGCCAATCGCCTCGCGTGAGAATTGCGCCCGCTCGAACTCCCCTATGATTTGCCCCTTGTAAAGCACGGCGATTCGGTCGGTGTAGGTCATCAGTTCGTCCAGGTCCAGCGCAATCACAAGCGCGCTCATGCCTTGCTCGCAGGCTTGGCGTATCGCTTGGTAGGTGGCAGAAGTGCCTTTGATGTCCAGTCCGCGGGTGGGTGCGTAGGCTATCAGCAGGCGCGGGTTGCCGTAAAGCGTGCGCGCAATTACCAATCGCTGTTGATTCCCTCCAGAGAGTTGGAGGATCGGCGCGTTCAGCGAGGGCACTTTGACTTCGAATCGGCGGATGAGCGATTCGGCACGCTGGCGCACGGCGCGCAATCGGAGCCAGCCGAGCCGTTGGAGTTCGGGGTCGCGTTGTGCGCCCAAGATAGCGTTCTCCAGCACGCTCCACTGGGGCACCATCCCGCGTCGGAATCGGTCGTCGAACAGGTATCGGATACCGTGTTGAAGTCGCCACAGGGTAGGGCGGTGGGTGAAATCGGTCTCATCCAGCAGGAGGGTTCCTTTGGCGATAGGGCGCACGCCTGCGAGGGCTTCCATCAGCTCGTTTTGCCCGTTGCCGTCTACCCCTGCCAAGCCGACGATTTCGCCGGGATAGAGTTTCAGGCTCAGCCCCTGCACGCCCCATCCCCCACGCTCCGAGCGCACATAGAGGTCTTGGATCGTGAGGCGCGGGGTGGATTTAGCCCTCACCCCCGACCCCTCTCCTGCAACCATCTCTGTCATTCCGAGCCGAAGGCGAGGAATCTCAACCTCACCCCCTTGCCCCCTCTCCGTTTTTCTCTCCCCGTCACCCTGTTTTCTCTCCTCGTCGCCCTGAGCGAAGCGAAGGGTCTGAGATTCCTCGCTTCGCTCGGAATGACGAACAGGCTCGTTTGCGGAGAGGGAAAGCTGGGGTAGGTGAGGGCTAGCTGGGGCTGGGCGGGTCAGGGCATTTTCTCCACTGCCCACTCCCCATTCCCCACTCCCCTCAATCTCCCCACTGCCCACTGCCCACTGCCCACTGCCCTCATACTCCCCACTCCCCATTCCCCACTCCCCATTCCCCTCCTCTCCAATAATCCATCGCGTGAGTTGGTCGGCATCCACCTCGCTCACGCGCGTCTCCGCCACCTTGCGTCCCCCTCGCATCACCGTCACCCAGTCGGCATACTGCAACACCTCGCTGAGTTTGTGCGTCACGAGCAGGATGGTGCGCCCCTCCGCCTTGAGTCGCAACAGGGTGGCAAACAAAGTTTCCACATCGGTGGGTGAGAGCATCGCGGTCGGCTCGTCCAGAATCAGAATCTCGGCGTTGCGCCACAGCAGTTTCAGAATCTCCAACTTCTGGCGCGCTGCGACACTGAGCGTTTCGGCGGGGCGGTTCCAGTCGGGTTCGAACTCCAGCGCGGAGGCTAACTGGCGTGCCCGCTCCAATGCCTCACGCCGATGGAGTATGCCGAACCGTCCTGCCTGCTCTGCGCCCAACATCAGATTGTCCAGTATGGTCAGTTCGGGGATAATGCTGTAGTGCTGGCTCACCATCCCGATATGGTACGCGATTGCATCGGCAGGGCTTCGGAAATGCACACGCTGACCCTTCAGCCAGACTTCGCCTGCATCGGGCTGGTAGTAGCCATACAGCACGCGCATCAGGGTGGTTTTGCCCGCACCGTTCTCGCCCATAATCGCGTGGAGCGTGCCCGGCTCCACATGCAAATCGACCGAATCGCACGCTATAAGAGTGCCAAACCGCTTTGTAATCCCGCGCATTTCAATCAGCGCGGTCTTCGTCGTGCCCGCCTCGTAGGTCTGTACTGCCATCTTAGTCCAAAGGATAGTAAGGGTGGAAGTGGTGCACGGGGCTGTGTCCTGCCCCGACAGGGCGCGCGGTAAGCAAGGCACGCGTGATGTACTCCTTTGCCTTCTTCACCGCCATCAACACCTCGTAGCCGAGCGCAAGGTATGCGGTAATCGCTGCCGAGAAGGTACAGCCCGTGCCGTGCGTGTGGGGCGTGTCGATGTGCTCGGCGCTGAGCCAGTGGAACTCCCGCCCATCGTAGAGTAAGTCGTCGGCGCAGTCGGTCAAGTGCCCGCCTTTCACCACCACATAGCGCGCGCCCATAGCGTGAATCTGTTTCGCCGACTCGACCATCTGTTCCTTCGTGCGCACTTCGAAACCGACCAGTACACTCGCCTCGCCGAGATTGGGCGTGACCACCGTCGCCAACGGCAGAATCTGGGTGCGCAGTGCGGAAATCGCATCCTCTTTCAGTAGGCGGTCGCCACTCTTTGCGACCATCACGGGGTCTACGACCAACTTGGGGATGCTGTGTCGTCGGATACGCTCGGCGACCACCTGAATAATCTCCGCACTGAAGAGCATCCCTGTCTTAGCAGAGTGCGCGCCAATATCGCTCATCACCGAGTCAATCTGCAACCCTACGAACTCAGGGTCGACAGGATAGACCGCTTGGACGCCGACGGTGTTCTGAGCGGTGAGAGCGGTAATCGCGCTCGTGCCGAACACCCCCAGCGCGGAGAAGGTCTTCAAATCGGCTTGAATCCCTGCGCCTCCGCCCGAATCGGAACCTGCGATGGTGAGTGCTTTGCGCATAGCCAAAGTGTACCTGAAGCGAGTGTCGGGTACAATTCGCCCGAACGAAGGAGATAGCAACCGATGGCGATTTTGGTCGATGCGAACTCGAAGGTCTTAGTGCAGGGAATTACAGGGCGCGAAGGAGAGTTTCACACGCGCCAAATGCTCGAATATGGCACGAAAGTCGTCGCTGGGGTAACGCCCGGTAAGGGTGGTCAAGAAGTGGCGGGCGTGCCCGTGTTCGATACTGTGAAACAGGCGGTGCGCGAGACGGGCGCGAATGTAAGTTGTATCTTCGTGCCTGCGCCCTTCGCTCCCGATGCGATTTTAGAGGCGGCAGACGCAGGCGTCGAACTGATTGTGTGCATCACCGAAGGCATCCCCGTGCAGGACATGGTGAAGGTCATTCGGTATGTGAAGGGTTGCACCAACAGTCGCGTGATTGGTCCGAACTGTCCGGGGCTGACCACCGCGGGCGAATGCAAGGTGGGGATTATGCCTGGAATGCTGTTTCGCAAGGGCAACATCGGGCTGGTCTCGCGCAGTGGCACGCTGACCTACGAGATTGTGTATGCGCTCACCCAAGCGGGGTTCGGACAATCCACCTGTGTCGGGATCGGGGGCGACCCGATTATCGGCACAACCTTCGCTGATGTGCTTCCCATGTTCGAGGCAGACCCCCAGACCGAGGCGGTCGTGCTGGTGGGCGAGATTGGTGGTTCGGACGAGGAAATCGCCGCCGAGTACATCCAGTCTGAGATGAAGAAGCCTGTGGTCGGCTTCATTTCGGGGCGCACTGCACCGCCCGGCAAGCGTATGGGGCACGCAGGGGCGATTATCTCAGGGGGCAAGGGCAGTCCCCAATCTAAAGTGGAGGCACTGACGCGAGCGGGCGTGCCAATTGCCGACACCCCCAGCGAAATCCCCGACCTGATACGACAGGTTCTGAGCAATCGCTGAGAGGGCAGTGGGAGACTACACTCTTATGCACTCAACTCTGAATCGATGCGCTTCACTATCTGGAGTGCCTTCTCCTCTGGGATTTCGCGCTGATTGAGCAGTGCAATCGCTTCCAATAGGCTCTTGCGTAGGGGCGATTCGGGCGGGAGGCTCTGCGCCACCTGAAGCAGGGTCGACCCCGCAGGCAGTCCGAACCGCCGACAGAGCCGACGGCGCAGGTCGTCCAGCACCGTCTCGAAAGCAGGGCGCACCGCACGCCCCGACGCATACAGGTTCGTCATCGCATCGATGAACTCGCCCAGTGCGGGAGCAGGCGGATTGGTTGGGGTTGGCAGACCGAACCGCCTGCCCACCGAGTAGAGCGCAATCGCCACTAGCACCAACAGGTGTGCGAAGGCAACCTTCAGCCCTGTCGGCGCGTATGCCCAGAACCCCCTACTGGGCGACTCATCGAGAATTATGTCGCCTTGCCACGCATCATCGAAGTAGATGTCTCCACCTTCTGGCAAGAGCCACCGTACAACCGATAGGATGAACAGTGCGTTGTCCGCCTCACGCAGATCGAGATTGCTTAGCCACTGCCAGTCGGCGCACTCCACGATGTAGCCTTCATCCAACCTGTGCAGGGCGACGACCACACCACCATCGCCCAGCAGGGGCACCCAATCGCTTTCAGCAGGGGAGAGTTTCGATGCCCCGCCGAGCGGTTGTGCCACCCGAACAGCGCGCACCTCCCGAAGCCATTCGGCATCGAGCAAGGGCTTCACTTCGCGCGTTCGGTCTGAGCGAGTGGCGGATAGCGGAATACCCGACCGTTCCCGACGAAGCGTTTCGGACAGGCGGATGTCGCTCGTCATCAGGATGATACACCCTCCTTCGCGCACCCACTCTTCCAAAGCTTCAGCATCTTCTTCTGTGTACGCACTGATGACGCGCCCCAGTCCCAGTACATCGGTTGCGGGGAACATCACGAGCAGGTCGGCGTCGTCGGGTAGGTGGCGAAAGGTGCGCTTGAACGAGTGAACCGTGTAGCCGTTGCGCTCCAGCAGGCGGGCAAGGGCTTTCGCCCCGTTGCGATTCTGGCTATAGCTGAGCGGTTTCGGTGCAAAGCGCGGGTCGATGCTCTCCCTCAGGAGCATGTTCGACACCATCAGGAGCGCGCCCAGCACTCCCGCCAAAATCGTGAGTCGTAGCCAACTAAGCCGTTGCCCGCGCATTCTGGCTCAACCTCGCTGTCAGAGTGCGGAACGCCTCCTCGAACTGCTGATAGTCGGCGCGCTCGGCGTCCACCCCACCGTACCAGAGTAGGTCAAAGCGCAAGGTTAGGGGCGCCATCGTCTGATAGTAGGTGCGGTCGGTCTGCGCACGCAACTGTTGCAGGTGCTCCCAGTTTGTGCGTGCGGGGTCGTACTCCAGCACTCGATGCTCGCTGAGCAGGCGCAGGAGTCCCAAGTAGAGTGCGCGCACCGAGCCTTTCAGATTGCCCTCGTTTGCCAGCTGTTGCGCCAATTGTGCCCACTCATCTGCAGTGAGCACGCGCGCATCCTGAATCTCGCTAATGTCGATCGCCGTGCGTTGGGTTCGGCGCGGGCGTTGCTGATAGTAGTTCGCCACATAGGAAATCAGAAGCCCCAGAAGCGCAATCAGCAGGGCAATCACAATCCACTGTGCCACAACCCCTGCACCGCCCCCTGCACCGCCCAGCCCGCCCAACAGACTCATAATCCACCTTATGACCTGCTCCAGCATCTGGTTCAGGAGCCGTCCGATACGCGCAAGCCACGGCTCATCGGGTATCTGCATGTCTGGCTCGGCATAGATTGCCTCCACCTGCTGGCGCACCGCCTCGCGTGAAAAGTCATGTGAATAAGGCTCCAGCACCTCTCGATACGACTCCAGCGTGCTGAGTGCCTGCTCCAGTGCGGAATCGCTTCGCTTGGCGTCGTCTAATAAAACCTCCAGAGGCGCACGCGCTTCGGGCGAAAGCGGATTCAACGCGTTCTTGGCACGCTCTAACAGTTTGTCGCGTTGGGCTTGAGACGCGCTTCTCGCTTGGCGTGCGAGCGATTCGGCTTGCTCTAACGCCGAGCGCACATCCGCTGCGAACGCCAGCGAAATCAGCCCCAAGCAGAGTATCAAGACCCACGCGCGCAACCCTTTCACGCCTCCACCTCACGCCCCAACAACTGCTGAATGTCCAGCCCCTCACGCCGATAGCGTAGGTCATAGTAGAGCAAGACACTGGTCAGGTACATCGCAGGCATCACCAACAGATAACCGAGATAACTCAGCACTTCAATGAGCTGACCCCATGTGAAATAGTAGTTTAGGAAGAGTGTTTCCAAATCATATGCGAACGAGAGAATCAGGACGGCGATGCCGATAATCAGAAAGACCGCTGCGTAGACCGCGAAGTAGACCACCGTCTGAAGTCCCCAGAACAGCAGACAGCTCACCACCGCGTGCTTGAAGTTGGCGCGCACCAGTTCGAACGCTCGGTTGAATGCGCTGATTGCGTCGGTGTTTGGCTCCAGTATAATCACTTGGGGCAGAATGATGAACCAGACCGACCCCATCGCTAAGCCGACCAGCCCCACCACCGTAATCACCAGCGACAGGGTCAACACCAGAATCAGCGAGAGTGTGGGCGGAAGCCCCATCTGAGCGATACCGACAGTTAGCACGATGAAACTGAGAGCGAAAAAGGCAATCACGGCAACATAGACCACGGTGAGCGCCATGTATGCCAAAAGTTGATTCGCAATCAGGTGCCAGAATCGGGGCTTGATGAGGCTCCAGACGAACCCAAGCGTGATGGGCTGTTTGCCTTCCAAAATGTATGGCAGTACAGCGGTGGTCGCCGCCGACTGAAGCATCGGCGCGACCATAAAGAACGGATAAATCAAGCAAAGGCTCCCGTACTCCAGAAACATCACACCGAGAAACTCGGCACCTGGAGCTTCAGAACTGAAAATTCCCCCCGACTGCCACTCCAGATAAGCGACTGGGAATAGCGTGAGCAAGCTCAGAATCGCAGGGATGATGTAAATCCAGACCGAGATGCGCACGAGCGGGGCAAAGCGTTCACGATAGATGGCGACCGCATCGTCCATCATCTCGAACGGAGTCATCGGACGCACCATCAGGCGGAAGCGCGACTGCAGTAGCCCTGCCTCCGTCTCTTGTGTGCGCCAATCGCCAACGCGAACGAACTCGCCTGTCTGGTTCACGCTTTTAAGGATACTTCAGCTGGCAGGCGATTCCTACTTCGCCCGTTCGATAATTGCCTGCGCATCGCGTGCAATCTGGGGATTGAGGATGCCTTCAGGCTCACGCCCCTCGCGAATGCAGGCGAGGAAATATTCGGCGGGGTTGCTTGCACCTGCTGGCAGTGGGTTCGGCTCGATCAGTTCGGGTTGGCTCCCGCGCCGATGAACGCGCAGCTTGCCATCGATGACGCCCACCGTCGCCTCCGTGCCGTAGACAATCGGGTTTGGTGCGCCGTCCGTGCCGATTTGCGACCAAGTCGCCTCCAGCACCGCCACCGCCTTCGGATAGCGCACCACCACGACCGCGTTATCGTCGGCAATCGGGTAGTCTTTCGTGAGGTTCCCGCGCGTCGCCAGCACGGTGTCAGGGTTGCCAAACAGGGCGACACTCATCACCGCACCGTAGCAAGCGAAGTCGGCAAGTGCGCCTGCCCCGTTGCGCTCCTCATCGTAGAGCCACTCCACGAAGTAGGGGTCACACCCGATTTCGCGCGGTCCAGCGTGTCCTGCGCGGTATCGGAACTCGAATATCTGCCCGAACTCGCCTGCTTGGGCACGGCTCAGCAGGTCGTGAATCGCAGGGTTCCAGCGCGTGGGCCAGTTGACCATTAGGAGTTTACCTGTGGCGCGCTGAGTAGCGAGCATTCGGTCGGCATCGGCGAGCGTGGCGGACATCGGCTTCTCCACCATCACATGCGCGCCCCGTTCCATCGCGCAGATTGCAATCTCGGCGCTGGTGCGGTTATCGGCACACGCCAGCACCACATCAGGGCGTACTTCGCTCAACATCGTCTCCCAGTCGGTGTAGGCGCGTTGAAACCGCTCCTTAGCCTTTTCTAACAGGGGCGTGCTATCGGCGACAGCGGTGAACTCTACATCGGGTTGGCGTGCCCAAGTTTCCAACAAACTCCACACATGCCCGTGGGTTAGCCCAGCAACGGCGAATCGTATCATGGTCTTTTTCTCCCGACGGGAAGAGTTTTTGGGTGCGTTGGGGGATTCCTGCTCGTGCACTGTCATTCTGAGCAAAGTGAAATTCCACACCGCACGACTATCCCTCTCCCCACATTCAGCTTACTGCACGCCAGTTTCCCGATCTTGTGCTTGAAGTTGCTTCCATTTAGAAGGGCAGACACGGAGGTCTGCCCCTACAGTCAAAGCGATTGAGTAAGGGGCACACCCCCGTATGCGCCATTTGTCTGTTCTCCCGCAAAGTCGTACAGTAAGGTCTCAGGGGAGAACGCCACTGTCATACCTGCACTGGCTCAGCGGTTTGTTGGGGCAGACGCTCCGCCATGCCCTTCTCAGCGTCCACCAGTGCAATCGGCAGAACCTCGTCCATATGGCGCACAAGGTGGAAGGTCATCTGGTGGCGCACATGGTCGGGAATATCGTCCAAGTCGGGTTCGTTCTCGCTGGGCAGGATGACCTCGTAGATGCCCGCTCGGTGCGCCGAGATGACCTTCTCCTTGATACCCCCGACGGGCAACACGCGTCCGCGCAGGGTAATCTCGCCCGTCATCGCCACATCGCGTCGCACAGGTCGCCCGGAGATTGCCGAAGCGAGCGCCGTCGCCATCGTAATCCCTGCCGAGGGACCATCCTTCGGGATTGCGCCTTCGGGCACATGGATATGCACATCGTAGCGTCGGTTGAACTCAGGGTCTGAGCCGAGTTGAGACGCCCGCGAGCGCACATAGGTCATCGCCGCTTGCGCCGACTCTTTCATCACCTCGCCGAGCTGACCCGTCAGAATGAGTTTGCCGTCACCGGGCACAAGCGCGACCTCCACCGCCATCACATCGCCCCCGAACTCGGTGTAGGCTAAGCCCATCGCCACGCCCACTTCGTCCTTCTCTTCCTTCGTGCCGAATCGGTAGCGGGGCTTGCCGAGATACTCGGTCAGGTCATTCACATCGACTGTGACCTGCTCCACCTCGCCCCCTGCGACGCGCTTTGCGACCTTTCGGCAGATTGTCGCCAACTCACGCTCCAAGTTGCGCACGCCCGACTCGCGGGTGTACTGGCGGATAATCTGCAGGAGTGCGTCGTCGGTAATCGTGAGTTGCTCGGCGGCTAGCCCGTGTCGTTCCAGCACTCGAGGTACCAAGTAGCCCTTGGCGATATGGAGCTTCTCGTCCTCGGTGTAGCCCGAGAACGGGATAATCTCCATTCGGTCGCGCAAAGGCGCAGGGATGGTCTCCAGCGTGTTCGCCGTCGTGATGAACATCACATTCGACAGGTCGAACGGCACCTCCAGGTAGTGGTCGGAGAATCGGTCGTTCTGTTCGGGGTCGAGCGCTTCCAGCAGGGCGGAAGTGGGGTCGCCTCGGAAGTCATAGCCGAGTTTGTCGATCTCGTCGAGCATGAACACGGGGTTGCGTGTGCCTGCTTGGCGTAGCCCTTGAATAATGCGTCCGGGCATCGCGCCGATGTAGGTGCGTCGGTGCCCGCGTATCTCCGCCTCGTCACGCACGCCTCCAAGCGAAACTCGAATGAAGTTGCGTCCCAAAGCACGCGCGATTGAACGCCCAAGCGAAGTCTTGCCCACGCCAGGTGGTCCTACAAAGCATAGAATCGGTCCCTTTAGCGAGCCAGCGAGTTTGCGCACCGCCAAGAACTCCAGCACGCGCTCCTTGACCTTCTTCAGCCCGTAGTGGTCTTCGTTCAGGATGCGCTCTGCCTCAGCGATGTCCACGCGGTCTTCGGTCTCCTTATTCCAAGGCAGGGACAGAAGCACATCGAGATAGGTACGAATGACCGACGCTTCGGGCGAAGCGAAGGGCATCTTCTCAAGGCGGTCGACCTCTTTCAGGGCGCGCTCGGCGGTTTCTTCGGGCATCCCCGATTCGGCAATCCGCTTGCGATACTCTTCCACTTCCGAGAACCGCTCGTCGTGTTCACCCAGCTCGCGCTGGATAATCTTGAGCTGTTCGCGTAGATAGTACTCGCGCTGAGTGTCGCCCAGCTCTTGGTCGACTCGGTCGCGGATGCGCTGTTGGAGTTCAATCACTTCCAGTTCACGGCGAAGCACTCGAACTAACTGCTCCAACCGCTCTTGGACATTGAGTGCTTCCAGAATCGCTTGCTTGTCGGTGAACTTGATTGGTGCGAAGTGGGCAATTGTGTCCGCCAGGCGTCCGGGCTGATTGATGTATTCCACCGTAGCGACCACTTCGGGCGGGATACCGCGCTCGTAGGAGGCTATCGCCTCAAACAGCTCGGTGGCGGTGCGCATCAGCGCTTCGATGGTGGCGGTCACGCGCGTCTCTTTGGCAGGAATAGGTTTGATATGTGCCACCAAGAACTCTTCGCCTTCCTCGAACTTCACCAGTTGGGCGCGTGCAATCCCCCGAAACACGATGCGCATCGTGTTGTCGGGCACATGAATTGCCTGAAGAATCTCAGCGACCGTGCCGACGGTGTAGAGGTCCTCCTCGCCCGGCTCTTCCACCGTCACATCGCGCTGGGTGAGCAGGAGCATCATCTTATGAGTCGTCACGGCATGCTGAACGGCACGGAGCGACTTCTCACGCCCTACCAACACAGGCGCCAGCGTGTTCGGAAAATAGACATTATCCCGAACGGGCAATATCGGGAGTACCTCCGGGATTTCAGGACGGCGTTTGCGCGACGCTACTCGACTGCGCTGACGCCGTTTCGGAGTCGGTTCAGTTGCAGGTGTCTCTTCGGTCGTTTTTCGTCTTGGCATCGATTCACCTCTGCTCAGTATATCGCTTCGCTACTCAATACGAGCGTAGGAAAGCTTTCAGTTCCCATTTCGCCCCCCGTGCCGAAATTCCTGCAGGAAACAAGCCGTTCCTGTCGAAAAAGTACCTGCTATGCGACACACAGCAGTACGACAACGAGGACGGGTTTCGTGGTGGCTGATTGCGGGCATAGGCTGTCTCGGTGTTGTGGGATTGTGCCTTGCCTTCACTTTCGTCGGAGTTCGTCAGTTTCAATCCACTTTCGGGGAGACTATCGCTCAAGCGGCGGAGATGGAACAGAAGATTCGCCCGCGCCTTGCGAGCATCTATGACGCTATTCAGCAGTACGCCCAAGAGAACAACGGCAACTATCCCCCCAATCTCAACGCCTTAGTGCCGAAGTATCTCACACAAGAGGCTCTTGCCCCTATCCAGATGAGCAACGGCACCGAAGTGAAGATTGTTTACAAACGCCCAGCCAAAGATGCGGGCGAGGACACGGTCATTCTGGAACACGACCCGCCGATTCGCATCGTGGTCACAGTGTTCGGTGAAACGGCGGAGACGCTCCAGACGCTTCAGGTGCGCAAGGATGGGCGCATCACCACGAAGCAGGAGACCATCGCTAACCAAGAGCGTGGGCGCGTGCCCCAACCCGAAACAGGCACGAATTAGTTCGCGTCCAAGCCCAAACTGGGCTGAGCATAGTTGCTGGGCTGAAGTCCCAAGTGTTGCCACGCTTTCGGGGTCGCAACGCGCCCACGCGGGGTACGCTGGAGAAAGCCCAACTGCATTAGGAACGGCTCATACATATCCTCAATCGTGCCTGGGTCTTCCTGTACCGACGCTGAGAGGGTATCCAGCCCGACTGGACCGCCCCCGAACTTCTCGATGAGCGTGCGTAGGATTTTATGATCCATCTCGTCCAAGCCGAGCGGGTCAACACCCAACCGAGCGAGCGCATCTTGGGTGATTTCGAGCGTGATGTGCCCGCCCCCCAACACTTGGGCGAAGTCGCGCACACGCCGTAGCAAACGGTTGGCGATTCGGGGCGTGCCCCGTGAGCGCGTGGCGATTTCCTGCACTGCAGGCTCGTCGATTGCCACCTGCAAGATGCGCGCCGAGCGACGAATAATCTGCGCCAGCTCTTCAGGCGTGTAGAGGTTGAAGTAGTGCACAATCCCGAAGCGGTCGCGCAGGGGCGAGGTAAGCAGCCCTGCACGCGTGGTCGCCCCCACCACCGTGAAGGCGGGCAGGTCAAGCCGTATCGAGCGCGCACCTGCACCTTTGCCCAGCACGATATCGATCTGAAAATCTTCCATCGCAGGGTAGAGCACTTCCTCCACCGCTCGGCTTAGGCGGTGAATCTCGTCAATAAACAGTACCTGCCCCGACTCCATACTGGTCAAAATCGCAGCGAGGTCGCCTGGACGCTCGATAGCAGGACCGGAAGTGATATGAATCGGCACGCCCATTTCGTTGGCGATAATCGTTGCGATGGTGGTCTTGCCAAGTCCGGGCGGTCCAAACAACAACACATGATCAAGCGGTTCGCCCCGTCCGCGCGCCGCTTGGATGAAGATGCTCAGGTTCTCTTTCAGTTGCTGTTGCCCGATGAACTCGGCAAGTCGGCGTGGGCGCAGGCTCGCCTCGGTCTCCAGCTCTTCCCGATGGCGTACAGGGTCTACAACGCGTCCGTGTGGTTCGAGGACACTCACTATCCAAAGTGTACCTGATTGAGGTATAATCACAGCGGAGGCTTATGGCTACCGATGTTAGAAACACCCGTTCGTACCGAGCGTTCCCGCTTTGAAACGATTGCCGAGAAGGTCGAGCGCGGGGAGCGACTGACCTTCGAAGACGGTGTCGCTCTGTTCCACCACCCCAACATCACCGAGATTGGCGCACTGGCACACCATGTGCGCATGCGCAAAAACCCCAACCCGTATGTGACCTATGTCATCGGGCGCATCATTAACTACACGAATGTGTGCTGGGTGCGGTGCAAGTTCTGTGCCTTCTATCGCCCGCCCGGACATGAAGAAGGCTACCTGCTCTCGGACGAAGAAATCCTGCAAAAGATCGACGAGCTGGTGCAACAGGGGGGCGTCGAAGCACTCATTCAGGGGGGACTGAACCCGAAACTGAAAATCGACTATTACGAGCGGCTGTTCCGCCTCATCAAGCAACACTATCCGCAGGTGATTATTCACGGGCTGTCGCCTGCCGAAATCCTCTACATCGCCCACATCTCGCGCTTGAGCGTGCGCGACTGCCTGATACGCCTGAAGGAAGCGGGGCTGAACTCAGTGCCTGGTGCGGGGGGCGAGATTCTGGTCGACCGCGTGCGCAAGGAGATTGCCCAGTTCAAAGACACTACGCAGGAGTGGCTCGACTTTATGCGCGAAGTCCATCAACTGGGTCTGCGCAGTACTGCCAGTATGATGTATGGGCATGTGGAGACCCTCGAAGAGCGCGTGGAGCACCTAATCCGAATCCGCGAACTGCAGGACGAGACGGGCGGATTCACAGCGTTCGTCTGCTGGAACTTCCAGCCTGAAGGGACTGACCTGCCTCACATCGAGAAGGCAACCCCGATTGAGTACCTGCGCACGGTGGCGATTGCGCGCCTGATGTTGGACAACTTCGACCACCTGCAGGCGAGCATCCTCACGCAAGGACCCAAGATTGCCCAAGTCGCCCTACGCTACGGTGTGGACGATATGGGTTCCACGATGATCGAAGAGAATGTGGTCTCGGCACAAGGCTCGAAGTTCATCTTGAGTGCGAGCGAAATCGAGCGCGTGATACGGGGCGCAGGCTTCATCCCCAAGCGGCGCAACACCCGCTACGAGATTTTGGACTGATCATCCGTGTCTTCACCCTAAACCACCCCTTCGTCACCCTGAGCGTAGCGAAGGGTCTGGGATTCTTCGCTTCGCTCAGAATGACGAATTACTTGCTCAAGCAGTGGGGACGGGCGTCTCTTCCTCTTCGATTTCGCCCTCCATCGCCTGCACCTTGCGCAACGCCACCACCGCTACTTCAATCTGGTCGTCGGTCGGCTCGCGCGTGGTCAGGTACTGAGTCCACAAGCCTGGCGCCAACAGCACGCGCGTCAGGAACCCCTTCTTGAACATCCCTGCGAGCCGAATCACCTCATAAGTGATGCTGGCAATCACGGGCAGGAGCGCGATATGCATCGGGATACGAATATAAGCAGGTGGGCGCCCCAGAAAGGCGAACACGAAGATACTCAATATCAGCACCAACAACACGAAGCTGGTTCCGCATCGCGGGTGGAGCCGTGTTTGGGCGCGCGCCGTCTCCACTGTCACAGGCAAACCCTCCTCTAAGGCGTTGATCGCCTTATGTTCTGCGCCGTGATATTGGAACACGCGCCGAATGTCAGGCATCAAGCCGATCAGCCCCACATACGCCAGAAAAATCGCAATCCGAAGCGTACCATCAATCAAGTTGCGCTCCACACTGCCCCATCCCTCCCGCGCAAGCCAGTCAGTGAGCAGGGTCGGTATCACAAAAAAGAGCAAGATGCCTATCCCGAAGCCGACCAGCGCCGACGCGCCAATCGCAATATCCTGCACAGACTTGGAAGGAGGCTTCTGGTTGGGATCGTTCTGCAGTTGAACTTGGCTGGAGAAGTGGAGGGCGCGAATGCCCAACGCCAGCGCATCGATGAGCATCAACACCCCACGCAAGAACGGCTTATTCAGAAACTGGAACTTACCGACAATCGTCTTGCTGAGCGGTTCGGCACGGACAATAATTGAGCCATCGGGTGCGCGACAGGCGACAGCAAAGTTGTGGGGACTGCGCATCATCACGCCTTCGATGACCGCCTGTCCCCCATAGCGCCAGTAGCGTTTCTCGGTCTGGCTCATCGCTGATAGTTTTGGTACTTGCGCTTGAACCGCTCCACGCGCCCTTCGGTGTCGACCACGCGCCGAGTGCCCTCACCCGTGAACACCGGATGGCACGACGCGCAAATCTCGACCCGAATCTCGGGCTTGGTCGAGAGCGTTTCGAAGCTGTTTCCGCAAGCGCAATACGCCCTTGCGACCACATAGTTGGGATGGATACCCTGCTTCATCGTCTTTTTACCTCCGTAATCGGGTAGATTATACCTGCTCTCGCCGATAATTGGAGATAGGACGATGAGATGCCGAACAGGTGTGTGGCTATTGGGGCTGGTTCTGCTTGCGGGATGCGGTGGGGCAGGGAAGGAAACCGCAAGCAACACGGTCTGTTCGCCTGACACTTTCACGCCCAACTATGTGCGCAACTTAGAGCGACTGCTCCACTGGGAACGGTTCCCTGTGAATGTCTACTTCGAGCGCGACGAGAACTACACCCCCGCCCTTGAGAGTATTGCCTTAGAAGGGTTCAACCAGTGGATGGAGGCGACAGGCAACCGTGTGGAGTATCAGCTGGTGCGCCGACGCGAAGATGCCCAGATTATCGTGAAGTTCGACCCCACCACACGCAACGGGCTAACCACCTATACTTTCTACCCCAGCAATGGGCGATTAGTCCGAGCAGAGGTCTCGATTGGCACGCAAAGCCCGCGAATGGTCGATATTCGGAGTGTCTCGGCGCATGAATTCGGGCACGCCATCGGTATCGGTGGGCACAGTCCGTTCCCTGAAGATATGATGTTCGCCACTTTCGTGTCGGGTGTGCCTCTGATTGTGAGCGAGCGCGACTTGAACACCGTTCGGGTCGCCTACTGCGACCTGTTCCTCAACCGCTCACGCTCCGCTCCCGACCCTGACGAACCGACTACTCAGTGGACGATTCACTGCGATTGCGGTGGCAATTAGCCCGTAAATTCCCCATGTTTCGGGAACCTAACTCCTTGCAATTCTGTCAAAATGGGGTATAATGGAGTATCATGCCTTTGCGGCAGGCTACTCACACTCTTATAGGAGGTCATGATATGATGCACAGACGGAAGGGTTTTACCCTGATTGAGCTGTTGGTTGTTATCGCAATTATCGCCATCTTAGCGGCGATTCTGTTCCCTGTGTTTGCCCAGGCGCGCGACAAGGCACGCCAGACGACCTGTACGAGCAACACCAAGCAGATTGGCTTGGCGTTCATGATGTACATCAACGACTACGATGAGACCTTCCCCTTGGGCTTCGGTCGCGCTGGAGGTACGGGGGCTTGGTACTGGAACTTCTATCATGCAGCACCCTACAACTGGCGTCCCAGCGTTCCACCAAGCGACCCTCGCTATGCCTCCTACCTTGTGCACTGGTCGCACACCATTCAGCCGTATGTGAAGAACTACGGTCTGTATGAATGTCCTTCATGCCCTCCGCGCCAGTTGAACATCCCTTCTGACTACGCGAACGCCCTGACCCGCCCTGCGAAGGTGGCGTACACCTATAACGGTCTGCTTCATGGATTGTCCCAAGCGCGAATTGCGAACGCTTCCAAACTGCCTTTGGCTTGGGAAGGGCGTGGAAAAGCGAGCGTCGAAGGTTTCGCCCTCACAAACCCTGCCCTGATGTGTAATGACCCCAGCCGTCCGTGTACCTACTTCAGCTGCACCTTTGGCAATCCGGGCAACGCTTACCCGACAGGAGCGATGTTCGTGTTGGATGGTCCGATGTGGATTCACTCCAACGGTGCGCTATTTGTGCATGCGGACGGTTCGGCGAAGTGGCGCCGACTGGGAGCGCAGATTGCGCCCGCCAATACCGACTGGCGCGTAGACCCCTACACAGGCTACGACAACCAGGGTTATCCGGGCTTCTACTGGTGGGATGGCTGCAACCCGTGGCTATTCCGACCTGACTACGACTTTAGCCTGTAAACCCATTTCGCAAGGGGAGGGGGATAGCCCCTCCCCGTTTTCGTCTTCTAACAGGGAGGTACTATGAAACAAGAGATTTCCACAGGCACAGCAATTGCGATTATCGCAATTGCTGTCGTGATATTGGGTGTAGCGATTTACTGGTTCCTCATGCGCCCTGAGAGTGCGCCTCCACCCCCTTCGTCAGCAGGAGCACCTTCTACGATGCCCCCCGCTGCGCCACCCACACAACCCGGACAAGCAGGACAAGGGGCACAAATGATGGAGCCGACTTTCTAACCCCTTGAAATTACCTGCAAGCGTTAGGTATTATAGTGTTGTGCAGATGACTGCACCAACTACATTACGAGGAGGTCACATATGAAGAAGTGGATGATGTTCGGTCTTTCGCTGATCGCTATCAGCGCGATGCTCACTCTGAGCGCGTGCGGTGGTCAGCAGGAGTCGACAGAAGGCACTGCGCCCGCTACGACCACGGAGGGTAGCGCACCTGCTGCTCCCCAACCATCGGGCGAGACGACCACCCCTGCTGAGGGCGGAGCCGGAACTGGCGGAGCCGAGTCGGGCGGTGGAGCTGGCGGTCAATAAGCTCAACGACTCCACATTTCTCAATCGGGGGCTGTGCTATACGCATAGCCCCTCTGATATTAACACATAACCCAACTTTCCTGTCGATACCGATGAGGGTGTCACAGAGGAAAGGTGTACTGAGGCGAAATCGCTCCCCCATCCGTCACCCCGAGCAAATCGAAGGGTCTCTATGTCGCCCCTGTTGAGATTCTTCGCCTTCGGCTCAGAATGACGAGAGAGGGGCAACAGCAAAGTTGTGGTATAATAGAGCGTATGATGCAGTGAAACCATGTCGAGGTCGACAGGAGGTAAGAGTCATGCACAAGTCGAGAGGGTTTACTCTGATAGAACTGCTGGTTGTCATAGCGATTATCGCCATTTTGGCGGCAATCCTGTTCCCTGTCTTTGCGAACGCTCGCGAAAAAGCGCGCCAAACGACCTGCACGAGTAATATAAAGCAACTGACCTCTGCTTACCTAATGTACATCAACGATTACGAAGAGACACTTCCGATAGGCTTTCCTAATATCGGTGGGTCATGGGTTTCAGGGCTCTATGTGGATATGCCTGCGGATTTGCGCTTCGCTGAGGCAGACCAGCCTGCTTTAGTCACTGCCTTCAGGTCCGTCTGGGGGAATGCGCTCCTACCCTACATTAAGAATGCCCAGGTCTTTCGCTGTCCTTCTGGCACTCTTCAGACCATTTACTACAGCCGACCTGGAGGTCCTCAACCGTTCGAGGTTTCCTATACCTATAACGCCGTTCTGCACACGATATCCATCGCTCAGGTGACACATCCTGCGCATGTGCCTATCTTTTGGGAAGGACAAGGTAAAGTGGCGTTGGGCGGCGCATCGATTGGCAATCCCAGTCTAAATTGCAATCAGCAGAATTTGCCCTGTCGGTACAATGGTTGTCCCGAAGACGGCTCTGACGCTTATCCTCAGGGAACCTCATTTCGTCCGCGTGCGACGATGTGGATTCACTCCAACGGCGCCCTCTTCGCCTTCACGGACGGACATGTCAAGTGGAGACGCTTGGGAGCGAACACAGTAACAGACTATCGAATCGACCCCTTTACCTCCTATAACTCGCAGGGAATACCCACGAACTTTTGGGCGAATCGTGAGGGATGCCGCCACGCATGGCTCTTCCGTCCCGACTTTGACCCTGCCGAATAGCCTGAACTATCTCAACTTGCCCACGCTCTCGTCTTTCTGGGGGAAGCGAAAGGTCTAAGGCTTTTCACTTCCCCCCAGTCTAACGAGAGAAAGCGTGAGAACGTAAAAATTGACTCAAGGTAGCCAATAAGTGCCTTCAAAGCGCAAATATGCATCTCCAGTCAGAGCGATTGGCTTGCCTGGAGACCATCGAATCCGTAATGTGCCCCCCTTTGAGTGAACTTCGACCGAATTGGCGACCCAGCCTGCTTGGTGTGCCAAAACCGCCACCGCACACGCTCCACTGCCACATCCAAGCGTCTCACCGACCCCACGCTCCCAAATTCGGATACGAATGGTGTCGGGGGACTCGATGAACGCCCACAAGACGCTGGTTCGCTCAGGGAAAATCGGGTGCGTCTCCAAGCGGGGGCTAACTGTGAAGAACACCTCATCGCTGGGGAGCCGTTCGACAAACAGCACTGTATGCGTTGTGCCTGTGTTGACCGAGTTGATGCGCCATTCGCGCTCTGCAATTGTAATCGGGTAGTCTTCCACGCGCTCGCCCTCCACCAGCACAGGAATCGCACGCGGGTGGAATTGGGGCGGTGGAAGGTGGATTTCCACCTGACGAACATTCTCGCCCTCTAAGTGCAACTTCACAGGCACTCTTCGCCCGCCCCGTGCTTCGATCTCAAACTCGGTGGTCTCTACATAGCCCAGTTCGTAGGCGAGCCGTGCGGTACAGCGCAAGCCGTTCCCACAGAAGTCTTCCGTGCCGTCAGGATTGAACATTCGCATACGAATAGATGCGTTCTGCCCACGCCCCAGCACCAGCAAGCCATCCGAGCCGACCCCGCGCGGGCGATGACAGAGAACCTGTGCCAACTGCTCCAGTGAGAGCGATACCCCCTCCAATACACTCTCTTGCACCAGCACGAAGTCGTTGCCCGTGCCCTCGACCTTGTAGAACGGAAGTGCCAACTCGTTCACTTCTGGCGCAGTGCCTCCTTCACCTCGCGCTCGAACTCTTGATAGGAACGCTTGCCCGACCACGCCTTCAGTCGCTTGCCCGACTTGGAATAGATATAGGTGCGTGGAATCTCACCTCGCCAAGGGCGATCGAAGCGGTCGGCAAACTGATTGGGGTCTTGCTGAAGAATCAGCACAGGGAAGTTGATGCGATACTGTCGGACGACAGGGGGCACAACGCGGTCTGCCTCTTCAGGGTCATCCATCGAGACCGCAAGGATTTCCAAGCCCTGCTTGCGATAGTTGTTGTAAAGGCGCACCATATCGGGCAGTTCTTCACGGCAGGGGTCGCACCAAGTCGCCCACAGGTTCACAATCACGACCTTGCCCTTGAGCCGTTGGATGCGCCGTTGGAGGTCGCTTGCATTCGTGCGAGGCAGGGTCGAATCGGCAATCATCGAAGTCGTCATACACACCAGAGCCAGTCCCAAAAACAGCCGTGTCCAAACCTTCATTCTTCTCACCTTGGCATACTATACCCTCGAACCGTCGCAGGTATAATCCCGCCGAGCGTTGTTATGGGAGACCACGCACACAGCCTCGCAGAGAGCATTCTCTTAGTTATCGGCGTCAGCATCGTGGTGGTGGCGCTGTTCCAGCGTCTGCGTATCCCCGCAATCGTTGGTTTCATTCTGACAGGTGCGCTCATCGGTCCCTACGGCTTACGGCTGGTGGGCGAAGCAGAAGCGATTCAACTGCTTGCCGAAGTGGGGGTGGTGTTGCTTCTGTTCTCGCTGGGGGTAGAGTTCTCGATCGACAGGCTCATCCAGATGCGCCACTATGTGCTTCGGGGAGGCATCGCGCAAGTGCTGGCGACGATGGCGGTCTGTGCGATTGGCTCAGGATTGCTGGGGTTCAGCCTCATTCAATCTCTGGCGCTGGGCATGATTATCAGCCTGAGCAGTACGGCGGTCGGGGTCAAACTGCTCAAACAGCGCAACGAGCTCGATAGCACTCACGGGCGATTCACAGTCGGGGTTCTGCTGTTTCAGGATGTGATGGCGCCCCTCTTTATGGCGATGTTCCCCTTGCTCACACGGTTCGAGAGTGAAGGCGTTTCGGTGCTCCTGCTCAAAATCCCGCTGACGGTCGGCGGGGTGCTGGTCGTCTACTTTTTGGCGAAGGCGGTCATCCCAACGCTCCTGCGCTGGCTGATGGCGTCCGAAACGCGCGAAGTGCCTGTGCTGGCGTCGATATTCGTCGCGCTCCTGATGAGTTATATCACCCAGCAGTTGGGGCTATCGCCTGCACTGGGGGCGTTCGTGGCAGGCGTGATTATCTCCGAGACGCCCTACAGCCACCAGATTACCGCCAATATTGTGCCTTTCCGCGATAGTTTCCTTGCGCTCTTTTTCATCTCGGTGGGAATGCTGATAGACCTGCCCTATGTGCAGGAGAACTGGCTGAATGTGGTGGGCTGGACGGTGCTGGTGATGACGCTCAAGACGCTGATTGTGATGGCGATTGCCTCGCTGATTCGGCGCCCGCTCCGAGTGGGGCTACTGGGGGGGCTGGTGTTGGCGAACATCGGGGAGTTCTCCTTCGTGTTGATGAGCCAAGCGCGCGGGTTCCAGATTTTCCCCGACGACCTGCTGAACGGGCTGGTGGCAGGCACTTCACTGAGCATCCTGCTGACGCCCCTGCTTCTGGCTGGGGGTTATCGGCTTCTCCTGCGTTTTGCAGGTCGCCCAAGCCTCCGCGCGCGAAGACCGCTCGGCTCGCATCACAAGACGCTCGAAGACCATATCATCATCGTCGGTTTCGGACTCAACGGGCGCAACTTGGCAACCCTGCTCAAAGAGATTGGTGTGCCCTTCGTGGTGGTGGAGTTGAACGGCGCGCTGGTGCGGGAAGCCCAAAAGATGGGGATTCCCGTAGTCTATGGCGACGCGGTACAGCCCGAAGTGCTGGAGGCGGCGGGAATCGAGCATGCACGGGCAGTGGTGTTTGCGATGTCGGACCCCATCAGCACGCGCTATGCGGTGCAAACGGCGCGCCACCTGAACCCGACGGTCTATATCGTGGCGCGCACGCGCTATGTGTCCGAGATTGAGCCACTCTACTCGGCGGGCGCGACCGATGTCATCCCTGAAGAGTTCGAGACTTTCATCGAGATTGCAGGGCGCGTGATGCGTCTGTTAGGCGTCGACAACGAGAAACGGCTCGCCCTGATGAACCAGTGCCGAGCGCGCCACTACCAGATGCTCCAAGAGACGCAGGAAGGTATCTACGCCAACTGAGGCTTGGGGCACTGACCGCGATTCAGGTACTATATTGCGTATGAAAGCGGTGCGGCTACACAGTTTCGGAGGTGTTGAACAGTTAGTTTACGAGGAGAGCGTTCCCGAACCTGCGCCCCAACCCGGCGAAGTGAAGGTGCGCGTGCGTGCCTGTGCGCTGAACCACTTGGACATCTGGGTGCGTAACGGCATTCCCGCCTATAAGACACCCCTGCCCCACATCTTGGGAAGCGATGTGGCAGGCGAAGTGGTCGAGCTGGGCGAGGGCGTGAAAGACCTGCGCGTCGGCGACCCAGTGGTGCTTTACCCTATCCTCTCTTGCGGGAAATGTCGTTTCTGCCGTATCGGACGGGAGAATCTGTGCAACGAAGTCAAGGTTATCGGCGCGCATGTGGCGGGGGGCTACGCAGAATATCTGGTCGCACCTGCGCGCAACTGGCTCCCGAAACCCCCTTCGCTCACTTGGGAAGAGGCGTCGGCTGTACCGCTGGTGTTCCTGACCGCTTGGCATATGCTGATTGAGCGCGCTCGGCTCCAACCTGGCGAGTGGGTACTGGTGATGGGCGGGGGCAGTGGCGTGGGCAGTGCGGGAATCCAGATTGCGAAACTGCGCGGGGCACTGGTGATTGCCACGGCAGGCAACGAAGCGAAGATGGAGCGCGCACGCGCCCTCGGAGCCGATGCGGTCGTGAACCATTCCGACCCCGAATGGTGGCGCCAAGTGAAAGAGCTCACCGAAGGCGAAGGCATCGATGTGGTGTTCGAGCATGTCGGGCAGGCGGTGTTCGAAAACTGCGTGCGCCTGTTGAATAAGGGTGGACGGCTCGTGACCTGTGGCGCCACAACAGGAAGCACTGCACAGTTCGATATCCGCTACCTGTTCAGCCGAGAGCTGGAAATCCACGGCACCTACATCGGCACACGCGCCGAGCTGGAACACCTGCTGAAATATGTGGAGCGCGGTCTGCTCAAACCTGTGGTGGATAGCGTCTATGAGTTGGCGGACGCGCGCAAAGCGCACGAGAAACTGGAGAGCCGAGACTTTTTCGGCAAGGTCATCCTGAGAGTGCCCTGAGGAGAGTTGCCCGTGGCGCACACCATCCGCAAAGTGCTGATTGCGAATCGGGGTGAGATTGCTCGGCGCATTATCTTCGCTTGCCGAGAGTTGGGCATTCGCACGGTGGCGGTCTACTCAGAAGCCGACCAGAACGCCCCCCACATCTACGAGGCGGACGAAGCCGCTCTGCTGGGGGGTGCGCCCGCCAGCGAGAGCTATCTGAACATCCCGCGCCTGCTGGAAATCGCACGCCAATCGGGGGCGGACGCGGTTCATCCGGGCTACGGCTTCCTTGCCGAGAACGCCGACTTCGCACAGGCGTGTATCGATGCGGGGCTGGTGTTCATCGGTCCGACCCCTGAGGTGATTCGTCGGCTGGGCGACAAGGGCGAAGCGAAACGGCTCGCTGAACAGGTGGGCGTGCCGACCGTGCCTGGCTACAACCCCACTGAGGCAGTCTCCCCCGAAGCGATGTTGGAGCATGCCCGCGCCGTCGGCTTCCCCGTCCTGCTGAAGGCGGTGGCAGGCGGTGGGGGCAAGGGCATGCGCATCGTGGAGCGGGAGAGCGACTTTCTCGATTCGGCAGAGAGCGCCAGCCGAGAGGCACAAGGCGCGTTCGGCGACCCACGCCTGATGCTCGAACGCTACATCGCCCGACCACGCCATATCGAAGTGCAGATTCTGGGCGACACGCACGGCACTGTGTGCCACCTGTACGAGCGCGAATGCTCGATTCAGCGTCGCCACCAGAAGATTGTGGAGGAAAGCCCCTCGCCTGCGCTGGACGACGCCACGCGCCAAGCGATGACCGAGTCGGCAGTACGGCTCGCCCAAGCAGTCGGCTACACGAACGCGGGCACGGTGGAGTTCTTGCTGGAGCAGACGCCCGAAGGCGCACGGTTCTACTTCTTAGAGGTCAACACACGCCTGCAGGTGGAACATCCTGTGACGGAGCTGGTGACGGGGCTGGACTTGGTGCATTGGCAGTTGCGCATCGCCAGTGGGGAACGGTTGGACGAGTCGGTGCTCTCGGCGTCTCAGCAAGGGCACGCAATTGAAGTACGGCTCTATGCGGAGGACCCTGCGAACGATTTTGCGCCTTCGCTTGGCACACTCAGCGCGTGGCACGCGCCCCATCTGCCCGGTGTGCGCATCGATTCGGGCGTCCAGACAGGCAGTGTCATCACGCACCACTACGACCCGATGCTCGCCAAAATCATCGCCTATGCGCCCGACCGACCGAGCGCCATTCGCAGGCTCATCCTTGCGTTGGAGCAGACGGCAGTGCTGGGCGTGCGCACGAACCTGACCTTCCTTATTGAACTGCTTCAGCACCCTGCGTTTGTGGCGGGCGACCTGCATACCGGTTTCCTGAAGGAACACGCCATCCCGACCGAGCCGAGCGAACCCGTGCCCCCGCCCGAAGTGCTGACCGCGCTCGCTTTGGTGGAGAGCCTTGCGCGTGGCAAAGGCACGGTCTCACCAACCGACTCCGAGTCGTCTGTATTCACGCCATGGCAATCGATTGGGTACTGGCGTGTGGGTGGAGGATAAGTCTGGCGCTGCGCGGTTTCGCTGAATGGGCAAGATGCCTAAGCCACTGTTTCGAACGCTCTCATCCTCAACCACCTTTCCTGCCAAGCGACACAGGTATAATTCGACCGCTGGCACTTGGGTCAGCGTGGAGGTGAGTTATGCGAAAGAACGGTTTTACCCTTGTTGAACTGCTCGTAGTGATAGCGATTATCGCCCTGCTTGCAGCGCTGTTGTTCCCCGTGTTCTCCAGCGCACGCGCAAAGGCACGCCAAAACACCTGTATCTCCAACCTGCGCCAAATCGGGATGTCCATCGAGATGTATGGAATGGACTACGGCGACCTCTATCCACTGGCGGTCGACCCCACCGACAAGTACACGCCCGAAATCTGGTTCGAGTACCCCGAATGGCAGAGTTGGATTCCCTACCTGCCCCTGCTTCACGAAGTGCTTCAACCCTATCAGAAGAGTGCCGAGGTCTGGCGTTGCCCTTCCGACACGGGGATGGAAATCCAAGATTTCACGGGGACGCCGTTTCCCGCACGCCCCTCACTCTACGAACGGTACGGCACGAGCTACCTATTCCGCACCGAAATCGCCTTCCGCTTCATGCGTATTGGGGGGATGCAGTTCCCCGCGCAGACGAATATGCTGTTCGATGGCTCAGGCAAGTGGCACGGGAGCAAGAGCCTTTTCGCCCCCGAATATCCGCCTGACCCGAACTATCGCTACAACTGCCTCTTCGCTGACCTGCATGTGAAAAACATCACGCTGGAGGAGATGTGGCGCGCATGGAACACCGACCTCTGAGACTCCGAGCGAACTGGGTTCTGCCGATAAGCATCGACCCCATCCCGAACGGGGAGGTGGTCGTGGAGAATGGGCAGATTGTGGAGGTGCGCCCCCAGAACGGCGAGCCTGCGCCCGACGCAGTGGACTTGGGCGATGCGATATTGATGCCCGGGCTCATCAACGGGCATTGCCACTTGGAATACACCGCCCTGCGCGGATACGACGACGAGACGCCCTTCTTCGAATGGGTGCGCGCGCTGGTGGCACTCAAAGCGCGCTGTCCCGAAGAGTTCTGGTTCCCCTCCGCGATGTTGGGAGCAGCGGAGCTGATTGCCAGCGGAGTGACTTTTGTGTCCGACAACACCGATTCGGGCGTGAGTGCGGAGGTGCTGGCACGCGCGGGACTCAGAGGGCGTGTATATCAAGAGGTGTTCGGCATCGAACCCGCACCCGACGACGCCACCATCCTGCGCGACCTGAGTGCCAAGCTGGAGCGTCTGCACAAGCCCCTCGACTACTACAAAGCGACCGAGCGGGTGAGCCTGGGTATTTCGCCCCACGCAGTCTACACCGTGCGCGATAGCCTGCTGAAAGCGGTGGTGGCGTTTGCGAAGGAGCAGGGTCTCCCACTCAGTATGCACGCTTCCGAGTCGTCTGAAGAGGTCGCCCTGACCCGTTCGGGTTCAGGTTCATTCGCCGAGATGTTCATCGAGCGCAAGATTCGGTATCTCCATCCGCGTGTGCCTCCGGTGGAGTACTTGCATCAAGCGGGCGTGCTTTCGCCAGCGATTCAGTTGGTACACTGCGTGCGGGTGGAACTGCGTGAGATAGAGTATATCGCCAAATCGGGTGCTATGGTGGCGCACTGCCCCCGCTCGAATGCGCGCCTGCTAACAGGGATTGCGCCCGTCCACTCGATGCGTCGGCTCGGTATCCCGATTGTGCTGGGTACAGACAGCGCAGTGAGTGCAGGCACACTGGATATTTGGGAGGAGGTACGCACTGCGGCGCTGATGCAACGCGCCCACAGCTACTCGGCTCAGCCTAACTGGCAGGATTGGGTGGCGATGCTCACTCTGGAGGGCGCGAAGGCATTCGGGATTGCGGAGCAGGTTGGTTCGTTGGAGGCGGGTAAGCGTGCCGATATCATCGCGGTTCGCACCCAACGGCTTGCCTACACGGGCACGCCCGACCCCTACAGCGCGCTGGTGCTCATCACCCGCTCAGAAGATGTTGCGCTCACGCTGGTGGACGGCACAATCCTGTATCAAGATAGCAACTGGCGCACGATTGACCCCGCCAAAACCCGAAAGACCCTTGTTCCGATGCTGAAGACTATGAACCCCTAAGAGGTACAATAGCCTTGTATCAGATTGAAGACTATGGAAACCGGCTATGACTGTTGTATCGAACCGAATGCGCTGTTGGACGAGTTAGACCGTCGCGCACATGGAATGCCCCTGCTTGCGTTGGGGCAGACGGTGTTCTGGGACGAGCCGATGAAGGCGGTGCTCCTGCCCTATTTGCAGGGGCGTACTCCTTCCCGACCTTTCTATTTTGGCATTCACGACACCGACTATTTTGCGCGCCTGCCCCTGCGCGCCATCCCCAGCCAGTGGTGCGTGGCACAGGGCTTTGCGATGGTGCCTCACAACGACGGCACGACGCGCGCCCTGTGGTCAGCTGCGGGCGAAATCTCGCAACTGTTCGGCAGTGAGACCATCCCCACCCGCGCCAAACTCCAATCGGCAGGTGCACAGGTCGAGCGAGTCGCTCAGCACCAACCTGAAGGGCGCACCGCCTATATTGACCGAATCACTGAAGCGTGGGGTTGGCGGGGACTGGTCTCGTTGGAAGACCATCCGCGCCCCGTGTGCGAGATTTCACTCCAGTCCGTCCTGCCTGCGCTTGAAGCTCTGCTGGAGTGGGGGATGCACGCCACTTGCCAACGGCTCACCGACCCTGAACGGCGTCAAAGCGCGTGCGACCGCTATGAAGGCTTGCTCACCCGAATCGAGCAGATAGCGAGCGCGCTTCCCGAAGGCAACTTAGCAGACCTGTATCGCTACTTGTACCGAGATATGCTGGTCGGCTTGGTGGGCGAAGTGCCAGAGATGGTCGGTTTTACCCGCACCACCGAACTGCTCCAGTTCAACACCGACACCGCCCAGTTGCCCCGATTCCGTCTGGTCGACCTCTTTGTGAACCCCGAGACGCGCGCCCTGTGTGAACACGCTTATAACAGCGCAGTGGCGGGGACGGAGGTCTACACGCTGGACGAGTTTGGGGAGGGCGCGCTCCCGTTCGATTTGCTTGTGCCCCAGCGTGGGCGTGGAACCCTGCTCTTGACCCACCGCTACTTGACGGTGCTGACGCCCGAACCGATTGTCGTGCGCCTGAAACAACCTATCCAGAGCGTGCGTGACCTGGCCGAGGTGGTAGAGAGCCAGATAGAACGCCACTGCACGCTGGTCGGCAAAGCCATCACGCTGATTACGATGTTGGCGCACGAGTTTGTGTTCGTGTTCAGCGAGCGCGGTTCGCCCTACACGACGCGCACACAGCGGATGAACCGAATCCTGCGCGAGGGCGGGATCGAGTTGCCGATTAGCCCGATTGTGCGCGTGCGCTACCCAACTTGGGATGCGCTCGGCTCGGCAACTTCGTTCCCGATGGAACTGCCCGACCACTTGGCAGAGGCGTTTGGCAAGCGGATGGTAAGCTCCGACCAGTTCGCCCTGTCGTGGCGTTCGGTGGTGCAGGAGCAGTCAGCCTTGTTGAACCGCTTGGCATCGCTTCACCGCCCGCGCGACCTGATGCGCTTTTTGGCGGAACGGGGCGAACCCGATTGGCAAGCACGGCTGGACGAGTACGAATCGCTTCACGCCCAGCTCCGAGAAGTGGGCGCCCAAGCCGAGGCGTTGCGTCGTCAGGCACACGCCCTGCACGCAGAACGGCACGCACTCATTCAGCAACTTCATAGTGAGCCAAAACGCGCCCGCGAACTGCAAAGCCGTATCCAACAACTCAAACTGCAAATCCGTCGGCTTAATCAGGAGCGCGTTCAAGTAGGGCGCACCGAGACGGTTCGCACCCTGCGCCAGCGTGCCCACGCAATCGAGCTTGACGCCGAGCGCGCCCGAATTGAGATGGCACGCAACGCCCTGCTGACGGCGGAGGGACTTCCCCAGACTCAAGCGCGCCCCTCCGCTTGGTGGTTCCTGCTGACGGGCAACGGCTGGTTCGAGGCGTGTGTGAAAGGGGTGCAGCTTGCTCTGGAGCAGGTATAATTTTGTTGCCTGCTGGTTGGGGGGGCGCCCCAACGCGGGGAGGAAAGTCCGGGCTCCACAGGAGGCTGTGCCAGGTAACGCCTGGGCGCCTGAAAAGGCGACGGAAAGTGCCACAGAAACGCAAACCGCCCCACTTGGGGTAAGGGTGAAACGGTGCGGTAAGAGCGCACCAGCGTGCGCGCAAGCGCAACGGCTGGGCAAACCCCACAGGGAGCAAGGTCGGATAGGGAGGGGATGACGCGCTCCGCGGACCCTCCGGGTAGACCGCTTGAGGCTTCGCGCAAGCGAACGCCCCAGAGAGATGACCCCCTAAAACAGAACCCGGCTTACACACCAGCAGGCAAATTCGCTTGAATCAGCACGCACTTGCAATTCACAACCGCACAGGGATCCCTCGCTCGGCTAAGTACTGTTTGAGTTGGCGAACGGTGTAGTGCCCATCGTGGACGATGGAGGCAATCAGCACGGCGGATGCCTTGCCCTCGGTGAGTGCGTCGTAGAGATGTTCAGGCGTACCTGCCCCACCCGAAGCAATCACGGGAACCGAGACCGCCTCCGCCACCTGGCGCGTGAGGTTCAACTCGTAGCCGACCTGCGTCCCGTCGCGGTCCATACTGGTCAGCAAGATTTCACCTGCCCCTCGCTGGACGACTTCACGCGCCCACTCCACCGCATTCAAGCCTGTAGGGGTGCGCCCACCGTGCGTGTAGACCTCGTAGAAAGTGCCGTTCCAGCGCGCATCAATCGCTACCACGATACACTGACTGCCGAACCGCTCCGCCGATTGGCGAATCAGGTTGGGCTGTTCGACGGCGACGGTGTTAAGGCTTACCTTATCGGCTCCTGCTTGCAGGATGGCTCGGATGTCGTCTATCGTGCGGATGCCTCCCCCCACGGTGAACGGGATGAACACCTGCTCGGCGACGCGACTGGCAAGTTCGAACACAGGCGCACGGCGTTCGTGGCTGGCAGTGATGTCCAGAAAGACCAGCTCGTCTGCCCCTTGCTCGTCATAGAGCCGTCCCAGTTCGACAGGGTCGCCGGCATCGCGCAGCCCGACGAACTGCACGCCTTTCACCACGCGCCCGTTTTTGATGTCTAAGCACGGGATAATGCGCCTTGTACCGTTCATTTGCCGTCCTCTTCGGTCGGGCGTCGCCACTGAATGGGCACTTCGATGGGCGGTAGTGCAGGCTCGTTGGCAGTCGCTTTTGTGCGTCCGCGCCCGCGTCGGCGAGTACGTCGGTTGGCGCGTCGCTTAGACTTGACAGGGGCTTCAGCAGGCGCAGGCTCCTCCTCCAGTGCCTCCTCTATAGGGGCAATCGTCTCAGCTAAGGCGAAATCGCTCTCCTCATCGACGATGAAGGGCGATTCCTCCAAGCGTATCGGCTCCAGAATTGTGTCCTGCCACTCCACAAGGGGCGCAACCTCTGCGGGTTCGGCTGTTGTGGGTTCGGGCGTCGGCTCCTCTGTGGTTAGGGGCGCCAACTCCACGCGGATGCGTTCGCCCTGAAGCATCGCTTCAATCTGGGCACGCTCGCCCACCAGCAGCAGTCGGCTCTCGCCCTCTTGTAGGAAGAGTCGGTGGGTAGTGCGGTTCTCTGAGATGAACCCGCCCTCGGTGGTGTCGTAGATTGCCATCGGTTCGGGCAGGCGCACCGTCCGCATTCCTGCTCGGCGTGCGTGGATATGCAGGAACGGCGGACGCGCGTGCACCACATCGTTCGTGTCGAACCACACATGTCCCCCTGCCCACTGTACGAAGGCACGCACCATCTCTGGCGTCAGGATACGCTCGCCCGAAAAGACCGCCTTCCAAGTGCCGTGGTCGCACACTGCCAGCGAAGGCAGACCTGTGTCGATATATTCGCCAATCGTCTCACCCGTTTCCACAATCGCATAGAAAGACGGTTCACATGCTTCGGGTTCGCCCAGCCGTTCGATGCCGAGCGCGCGGGCGAGCGGATGCGCTTTGTTGACAATCTGCGTGCCTTGCACACTGCCCCACGGTTGGCGTGCGATTGCCACGCCCATCGTCTCGCGTGCACCCGCCAGCGCGTCGCGATGCCCGTGAAAGAGCGAACCTGCATAGAGCCAGACCAGCACGCGCCCATCGCGCTGGAGCCGTCGGCGAATCGCGTCGCGAGCCGAGCGCGCCATCCGCCAACTGTTCAGGAATAGCACCACTTTGGCGGGCGGGAAGTCGCGCCGAACAATGTCCTCCATCAAGTAGAAGCCTGCCGAGACCCCACTGCGCAGGATTGCCTCACGCGCCTGAACGACCATCCGCTCCATCAGTGTAGAGCCGACGCGCACATAGCGCGTACTTTCGGGGTCGATAATCACCGCCAGTTCAGGCGGAGATTGGTCAATCCGCTCACGCCAATCCCACAAGTTGCGCAGGGCTTGAGCGTTCTCCCAAGCCAGCGGGTTCATCAGCCACCCCTCGCCCCACAGGTCCATCCAGACCTGTCCATACGCAAAGGTGAGCGCTTGCGCGTTCGAGCGCGCCTGCACCTGTCGAACCGCCTCCGCAGTGTGCAAAGTGGGGTTGTAGTCATCTTCCACATTCGCCAGCTCGGCGTGGGTCGTGCCCAAATGATGCCCCGTTGCCGATTCGCTCAGTCGGGGCGACTTGCCGAATGGAGTGCGGTAGTCTTCCTCCGCGAGGAACAGCTTGCCATGCAGATGAACCGAATCGACAGGCAGGGCGAACGCGCCCGTGCCCCCTGGCAGGCGGTCGCTGTAGGTCAGGGGCGCAGAAAGGAAATCAATGGCATCCGAGCGCAAGATTTGGCTCAGTGCAAAATGCCCTGCGAACGGGTGTCGCCACTCCAGCACATAACCGTAGGGCACGCCGACCAATGCACGCCCCTGCGAGACCGTCTTCACGCCCTGTGCCAAACTAAGAATGCGTCGTGCCGTAGTGTCGGACAGGAACCGATGATAGTCGATGTAGCGTCCCTCTCGGCGCGGGTGATAGAACTGCTTATGTGAGTTGCTGGGCTGATAGGTCGGGATGGTGGCGGTGGCGAAACTCACCTCACCATTGAACCAGCAGGCACGCAGAACGACCGAGTCGCCTTTGTATTGGCGTCGGAGCCATTCGCGGAACGCTTGAAGAGCGGAATCGCTTGTGTCATAGCCCCCTGAAGCAGGCTGGAACCATTCGCCCCAATCGAGGTGGTAGCCGAGCGTGTTCGCGCCCTCGTCTTCCTGCTCAATCAGTTGCACAAGCGCGTTCAGTTGCTCCTGCACCACCTGCCACCAGCGGTCTGCGCAGATGGAGGGTCCGCCGATTGTGCCGTCCGCGTAGCGCACGACCGCTTCTGGGTATTCGCTTTGCCAGTTGCCGACGGGGGCGGGCACGATGCGCCATAGGATTTGCGCGTCGGGCAGGAGTTCGCGCACCATCGCCGTCCAATAGCGCACTTGATCGAACGCCTCTATCGCTCCTGTAGAGCGTGCGGGTAGGGTAACCAGCAGGGAGAACAGTTCCACGCCCGACTCCACCGCCATCTGAATCTGCTGGAGCACACGGGTCGAGGCTTCGGGCGTGTGAGGATTGCCGAAGAAGAACTGGGGGCGGTAAGCGCGTTCCCCGACCACGATTCGGGGCACGCCCCCCTCAAATACCACCTTCACGAACGGATGACGCACGGGCGGGGGGGGTGGCACTTCCGGTTCGGCAGGTGCTTCCTCCACGACAGTCGCCTTCTTGCGTCGTCGGGTGCGTTTCTTGGTGGGTGTTTCGGCTTCGGGAGGCGTTTCTATCTCTGCAGGGGCTACTTCTGCAGTCTCAGGTGCAGGCTCTACCGTTTCGGTGGGTTGTGCTTCTGCTTTTTTGCGTCGGCGGGTGCGTTTGGGTTTTGGCTCCTCTGGGGCTTCAGGCAGGGCTTCGGTGGGCGCCTCAGGTGTCTCTGCAACGGCTTCTGGGGCAGTTTCTGCAGTTTCGGCGGGTTGTGCTTCTGCTTTCTTGCGTCGTCGGGTGCGTTTGGGTTCCGCTTCAGCCCTCACCCCCTGCACCTCTCCCACAGGGAGAGGGGAGTCCACTTCACTGCCGACTGCCGACTGCCCACTGCGCACTGCCGATTGCCCACTGCCCTCTTCACTGCCGACTGCCGATTGTCCACTACCCTCACTCATCTTTCGGCGTGTGCGACGGCGTGTCGGCGTTGGCTCGGTTGCCTCTGCCGCTATGTTCTCTACAACGAGCTCTCCTTCAGCACTTGAGACCGTCTCGGTTTGTTTGCGTCTGCTTCGGGTGCGCTTGGGCACCTCAGCCGGTGTCGGCTCGGACGGTGCTGTAAGGAGGTCTTCGGTCTCGGAAATCGTCTTCTTTCGCCTTGCCATCGTAGTGGATTAATGGAACCTGCTCAACCCATTCCAGCAGGTCGGCGGGCGTTTCGAAATAGTAGTCGGGCTGTGCCGAACGCAGGTCTTCGGGCAGGTGCGCGCCCCAGCCCACTCCCGCCACTTGAGTTCCCGCTGAACGACCACAACTGAGGTCGAACACGGTGTCCCCGATATAGATGGCTTGCTCTGGAGGCACGCCCAGCCACTCTAGCGCTTTCAACACGGGGTCAGGATTCGGCTTGTGGCGCTCGGTGTCGTCTGCCGTGACGACGGCATCCACAAATTCGTCCAGCCCCAACCGTTCCCAGCTGAAGGCTAACTCCTCGCGGTTCTTTGAAGTCACCAACCCAACTGCGAAACCGCGCCGATAGGCAGTGCGAACCGCCTCCAACGCCTGCTGAATCGGTTGCTCTAAGTGTCGGTTCGCCTGATAATAGGCAATCTCATCTTGTTCCAAAAGCGCGTGGTCAATCGGACGGTCGACTCGGTCGTCCAAATAGTGCATCTGAACCTTGAGCGGTAAGCCGATGAGTCGCCGTATCTCCTCTGGAGGCAGTTGAATGCCGAGATGCTTTCGATAGGTGTGGTCTAATGCACTGACGATGAGGGCGACTGTGTCAATGAGGGTGCCATCGATGTCGAACAGGATGGCACGGAAGCCGTTCGGTCTCTCCATCGTCAATAGTTTACCTCACGAGAGTTCAACGGGCATCGCCTGCACTTTGAACGGCAGGTACTGGACAATCTGATTGCGTTCGTTGACCAGCACCATCTTCGGCTCGACCCACTCGTCGGTTAGGGTGAACGCGGCGATAATCACCCGATGTCCTTTTTGTGCCTTGTGCGCGGCGGAACCATAGATGGCAATCTCGCCCGAACCAGGGGGCGCAGGAATCACATAGGTTTGGAACCGCTCGCCATTATCCATCACCCACACATGCACCAGCTCGCCTGGCTCAAAGCCGACGGCGTCCATCAGCTCCTCATCGATCGCAATGCTTCCGATGTAGTCGATGCGCGAATCGGTTACGCGCGCCATATGAATCTTGCCTTTGAGTCGCTCAATCAGTCGCATCCAAAACTGCCTCCAACCCTAATTGTACCCTACTCGGTGTTCGAAAATGAGTAGGGCTGAGCGACCAGGTACAATTCCCCACGATGCGCCACCTGGTGCTGGTATTGGGTGACCAGTTAGACCGTCAATCCTCTGCGTTGGATGGGTTCGACCCGACCTGCGACGCCGTGTGGATGGCAGAGGTGGCAGAAGAAGCGACCCATGTCTGGAGCCACAAGGCACGGATTGCGATTTTCCTCAGCGCGATGCGCCACTACCGCGATTGGCTCCGTTCGCAGGGCTATACCGTCCACTACCACGCCTTAGATGACCCCCAAAACGGAGGCAGTTTCCGCACCGAACTCACTCGCGCCATTCAAGCGCACCAACCCAAGAAGCTGATTGTGGTGGAGCCGGGCGAGTGGCGCGTGCTCCAGACGCTCCAACAGGTCGCCGAGCAAAACCAACTCCCGCTCGAAATTCGTCCTGACCGACACTTTCTCATCTCCATCGCTGAGTTCAATCGCCACGCCGATGCGCGCAAGACTCTTCGTTTAGAGTTCTTCTATCGCGAAATGCGCCAGCGCACGGGAATTTTGATGAACGGCAAGCAACCTGTTGGGGGCGCATGGAACTTTGACGCCGAGAACCGCCAAAGTTTCGGCAAGGCAGGTCCGGGGCTGGTGCCCCAGCCCGTCGGCTTTGCGTCTGACGAGACCACTCAGGCGGTGTTGAAACTGGTGGCAGAGCGCTTCCCGAACCACCCCGGTAGCCTGAGCCATTTCGACTGGGCGATAACGCCCGACCAGGCAGAGGAGGCTCTGGATGATTTTATCCAGAACCGCCTGCCCTTGTTTGGAGCCTATCAGGATGCGATGTGGACGGGCGAGCCGTATCTGTACCATTCGCGCCTCTCGTCGGCAATCAACCTCAAGTTGCTGGACCCACGCCGAGCGATTCAGAAAGCGGTGGACGCCTACTATCAAGGGCACGCGCCCCTGCAGAGTGTGGAGGGCTTCGTGCGGCAACTACTGGGCTGGCGCGAGTACATTCGGGGCGTCTACTGGCGGTTTATGCCCGACTACATCGAGCGCAACGCCCTCAACGCTCACCAGCCCCTGCCTGACTTCTACTGGACAGGCGAAACCGAGATGAACTGCCTGCGCGAGACCATCGGGCAGACCCTAAAACACGGCTTCGCACACCATATCCAACGGCTGATGATTACGGGCTTATATGCGCTGTTGCTGGGCGTTCACCCGCGCCGAGTACACGAATGGTATTTAGCAGTCTATGTGGACGCAGTGGAGTGGGTGGAGTTGCCGAATGTGTATGGGATGTCGCAGTTCGCCGATGGTGGACTGATGGCGTCTAAGCCCTACATCGCCAGCGGGAAATATATCCAGCGGATGAGCAACTATTGCGCAGGCTGTCGGTACGACCCGACACGCGCCACCGGGGAGAACGCCTGCCCCTTCACCACCCTCTACTGGGACTTTCTCCATCGCCACGAAGCACGATTCGCTGACCACCCACGACTTGGCCAACAGGTGCGCAACTTGCGTCGGCTGAGCGAGGAAGACCGCCAAGCGATTCGCGCCCAAGCCGAACGCCTGCGCGAGAAGCAGGCAGGAATCCACTCCTCACGCTCGAAATACTAAGGCACTATGTTCAATCCGTTGGAAGGTGCGAAGGCGCGTATTGAGAAGCATCGCAAAGCGCGCGCAACCGTGCGAGTGGTAGACGCCAGTGGCAAGCCTGTGCCACGCGCCCGTGTCTCGGTCGAACAGACCCGCCACGCCTTTCTGTTCGGGTGCAACCTCTATCAACTGTTCGACTATCAGGGCGAGCAACACGAACGCTACGCCGAGCATTGGATGCGCTTGTTCAACTATGCGACTCTGCCGTTTTATTGGGGTGGGTACGAGCATGAGCAGGGCAAGCCCCAGCGAGAACGGCTCGAACAGTTCGCCCGCTGGTGCCAAGAGCGCAAGATTACCACTAAAGGACACCCCCTTGTGTGGCACGAGGTCTACCCACGCTGGGCGCCCAACGATGTCGCTACCGTGCGCCCGATGCTGTTGGAGCGCATTCGCACGCTGATAAGCCAGTTTCGGGGTCTCATCGACATCTGGGATGTGGTGAACGAGGTCACGGTCGCCGAGCGGTTCAATAACGGTGTCAGCAACTGGGTGAAGCAGAATGGGATGGTGGCGATGGTCGCTGAGTGCTTGGAGACGGCGCGCAAGACGCACCCGAAGGCAGTCTTGCTCTACAACGATTTCAACATCAGCCCAGAGTTCGAGCAGGTGGTGCAGGGATTGGTTGAGCGTCGCGCCCCACTGGACGCCATCGGCATCCAATCGCATATGCACTGGGGCGACTGGACGATGGAGCGCACTTGGGAGGTGTGCGAGACCTATGCGCGCTTCGGCAAACCGCTCCACTTCACCGAGATTTCGATTCTATCGGGCGTCCACACAAAAGGCGAACCGCACCCCAACCCTTGGCCCAGCACGCCCGAAGGCGAGGCGCGCCAAGCCCAAATGGTGGAAAACTTCTACACTGTGCTGTTCTCACACCCAGCGGTCGAGGCAATCACCTGGTGGGACATGCCTGATGGACAGTGGCTCGGTGCGCCAAGTGGACTGGTTCGAGCCGACCTCAGCCCCAAGCCTGCCTACCAACGCCTGCTGAACAAAATCAAAGGCGAATGGTGGACGAAGACCACCCTCACCACCGATTCGCAAGGGCGCGCTTCGTTCAGCGGGTTCAAAGGCGACTACAAACTCACACTTCAGGTAGGGCGCCAACGCACCGAGCAAGAGTTCAGCCTAACGAAGGACACCACTTGGCAGGTTCGGCTGAGGTGAGGTATATTCCTACAGGGTGAGAAACGATGCAGCGCCGTTATGTTGGGGTAGACCCTTATATCGAGCGTCAGCTCTGGAGCGATTTTCATCACAACATGATTACCACACTTCAGGCGATGCTCTTGCCACAACTCCTTCCGAAATACTCAGCACAAGTTGAGGAGCGAGTTTATGTAGAGCATCAGCCCCCTGATGGCATTCGGCGCGTCTTCCGACCTGATGTATCTGTGGTCAGAGAAGCGGACGAAACTCACTCTGCTACCCCTGAGAGTTCCGTTGCAATCGCTGAACCGATTGTACTGACCATCCCTCTACCTGAAGAACAGCGAGAACCCTACATCGCGATTCTCTCACTTCCCGAACGCCAACTGGTGACGATTATTGAGTTGCTCTCCCCAAGCAACAAGCGTCCCAATAGCGACGGCAGGCGCGAGTATCTGACAAAGCGCGAACAGATATTGCAAAGTCCCGTTCACCTTGTCGAGATCGACCTACTCCTGCAAGGTGAGCGGCTGCCAACGGTGGAGCCTCTGCCTGAGGCGGATTTTTATGTGTTTGTGTCGCGAGGGGATAGGCGTCCTGCAGTGGAGGTCTATCGTTGGAAGCTGAAACAGCCTTTGCCGACTATACGCATTCCGCTCCTGCCTGAAGACCCCGACTTATTGCTGAACCTTGAGGACGCTTACGAGCAGACTTTCGCACGGGCACGGTATGACATGCGCTTAGACTACACTCAGGAGTAGCCCTACTTTTTGCGCTCGCTCCAGGAGACGACCACTCGGCTCCCGCCACTCTTTTCGTCCATCACCGCCACGATACCTGCGGTCACCTTTTCTGACTCGCCCAGCACCAGCACCTCTTGCCCCTTCTCGGTGCTCATCGTGGTCTTGCTGACCTTAAGCCCACGCTTATTGAACTCCGACTCATAGAACTCGGCGACCTTTTCAGGCGCAACAGAGCCGACCAGCTCCACTTGGTTGCCTGAGAAATCGCCCGCAGAGGTCGCTATCGTGGAGTTCACACGCAACCCGCTCATCACAGGCAGGGGGAAGCCTTCAGGGAGTTTCTGAGCTTGTTCGGTGTCGCTCTCGGCGGTGGTGGTGGGAGCCTCGTTGGGCTGGGCAGGGGCTGTCGCTTGGGGAGCGGGTTCTTGCTCGGCAGTGGCGACCGACTCCTGCTTCGGGGCACATGAAGACATTACAACAGCTACACTTATTAGAAGAAGTAATTTTTTCATTCGTCTATCCTCATTCACGCATCAGGTTGACCTGATCGATGTCGATGTTCTCGCGCAGGCGGAACATCACTGTAATGATACCCAAGCCGACTGCCACCTCCGCCGCCGCGACACCAATCACGAACAGCACGAACACATGTCCTGCCACTTGTGCTTGCAAGGTGGGCTGGTGCTTGGCGAAGGCAAGGAAGGTCAGGTTCACGGCGTTGAGCATCAGCTCGATGCACATAAAAATCACAATTGGGTTGCGCTTGATGACCACACCCACCGCGCCGACGGTGAACAAAAACGCAGCGAGCGTTAGATACGCACTCAACGGCACCGCTTCCATCAGGCAGACCTCCTCCGTGCAAGTAAGATAGAGCCGATGACCCCTACTGTGAGTAGGATGCCCACCACAATCACGCCGAACGACCAATCGGTGAACAGGGCATAGCCAATCGTGCGCGCTGTGCCCACTTCAGGGGGGGCTTGAGCGGGCGCAGAGCCCGCAACGATTAGCACTTGGCTCACCAGCAGAGCGAATATGCCCAGTGCAATCAGCCACGCCAGCGGTCGGCGAAAACTCTGTTCGGGAATCGTCGCTGACTCAGGCGAACCCAAGTTCAACAGCATAATCACGAACAGGAACAGCACCATAATCGCCCCTGCATAAACGATAATCTGCAACACGCCCAGAAACTGCGCCGAGAGCAGGAAGTAGAGTAGGGCTAAGCTGAAAAAGTTCGCCACCAGCAGGAGCGCACTGCGCACAGGGTTGCGGTTCACCACCACGCCGACCGCCGTGCTGACCGAAATCAACGCCAGCAGGAAAAACAGCAATCGCTCAGCCAAGATGAACCTCCTTCGGGCGATAGGGTTGCGCTTGAGGGACCAGTTCGACCGTGCGCTTGGGCGGACGGCGCGCGCCAATCGTGGCGAAGTAGAACACCGCCACCACCGCATAGCCAATCAGCGCGGGAACCCAGCCGAACACGATATAGACCACTAACAGCGCAAGGTTCACCAGCCCGACAGGAATGAGGAACCGCCAGCCGACATTCATCAACTGGTCATAGCGCAGGCGCAACAGTGTGGCGCGTATCCAGATGAAACTGAACACCAGCCCGAACACCTTCAGCAGGAACCAGATGGGGGGCATCAACGCGCCCGTAATCGTCGCCAGCACCGAGAAGAAACCGCCCTGTGTTTCGGCAAGGGTCTGGATGGGGGAGAAGTTAATCGGCGCAAGGTAGCCTCCCAAGAAACAGGTGGTCATAATCGCACAGATGCCGATGATAGCAATATACTCGCCCATGAAGAAGGCGGCGAACTTCATACTGCTGTACTCGGTCTGGTAGCCTGCGACCAGCTCACTCTCGGCTTCGGGCAGGTCGAACGGGGCGCGGTTCGTCTCCGCCAACATACAGATAAAGAACAGCGCACCGCCCACCAGTCCCCACGGGGTGAAGATGAGCCAGTTGTGCAGGAAGGGGATAACCCCCCAGAGCGGTTCGGCTTGTATTTCGACGATTTGGGTCATTCGCAGGCTTCCCGACGCCAAAATCGCCGTTGCCAACGCCAGCCCCATCCCCAGCTCATAACTAATCACCTGAGCAGAGGCACGCAACCCGCCCAACAGCGAATATTTGTTATTGGATGACCAGCCCGCCAGAAGCACCCCATACGCCGCGAGCGACGACATCGCCAAGAAATAGAGTAGCCCAATATCTACATCGGCAACGGGGGTCAGGAGGCGGTTCGGTCCCCACGGAATCGTGGCGGCGGCGACCAGTGCAGGGAACAAGGCTAATGCGGGAGCCAACGCCCAGATGAAGCGGTCGGCATTTGCGGGCACAATCTCTTCCTTGAAAAAGAGCTTCGCTGCGTCTGCCATCGGCTGGAGCAGTCCGAACGGTCCCAATCGGTTCGGTCCCACTCGGCACTGAAACCACGCCAGCGCACGCCGTTCCAACCAGATAACGAGGGGAAGCGTGCCCAGCAGGAAGCCCAGCATAATCGCTATCCTTAATAAAGCCCAACCCAGGTCGACCAGTGTCATAGACGCTTCAGATTATACCTGCTCCAACAGTGTGGGGTGGGAGAGGGAATGAGGATTCAATGGGGCAGGGAGTGAGGATAGCCCTCACTCCCCATTCACGATTACCTTATCACTCCAGCACGCGCACTGTGAGCGTAATCACAATCTCTGAGCGGTCGCGCGTGGTGGAGGTGCGTCGGAACAGATAGCCCAGAAACGGCAGGTCGCCCAGCAGAGGCACTTTCTGGATACTGCGAATATCCGCCTCACGGATTAGCCCGCCGATAATCAGGGTCTCGCCGTTGTTCAGACGCACAGTCGTGTCGGCGTTTCGGCGCGCCAGTTGGGGCAGGCGTCCACCGCCCGGTACTTCCAGAAAGCCCGTGATGACGCTCACTTCGGGGCGTATCTGGAGCGTGATGGAGCGGTCTTCGTGAATGCGCGGGAGCACAGTCAGAATGATGCCCGCCTGCACGCTATCGGTCTGCACATTCGCCCCTTGAGGCGTCTGCTGGATGAGTTTCACAAAGTTGACCTCATCACCGATGAAGATGCGCGCTTGGCGTCCATCCAGCGTGACCACGCTTGGGTTCGCCAGCAGGCGATTTCGTCGGTCTTCTGCCAGCGCGTTCAGCGTGATGGAGAAGTCGATCGGCTGTTTGACAATCGTGAAGTCGATGCCTAACTGCCCATCGCGGTTGACCCCCACACCCTGCTGGTTCGGCGTGATTGTGCTTCCACTGGGAAGGGGCAGTTGCCCTTGCGAACGGTCTAAACTGTTCACCGCGCCCGACTGCAGGATGTTCCACGACAGCCCGAACGACTTGAGGCTACCTTCAGAGAGGTCTAACACGCGTGCCTCAATCAGCACCTGAGGCTGTTTGACATCGACCTTGCGCAGGATTTCGAGCGCACGCAGGACATCGCGTGCAGTACCCATCAGCACGAGTTGGTTCGGGGGCTGTTCGCTGGGTGCGCCCCCACTGGGCGCACCACCGGGCATCGGCGCGCCTGCCTGCTGAGACATCGGGCTGGGCGCGTCGCCTCCCGTTGTGCCCACCCCACTGTCACCACCGCTCACACCACCCTGACTGAGCATGGCGTTCGGACCGAGCGAGACCGTCACGGAGGGCACCAACTGTGCTAAGATACGCACCAAATCACGCGAATCGGCGAACTGAACTCGGTAGACCTCCGTTACAATCTCGACGCCACCCGCTAACTGCTGTTCGAAGGCATAGCCAGCCTCGCGCGCTTCTGCCACGAGGTCGGCAGGACCTTCCACAATCAGGAACGCCGAGTCTTTATCGCCTGAGGGCGTCACCTTGAGTGCAGGGAAGCGCGCCGAGAGGTAGGTTGCCACTTCGGTCGGCTTGGCGACTTTGAAGGTCAGCACCTCCACTGCGCGCTCAACCGTTGGAGTCGCCTCTTCCTTGCCTGCGGAACGGAACGCCTCGATGGAGTTGGGCGTGCCGACTACATAGACCCCGTTCACATTCTCATATCGATACCCGCTCAGGCGCGTGATGAGGTCAAGTGCCTCCTCGACCGTGACCCGATTGAGGCTGACCGTGACAGTGCCCTTCACATCGGGCGCGGTGACGATGTTCGCCCCTGACTGAATTGCCAACGCCTTCAACACATCGCCAATCTCCGCCCCCACGAAATCGAGTGAGACGGTGATGCGGGGCGGTGATGCGGGGCGCGCTGGAGGAGTCACGGCAATCGTGCGCACGGTTTCGGTATCGTCCTTAGGATTGGCGGCTTGGTAGGTACGCGTTGGGGGCGTTTCCTTCTCGGTGGGCGCGCTCGGTGTCGTGCGCGTCTCCTCTTGGAACTGAGGCGTGATTTTTATGCTCGGCTCAGTCGAGGCGACTTGGGTCGGCTCGGAAGTTGTCGTCTCCAGAGGGGTTGGCTTGGCTTCCCCAAAGACCACCTGCCAGCCGTTGGGGGTCTGTTCAAGGCGATAGGTGGGTTTACCCCGCATCGTGACGACCACCCGCACGCGTGCGGGGTTACTTGTGAACCAGCCGTAGCGCAGCTTTATAGTGTGGGGCGTGTTGACCGAAACTTCTCGGTTGCGCCCCTCAAACCGTGCCCTGAACTCCACAATCAGGAACTGATTGCGCCAGATGTTGACGCTGGGGCGTGGGAGGTTCTTGCCCTCTATCTGCACAAAGGTCTGACCCGCTTCCACACGCGTCGATACCGACTGCACCACTTGGCTCCAGAGCAGGCTCGGTATCAACCCAAAGCCGATTGCAATCCAAATAATATATCGCTTGTTCATGATTCGTTTCCTCCGCTCTCTTGAGACGATTGCCCCACACGGATAGTCAGTTTTTGCTTGCCCTTGACCAGAGTAATCTGTCCGCGTTCGATTCGCTCGACACGCCAGCCCTCTTCTAAGGGGTCGCCCTGCTTGAGAAATCGCCGATTGCCCTCTGAGTCTCTTGCGATTGCCACGCTGGTCGGTCCGAGCACGACCCCCGTCACGGTCAAGTTAGGTGGAGCAGGCTCAGACGGTTCAGGGCGCAAATGCAATCCTTCGCCAGCGGGCACCCCCAACGGCAACACAGGCGCAGGGATATTGCCCTGGATCTCGCGTTTGGGTGTAGGGCGCCGCACCACGACCTTACTGCTGTTGTTGCCATCTGTTTGGAATGGGGTTTCCTGTGCGACTTCGAAGGGGCGGAACGGGTCGCGCGGGGAGGCGTTCGACGCCACGACGGAACCCTGAGTTGCCTCGTTGTTGGCTTCTGCCTCAGTAGAGTTTGACTCGGTCGTTTGTTGGGTGCTCTGGGTGTTGGACGCAGTGTTCGGCTTGGGTTCCTCGCCTCCAGAAAGCGACTGCCATTGCCAAAAACCGACCCCTACCAGCACCAACGCCAGCAGGATGACCAAAGCAATCTGCTTGGGGGAGTTGGCGCTTGTGCCTGAGCGAGCGACTTTAAGTGGCACTCGAATCACCTCCTTGTTGTGCGGTGGACTGGTGCGTGTTCTTGAAGATGAAAGCACGCACTTGAGCACGGATTTCCAATTCGGGGTTCACGCTGGCGGGCGCATTTGGCTGGCTCTGCACCTTCGATTGCACCTGAAGCGTTTGAATCGCCAATATCTTCGGGTACTCATCTAACTGTTTCAAAAAGCGCATCAGGCTCCAAAAGTTGCCCTGCAGGCTGATTTCGATGGGTTGTTCCTCGTAGGGCTTCTTCGCCTTCTCTTTTTCCTCCTCCTGACTGTTCTGGGAGGGCTGTTGCGGACGAATCGCCACGATTTTGAGGTTCAGGTTCTTGGCAGTCTGTTCGATCTGCTGGAGCATTGTGGGGATGTACTCTGCTTGTGAGACACCGCGTTCAAGGAACTGTAAGTCGCGCTTGGCTTTCTCATACTGTTCCTGCACAAGGCGCAGTTGCGAGGTCGCCTGCTGAGCCTGTTCGAGTTCCTTGCGCTTCTCTTCTAATGTTTCCTGAACCAGCGTGTAGCTCCGATAGGGTAGGTAGAGGCTCCCCACACTGAGCAGAAGGGTGATGAGCACGAAAATGCTCAACACCTTGACCAGCTTCTGTGCCCGCTGAATACGCCGACTAACTGCCACTGGACGATTCCTCCTTCTTCTGGGCGACGGCAGTTCCCTTGACCTGAGCGGTGATTTGGAACTCGACGAGTGACTGTCCTTCGCTCACGGTGCGCTCTTGGGTGTAGTCCAGCCGTATCTTCTCCAGTTCGGGATGCTGGTTCAGGCGGAGCATGAGTAAACCGACATTCTCCTGATTGCGCGAGACGCCCCGCAGGATGATCTCCATCGGTTGTTTGGGGTCGGAGCGTTTGCCCAGCTCTGCGTTGGTGAGGTAGCTCCCTTCAGGGGTTTGCATACTGAGGTGTTGAAGCAGATAACGCCAACGCCCCGTCTCTTTGCGCGCATCTTGCAGGGTGCTAATCATCGGCTGGATTGCGCTCAGCTCAGCCCGCGCTTGTTTAAGTTGCTCGACGGTCGGTTGGAGCTTCTGAATCTCCTCTTGGGTCTTGGCGAGTTGACTTGCCAAGACGCCGATGTAGAGCATCGCCCCTGCCCATAGTAGCCCCCCGAAGCCGACCACAGCGAACCAGCTCAACCCAATCAGGCGCGCCTTGCGCTCTAAGGTGCGTCGGTAGTTCTGCTCTTGCTCAATCAGGTTAATCACTGCCATAGCCTGCCTCCTTATGCGGCGGTAGCGGTTGCGACCTCCTCGCTGATTTCTTCTTTGGGTTGAACCCACGCCCCTGCCGTTTCTAAAGTGGCGCACGCCGAGCCGATAACGGTTGCCCAGCGCGCTCCCGTCTCCAGCTGGTCAGGGTGAACTCGACCTGCGTCGATTCGCTCCGAATCGAACGGGTTTAGCGCCACAACGGGCAGACCGAGCTTGTGGCTGATATACTCGGCACTGCCTTTCAACAGGGCGGAGCCACCGATGAGGTAGAGGCACTCGATGCGTTCGTTGGGGTTCTTGCCCGACTGATATTGCGACTGGTAGTAGTTGAGTGAGCGTCGGATTTCGCGCACCAACTCGTCCATAATCGGCTGAATAAGACGCAGAGGTGGGTTCTCTTGGGGGTGTGCGCCCTGTTCGATTAGTTCGGCAAGGTTCAGCCCTGCCTTGATATCCTGCGCCTGTTGGTCGTCGTAGTGGAAGTAGCCCTTGAGTGCGGCGGTGAAGGTTTCGCCTGCGATGGGGATATGGCGGGTCAGGAGAAGGAAGGTATTGCGCACGACGCTAATCTGAGTGTGTCCCCCACCGAAATCGATTACGCCGTAGGTCATCGGCAGGTGGTCTTGATGAACGGCTTGCACGGTACGCACGCCTGCAAACGGTTGGAGTTCGACCAGTTCCACTTCCAGCCCACACTTTTCGGCGACCTCCACAGCGGGGTCGGTGATAGTGCGGGGCGCAGCGACCAGCAAGATTTCGGTCTGCTCTGCCGTGCGATTCAAGATGCCATAGCCGATGAGGTGTTCCTCTGGCGATGAGGGGAGGTATCGGCTCGCTTCGAACTGGATGGTCTTGCGCAGAACCTCGTCGGGCACGGTGGGCATCCGCACGGGGCGGGCAGTGGTCTGCGAACCGCCAACGGCGATATACGCGGTGCGTATCTTCACGCCCGCGCTGTGCAGAAGCCCCCGCAGTGCTTTCTGCACCGTGTCGGGTTCCATAATCACGCCTTCTCGTATTGCACCTTCGGGCATCGGCACATGGGCGAGCTGTTCAATCACAAACTGATTGCCCTTCACACGCCCTGCACAGATTTTTGTGCTGGTGCTTCCAAAATCGATGGCAACAATCGCATCGTGCTTACGCGGCATCGTCGGTCTCCTCCTCGTTTGCGCTCTCGCTCACCCGCTGAGCCATGAGCCACTCATCTAAGGCGTTCTTCAAGAATCGCCAGCGGTTGTCCATCTTGAAGGCGGGGATTTCACCGCGTTCGGCGAGCGCTTGCACTTCGTTAGGGCGCAAGCGCAGGTAGTGCGCCGCCTCGCGCAGGGTCATCACAGGATGCAAGGAGCGTGCCAACCAATGAAGCAAGTCTTGCAACTGCTGTTCGGTCAGCCGAACTTCGAAACGAACCGTCTGCATCGGTGGGGTGTCGTCTGCAGAACTGCTCGGTTCCGATGTCGGGGCAGGCGTTTCGTTGGGAAGAATCGGCATACTCCGACTCTCCATCACATCTGCCTGCTTCTGCGATGCCATTCGGATTGCTTCGACTAAGTTCATCTCACCACTCCTTGCCTTCGAAGTCCATAATCACGCTGTGCATCAAAAATCCATCAATCTGCTGAACCCCTTGCGCCATGCCGATGACGAGTGCGTTATCGGCTAACTGGCACACCACGCGCGGGTAGCCCCCTGTGTACTGATAGAGTTCGTACAAGGCGTCGGGAGTGAACGGGATACGCTCGCCCGCATAGCCCGCCACACGGAGCCGATGCTCAATCAGGCGTGCGGTCTCCTGCTGGTCTAACGGTTTCAGCTGGTGGCGCACTGCCATACGCTGTTTGAGCGCAGGCACTTTCTCGATTTTTTTCTTCAGTTCTAACTGCCCCATCAAAATTAGGCTGATGAGGAACTGGTCGTTCATCTGGCAGTTAAGCAGGAGCCGAAGTTCTTCAAAAGTCTGTGTGCTTCGAATCAGGTGCGCCTCGTCCACAATCAGCACTGCCCGCTGACCATGCTCGTACATATGAATGAGATGCTCGAAGAGCACTTGGAACAGTTGCTGACGGTTGCGCACCTGCGTCTCGATGCCCAGCTGGTGAAGTATCTCCTGTAGGAGCTGAATTGGTGTCAGGATAGGGTTCACAATCAGCACGACCTTGAACTGAACGGGGTCAAGCAGTTCAATCAGTTTTCGGCTGAGGGTGGTCTTACCCAGTCCAATATCGCCTATTAGTAGTCCCGCCCCACGATTGCGCGCGACGGTGTAGTGGAGCATCACCAACGCGTCCTCGTGCTCCTTGCTGAGATACAAGAAGCGCGGGTCGGGCGTTAGTGTGAACGGCGGTTCGTTCAAACCCCAGTAAGCTTCATACATGCGCTTTGCCCTCCCAATGTCGGTATCTTGCACTCCATCGAGGTCTTTCCCGACATCTGGGCGGTATTATCGGTAAAGTTGCGAGTTTTTTTCAGGGGCGGGGAGATTGCTAAGAACACCTAACAAACATCTCAACCCCGTGAGAGGTTGTCCAAAAGACCCATCTGTGGCACGGGCATCCTGTTCGTGTGCGAAATGGGCAAGATGCCCAAGCCACTTACTCGTAGCACGGGCATCCTGCCCACAAGCCATACCGTAGCACAGGCATTCTTGCCTGTGGAAAAGGCACAGACACGAATGTCGGTGCCACCCTCGTAGCACGGGCGTCCCGCGCGGGTGCGAAATGGGTAAGATGCCCAAACCACCTTTTTCGAATTCCTGCCCACCGCCGACTGCCCACTGCCCCACTACGGTTCGCTTCTACCTCCAGAGCCGACTGCTTGCCAGATAGAGGATGAGCGCGCTGTCGGCACGGCTAAGGTTTGCATCGGGCTGGAAGCGCAAACCTTCAGGTCCAAAAGCCTCCAGCCCGTCCCAAAGCGCACTATTGATACGCCGTTCACTCAGGGCACGAATGAAGGGCAGGTCAGGGTCATCGGAGGCGACATCGGCGTAGGGAGAATTGCCCTCAGTGCGGGTCTGCCACCCATCGGGTTCCAGCAGTGCCATCGCCCGTACCAGCCAGCGCGCAAAATCGCGCCGTGTTATGGGCGCGTTCGGCTCGAATCGGCGGTTCGGCGTGCGCTCAATCACGCCCAACAGGAACAGGTTCTGCACAGGCACAGCGTAAGTGCTACCGAACAGCACATCGGTAAACGCCAGCCCCTGAAACCGCTCTTCGGGTAGGTCAGGACGCAGTGTGCGCAGGTGATGCCACAGGATTCGCACCGCCTCACCGCGCGTGAGCGGTTGCTGAGGCTCGAACCGCTCGGAGGGGAAATAGCCCCGTGCCGAGAGGAACATCACCGCCTCGAAATGTTCGGTTTCAGGTGTCACATCGGGGAACCAGTAGGTATAGACGCCCTGCCGAATGAGCGCGCGCTGGATGTCCGCCACAGGCAGTCGGCGTAGGGGGATACCCGTTTGGATGCTCAGCACCGCCGCCGCGCCCGCTGCCTGACCCATGTTCATACGCACAGGCTCCATTCGCAGGGTTCCGATTGCCACATGGGTCGCCGAGACGCAGGTCGTGACCAGCAACCCTTCCACACGCTTCGGCACGAGCACCCCATAGGGCACTTGGTACCACGGTGTGTACTGGAAAATCCAGAACTCACCCTCGCCCATGTGGGGTAGAGGCTCTGGTTCCTGTCCCTCAGGTACGACCACCTTGCGCACGGCGTGCGAGTCCATCGGGTAGTCGCCTATCGCAATCGCATCGTGACGGATACGCTCGCGGGCATACATAATGTCGCTCTGATTGAGCATCACCTCGCCCTCGATTCGGCGCGCCTTGCGCACATACAGGACTGGGGGCAGGTTATCGCTATCGCGGAACTCATCCTCTGCCAGCCATAGGCGCGGTTGCCCCAGCTCCGTCTGGATATAGTGCAGGTAGCCCAGCACATGGTTTTTGTATATCTGGTAGATGCGCTGGCGTTCCTCCCAGCTGGTAGTCGGATAGCGGTAGTTGACCTCTTGGAGGGTCGTGCCGTGCGGATGCTGATTGACCTCAAATTTGTTGTTGGGGATACGCCCATAGAGCGCAGCCCACGACTGCTCCCACGGCGGGGACAGCACATATTCGCGCCGATTGTAGCCTGGGGGCGGGGTGCGCACCTGCTCAGTGGGGTAGTTCTGCACAAGCATCAAAATCGCATAGCCGGGAAGGCGTCGGTCTCCACGCCCTGTGCTACCGGGCAGGAATCGGTCGTTGAGTCGGTCATAGTAGAGAACGCCTGCGTGAGGTTCCTCAGGGGTGCGCGGTTCGCGTCCGAGTCGATAAGGCACTCCTGCCCACGCCGCGATGTCGCCCTCCGCCGTAGCGTCGATCACCACATCGGCAGTGAACCGTCCTCGGCGCGAGCCATCCAGCGTGACGAACTCTACGCCCGTGATACGGTTGCCCTGCTTGAACACGCGGGTGGGGCGCACGCCGAAATAGAGGTCGATGTTCGGCTCGGCATAGACCATCTCCTTGATGAGCATATTGGCGACCCACGCCTCGTAGTTCAGCCCGTTGCGGTAGATATAACTGCTGGTGTCCGCACCTTGCGCTCGATAGTTGGCTTCTACTTTCTGACGAAACTCTTCAAACAGCCCGTTGATACGCGAAGCGACACGCACATCGGTGACAGAAACACCGTTCACAATCATCCCGCCCAAGCGGTTCGTCGGTTCCAGCAGGGCGACCTTCATTCCCATCCGTGCGGCGGTGACCGCTGCGCCCACGCCCGACGCGGTACCGCCCACAATCACAATCGGGTAGCGCGCCTCGCGAGGCAGTTCGCGATAGGTGCGGTCTACCCGCTCCACCCGCTCCGAGACACGCCCATCAGGATAGACTGCCTCGACCGCCAAGCGGTATTCGGTTCCGGGGCTAAGCCCTGTGAAGTCGTGCGAGCGTGCCGAAGAGTCCAGTTCGCTGACTTGCTGTCCGTTCAGATAGACTCGGTATCCAGAGGGGTTCTCGTTGCGCGGGGGAAGCCAAAAGAGGGTAATCCGCTCGGTGCTTCTGGGAATCGCCTCTACAGAGCGGGGCACTGCCTGTGCCCAAGCCGAAACCGTCGTCAACACCAGCCAGCAACCCAATAGCCAATAACTCAGCCTCTGCATCATAACCCTAAGGATACCTTGCTAAGGTCAATCAAGGCGTCGTAGGCTATACCAGTGTAGGATTTGACAAGGTAGGGAGTCCTATCTCTAAGTTAACCCACGGTGATTGCTTTAACCCCTGCACTTGGGTATACGAATTCGCCTCTTCAGGGCAAATAAATCCTATCTCAGCAGGAATTTCCGAGTGCGGATCGAATCATAAAAGATGAGGGGAAAAAGCCTATGTACACACAGGCTGAGTGGTGGGAATGGTTGCGTCGCGAAGCACAGAAGCGCAGTCTCAACGATGCTGACGCTGAGGATATTGTGCTGTTGTGCCTACATGCATACCACAGTCGCTTTGGGGTATATCCGTGGGAAGAACCTCAGACAAGTGAATCGCTCCTGAAATCTCTTGGCTGGTGCAAGCGTAAGATTTATTCGCTAACGATTGACTTGCTCCGCAAACCGTACCGAGAGCGCGAACTGCTTGTGTTGGATTCCGAAGATGGTGATAGGGTATCAGCACACAATCCATTAGAAGATATACTCCTGCAAATCGACTTAGAGTTGTTTATTGCTTCACTGCCCTGCTACCTCCGTCAGATTGCGATACTGCTTAATCAAGGCTACGAATGTTCGGAGATAGCCCATTTGCAGGGTCTATCAGTTGGAACTGTAAGGCAATATCTACAGCGGATTAGACACTTGGGCAGGAAATTTTTCGGGATCGATGTTCACGAATCGGAACCTTCGTGCGTTAATATAAGCGAAGGTCAGTCAGTAGACTCTCTCGAAATCTGTGAGAAGGAGGAACAGATCGATGAAAAGGCACAAAGTGTTGATGGTCAGCGTAGCGACGCTCCTTGTAGCCAACCTAGTGGCACTACCGCATACCCTCGCCGAGCTCAGCACGGGGGGGGGGGGGTGAGCGTTAGCATAACATTGCCCAGCAACTGTGGATGTTCAGGAAAGTTTGCTCTTGCCACCCCGATCAGTGCGAAGGCAGTGAAGCAGATGCTGGAAACAAGCCAATCTAATCTCCGAGAACAGTTCTCGACACACGGTGATTATACTCCCACCAGCGGAGAAGGTTTTCCCTGTATCGACCTCTCACAAGATTGTGAGCCTCTGCAACCTCTTAGACAGCGACGATGTCGCAGTAAGGTGTTATTCGAGAGAGATTGTTCACCCCGAAAAATCTACTACGCCCAAGCGAGGTGGAAGTACCGATGGCTTTGCCAATACAACAAAAGTGGTAGCGTGTGTGTTCTCACATCTTGCGGACCTTGGAAAGACACTGGAGATTGCTGCGATAGACCGAGTGGTGGACCGACTTGTCAAGGTAACGACCCTCTCTGCCCAATCTTACCTTGTCAAGCACTTCCGAGACCCTTGTAACTTGATTATGTGTTGGGGGTAAAACCCCCAACACACCCGCATACGACAGCATAGACGAACCATGAGTAAGCAGTTGCAGGAACTCTGGAGGGCAGCTCTAATGGGAATAGCTATCCTGTTTTTAGGCAGGATAGTATTCGCGATTGTCCTCACGGTACTAGGGTTTATTTTTCTCTTGTGGTTGCCTGCTGAAGAAATAGGTTCAGTTTCGTGGGCATATAAGGCATTGTTGAGCTTTCAGAAATCTCTTCCGTATCTCATATGGGGTGCCCTAATAGGTGTATTCGCTACCACACCTCCTCAGTGGCGGTATTGGATACTCTTAATCTGTTTCATAGGTCTATGGGCACATGTTACTAATCTGGGGATTTTTTACCCAGAGTACTGGCAGCATGCCTCTATAGTTACACCGGTCTGGTTGACAGTATTTTTACCTCTTACACTGAGCATGTCATATTGGATTGCTGTGTTTACCAAACTCTACAGTAAGATTACGGAACAGGCTATTCGGAGGTGATCTGAGATGAAACGCACTCGTGGGCTTACGCTGATGGAAATCTTGGTTGTGATTGTAATCATCTTGCTGATTGCAGCGTTGCTAACGCCTGTTATTCTGAATACGAGAAAACGCTCGTACGAAACGGTTTGTACCAGTAACTTGCGTCAAATATACACTGCTTTTGCCTTATACCGCCAAGACTATGGCGATTTTCCGCCACGCATCGCAAGGATGAAACCTTATATCAAGGACGAAGGCGTTTTGAAATGCCCTGCAGACCCCTACGAAAACCTTGCAGGATATATCCAAGCCAATATGCTTTTGAAAACCAGTTATTTCTATTTCTTACCAGAAGTCTCTTCCTATTTAAGAGTGCTTCAGGATCGCGACCCGTCGCATGGGATTATCGTGTGTGTACTTCATGGGGAGCGAGTGAGCGGTCCTCTGGGACCAGCAGAGTTATCGTTCGAGGGCAAGATTTTGCGACTACGAGTGGATGGCTCTGTTCAGGTCGCCCAAGCAGAGAATGTCTGCTTTGTCGACGCTGACGGCACTTTCACACAGGTGCGCCATCCGTGGCACCTGTACAGTGATGTGCGTCCAATTCCTCAGGAGGTCATAGAAAACGACTATGACCTCCGAAATGCGCGTATTGTTCCTTGTGAATAGGCTCTCGTTTGCGAGTAGGTGAAGTCATCGAGGGCAGATTACTTTCGCACACAGACAGAACACCCAGATACGAGAGTGGCACAGATATTCGTGTCTGTGCCTTTTCCACAGGCAGGAATCCCTGTGCTACTTTATGGGCAGGATGCCCGTGCCACGACTGGATTTTTCGAACACCCTCAATGCCCCTTGACACGAAGACCCACAATCGGGTACACTTTTTTTGCCGATATGAGAACTCGGCAAGTCGGGCGAGAAGAAGGTTTTCGCAGGGGCATTACCGCTCCTGCGTTTGTTGGCGTCTTGTGAACCACATCCGAACCAAGCCAATCCCACACCGATAAAACGAGGATGGTGAACGATGATTTACCCAGAGAACGATGAACTGAGCCAGTACCCACGCTATATCTTAGCGTTGTTAGCAGCGGAACGAGCGCGCCTCCTCCGAGAAGGCGCCAAACCGCTCATCCCTGTCGAGGAGGGAGCGAACCCGCTCTCCATCGCACTGGAAGAGATTGCGCAAGGCAAAATCCGACCGAACATCATCGACGAGAACCATGTCGAGGTCATCGTGCAAGGACCCGAACACACTTGGCAGGTGGCGAAAGACCTAAAGCAATTAGGGCAACAATCCGAAGAAGAAGAGGAGATCGACGAGGAGACCTTGGAGTTCTATCAGCAGGAGACGACCCTGCGCGAGTAGGCTATGCCTCAACCCGATTACTATGCGATACTGGGTGTCGAGCGGACGGCGACCGCCGACGAGATTAAGTCGGCGTACCGAAAGCTCGCACGCCAGTATCACCCCGATGTGAACCCCAACAACCCCGAAGCTGAAGAGAAGTTCAAGCAGATTAACGAAGCCTACGAAGTCCTCTCCGACCCCGATAAGCGCGCCGTGTACGACCGCTTTGGCACCACACAAGGTGTCGGTGCCGATTTCGGGGGCGACCCGTTCGGGATGGCAGAGAGCCTGTTCCAGATGTTCTTCGGGGGGAGCGTGGTCGCCAACCCGCGCGGTCCTGTAGATGGGAGCGACCTGCGCGCCGACATCACCATCACATTAGAGCAGGTGCTTCACGGAGCCACTATCGAAGTAGAGGTCGAACGCCAGCGCACTTGCGAGCGATGCAAAGGTACAGGCGCCGAGCCAGGCACCACGCCCGAACGCTGTCCCGACTGTGCCGGTTCAGGGCGGGTGCGCTTCACTCAGACGACCGTGCTGGGCACGGTGACTCGTGTTGTGCCCTGCGAGCGGTGTCGAGGCGAAGGCGAAATCGTGCGCACACCCTGCCGAGAGTGTAAAGGCGCCAAGCGTGTCCGACGCCGAGAGCGCATTCCCGTCACCATCCCGCCCGGCGTGGAAGAGGAAACCGCACTCCTCCTGCGCGGGCAAGGCGACTCAGGGCTACGCGGTGGGCGCGATGGCGACCTCTATGTGGTGGTCTCTATCGCACCCCATCCACGCTTCAAACGGCGTGGGAACGACCTCGTGACCCAGCTGAACCTGACCTTCCCCCAATTAGTACTCGGCGACGAAGTTGAAATCGAAACGCTCGACGGCAAGTTGACGCTCGAAGTGCCCGAACTGACCGAAGCCTACTCCGAGTTGACGCTGAAAGGCTACGGCTTGCCCAGCCCGCGCACAGGTAAGCGGGGCGACCTGCATGTGCGACTGGGACTCAAGATGCCCAAGAAGCTGACCGATGCCCAGCGCAACCTGCTTCGCCAATATGCCGAGCTGAGTGGCGTACGACTCAAACGCTATGCCGACTCGGAGCCGACCAGTTTCTTCGAAAAGATTCGCCGCGGGCTGAAATCGGAGGATTAGCGTGATTGTCTCGGCAGGGAATATCGTTGCTGACCATGTCGCCCAGCCTGTTGCCCAATATCCGCCCAAAGGTGCGTGCTACCATGTCCAGCGAATGGAGATGCATGTGGGGGGCTGTGCGTCCAACACCGCGCTGGCGATTGCCAAACTGGGTCTGCCCGTGCAGGTGGTCGGGCGCGTCGGCAACGACCTGTTCGGCGAGTTTGTAATTCGTACCCTCCAACAGCACGGTGTCGACGCACAAGGTATCGTTCGCTCTGACACTGCCAGCACTTCGCAGACGATGGTGATGGTGCATCCCGACGGCGAGCGTTCCTTCATTCACCTGATGGGCACGAACGCCGAGTTCAGCGAGAGCGATATTTGCTGGGAGCGACTCAATTCACCAAAGGTGTTCCACTTGGCGGGGGCGTTCCTGACCCCAGCGATGGATGGGGAGCCTGCCAGCCGAGTGCTGAAAGAGGCGAAGGTACGGGGCGCAATTACCACCCTCGATACCACTTGGGACCACACAGGGCGCGGGTTCGAGATACTGCGCCCCTGCTTTCCCTACATCGACTACATCCTGCCCAACTTCGAGGAGGCGCGCCAGATTAGCGGGGCGAGCAAGCCGAGCCAAGTTGCCGAACGCTTGCTAAACGAAGGAGTGGGCATGGTGGTCATCAAAATGGGGGGCGAGGGCTGTTATGTGCAGAACCACGAGACCGCTTTCCACCTCCCTGCTTACCCTGTGGAGGTTGTGGACACACTCGGTGCAGGCGATTGCTTCTGCGCCGGATTTGCGGTCGGCTTAGCGCTGGGATGGGACTTAGAGCGCACCGCACGCTTGGCGAATGCGGTCGGCGCGCTCTGCGTCACCGCGCTCGGCGCCACAACAGGCGTGCGCTCGCTGGAGGAGACGCTGAAGTTTGCAGGGTTGGCTTAGGAATTGGGCTTCACGCTTCGCCCACGCCCAACAGTCCCTCAGCGATACTGATGAGAATTTCGGCGCGCTGTCTTGGCTCTCGGTACGGCTTTACCAACTCAAGCGCTTTCTGAGTTTGTCCCGACTGTGCCAGCGCCTTGGCAAGCGGTTTCGCCACCTGAAGCGACTCGTAGCCGTGGAGGCGCTCGCTCGCCATGTTCAGTACCTCGACCGCTTGCTCAAACTGACTCGCTCGGACATACGCTATCGCAACCTCTGCCAAGACTGGATTCACTTCAGAGCGATACCGACCCATCTTATCGACAATCTGAAGTGCCGAGTCGATTTGACCCTCTTTTGCATAGGCGATACCGACGGTCTGAAGAAGGTTAGTTCGGGTTGTGCTGTTAGTTGCGAACTGGTCGGCAATTTTCAACACATCTTCATAACGCCCTGCCTCCGCTAAAATACGCCCTGCCTCGACAACCGTGTGATCAGGGTTTCGGATCTCTTTCAGGATACGAATCGCCTCGTTGTGTCGCCCTGCCTGAGCATAAGCACGGGCGATGCGTCCCATCTGATTATCCCGCCCTCTGCTACTCCTCAATCCCACTCCAAGACCCTGCACCGTTCGGAGTGCTTGGTCGAGCGTTTGAACTGCTTGCTCGGTGTCGCCTGCTTTGATTTGATGTTCTGCAATCGCTATCAGGCTCCATGCGCGCTGGGTGGGGTCGTTCTGCAGGCGCGCTTCACGGAGCAGTTCCTCGAAAATCGGTTTCGCCGATTGGTGTTGCCCCGTTTGCGCTAAAGCGAGGGCGTTCAGTAGTCGGAGGTCGACTTCGGGTGGGGAATCGCCGTAAGTCTCCCGATGGAGGCTTTCAATCGTCTGAGCGACCTGACGGAACGCATCATAACGCCCTGATTCGGTATAGGTTTGGGCTAACTCGTAGAGACCGAAAAGGCGCATACTGGGATTGTCTATTTCTTGTATCGTTTGGAGAGCATCTTCAGAAAGCCCCATACGCGCCTGCAGAACAGCGATTTCGTATCTCGTTGAGGTGGTGCACCGAGTGTAAGGCTCCAATTCGCTGACGACTTTGAGGATTTCCCGAAAGGTCTGTTTTGCCGACTCGATATTCCCTAACTCGGATTCTGCCTCGGCAACGAGTCTCAAGAGCAAGAGGCGTGTGCTTGGGTCTGAAACCGTCCTTGAATAGCGAACAACCTGCTCAAGGTTCTTCTCTGCCAAATCTGGGCGTCCCGCCTTACCTTGCAAGCGAGCGATAGCCACCAGGGGTTGATTGCGCCCTATCGGTTCCACCACCTTGTCTATTTCTGAACGCGCTTGGCTCAGTACTTTGAGAGCCTCCTTAGATTCGGTACTCTGTTCCAGTTGACACCCTGTAAAACTGAGGCTCAAAACGAGGAGAAGCATCTGGGCGATTCCCAGCACCGTCGAGCGGTTTGCAGAACCCAACCTACTGAGCGAACACCTGCAACTCCACATTTTGGATACCTCCGAAAAATTGTACGAATCGGTTCCGAAACGGTTTCGCAAGGTTGATTGTACCCATCAACCCACAAGAAGGGATTGCCTATGGAGCAGTAGGCAACCTCACCGCACCGAGCGGGCGATGCGCTCGATTTCGGCTTGGGGCAGGTTGCCGACAATCCCGAACCAGTAGTCGCCCTCCTGCCAGAAGTGGGCGCGCAGGTTCTCACGGGAAGGTGGGGTAGGCGGGCGAAACTCACCGCCACGATTGGGACGAAGCGACTGGAACAAGGTGAAGTTGCCCTGTGGTGTGCGGTAGCGAATCGCTACCATCTGGAACCCGCGCGGTCCGCGTGGCTGAACGATGATTCGCTCACGCACTGCACCTGCAGGCAGGTACCCTGGTAGGCGAATTTTGAACCCCACTGCGCGCTCCGCCTCCTCCAGCGAAGCGTACTCATTCTCGCCCAACCGACGCACCGTCACACCTGCAGGCAGTTGGAACAGGTCAGGGGTCAAGCGCGGGTTCAGGTCTAACCGCACAATCTCCGAGCGCACCAACGGCGCACCTGGACGCAACTCCAATTCGTACTTGAGACATAGCCCTGTCTCTCGGTCGATCCAAAGGGTGGCGCGGGCAGGGAACGGACGCTTGCGCCCCCTCGGAGGGGTTCTCCCTTCAGGGCGCAGAGGCGGACCTCCTGGACGCTCCCGTTGCAGTTGAATCACGACGGTCGGTCGCCCCAACAGGGTTTCGTTAGAGCGTATTTCTGCGCGGAGCCGTCCTGCCTGAAGCAGACTCACCGCCTGCTCCATCAGGTCATCTGCCCACTGTCCAGGCAAGAACGGGATTTCATACGCCTCTTGGGCGCCCTGTTTATAGCGGAACCACCTGCCATCGTGGAAAATCATCACATCTCCCCGAAACTGGGCGGGTTCCACTATCTCGATTCGGACTGCTTGTTCCCCACGTCGCCAGAAGCGTTCACGCACCTGTTCGCGACGATTGCCCACTTGGAACTCAGTAACGCGCACGCCTGCCACCATGAGTTGGCGCTCTGCCTGTGCCGAACGGTGGAGCCATCGCGCAGGGGTCTCCTGCACCCAAGCCGTTGCCGACACCAAAGCCAATCCCAGCAGAGCGAGTAAGCGCATCGTGGTTCACCGTGTGTAGCCCGATGTGAGCAGATAGCCCGAAGGGGAGGGCGCCCAATCGGCGACCTCTAACTGCTCGTGCAGGTCGAGGCAGTCTTCGGCATACTGTTGCGCGAGCCTATCGGGGTTCTGGGCGGTGTCGGTGGACTTCCCTATCTGCCCCGCACCCCACCAGAGGAGCGCAACCAAGAGTCCCAGCGCAGGAGCGAGTGCGACTGTGCGCCAGCCTTGCCACCATCGCTGGAACGGTTTCGGCTCAGGTAGTTGCTCGATGCGCGCATGCACACGCTGAACCAGACCCGAGGGCGCACTGGCACGCGGTAGCGACCGAAGCGCGCGGTAGGTCTGACGCGCCGACTCCAGCGAAGCACGGCACGACGAACAGTGCTTCAGGTGCGACTCGACGCGCTCGCGCTCCGCTTCGCTGAGCCGATTCTCCAGATAATCCCACACCAAACGCTCGCATACACGGCAGTTCATTTCGTTTCACCTCTAAGGTAAGCCTCGACCCGTTTCTGCACTTGGGTGCGCGCTAAGTTCAGGCGCGACTTCACCGTGCCCATCGGGATATTCAACACCTGCGAAATCTCTTCGTAAGAGAGCTCTTCCACATCGTAGAGCAACAGCACTGTTTTTAATTTCGGCGAGAGTTCGGCGATTGCCTGCTCCACCACCTGCTGGAGCTCTTGGTTGAGTGCGTGTTCCAGCGGGTTGGGCGTTTGCGTATCGGGGAAGTCCCACTCGCCTAATTCGTCTTCGTTCGCCTCGTCGCGATGGATCGAAACGGTCTGCACGCGTCGGCTCTGCTTGCGACGGTGGTCGATACATAGGTTCGTCGCAATCCGAAAGAGCCAAGTGCTGAGACTGGCACGCCCATCGAAGCTGGGTAGCGCTTGATAGGCGCGAAGGAACACCTCCTGCACGACATCTTCGGCGTCCTGAGCGTTGCCGAGCATCCGCACGACATAGTTGTACAGTCGGTCGGCGTACCGATGCACAATCTGGTCGAACGCTTCGGTGTCGCGTGCTTGTGCCCGCTCAATCAGCCATGTCTCCGATGACAGGGTGTCCAAATCGTGCCTCCGCCCATAGGATACCGTTTCGGTGGACATTCTACTCAATTTGGACGCTCGAAAGTAGGGAGAAGTTCAGTTAGGGGAGTGTGGCTCCAATGGTCGGGGCGCCCGGACTCGAACCGGGGACCTCTACCACCCCATGGTAGCGCGCTAACCATACTGCGCCACGCCCCGACATCTGAAAGTATACCCCAATCGAAAGGGGAATGCAAGGGTTGGCGTGGGCGAAACGCGTGCCTTGGGCGTCACGCCGATAAGCACACGGACGAGACGCCCGTGCTACAGTAGGTAGAACCCAACTTTCCTGTTACCCCTCCCCGTCATTCTGAGTGCCCCTTCTCTCGTCATTCTGAGCCGAAGGCGAAGAATCTCAAGAAGCGCCTCACATCGAGACCCTTCGCTTCGCTC
>FWPU01001363.1_pt1 | contig 73558 bp, 70 predicted proteins | sample 2228361 | NCBI WGS metagenome assembly FWPU01 (sample SAMEA103939777, study PRJEB20133) | metagenome | reverse complement strand
TAAAAAGGGGACCTTTTATTAGGTCCCCTTTTTAAATTCTGGCTCCCCAAGCAAGTTAAAACATAGAACCTTTAGGGCGGTATTCGAGTTTCCTGCCTTTAAGAAGGAGCCTAAGCCAAAGATGTATAAACCGTCAAGGCTTTATCGCAACCCCGTCTACCTTGCCCAGGAGTGGCAGAAGGCGTTATCAAACGGGGATTGTTCCCGTCCGGCGGACCTGGCCCGCAAGCTGGGGGTTTCCCGTGCCGGTGTATCCCAGGTGCTACGGCTTCTCAACCTCGCCCCGGAAGTCCTGAAGACCATTGCCGCCCTTGGCGATCCCTTGCCGTCGCCCATCGTAACCGAAAGGCGGCTCCGGCCTATTGTTAACCTGCCGGCGGAAGAGCAAAGGCGGGCGATAGGCATGATCTATCCCTCTAACTTCGCCTCAAGCTCGGATTTGAAGTCCTTGTAAGTGCCGTTACTCAGCGCCTTGAAAAAAAGGTCAAAGCTCCCAGGGGAGAGGAATTTGAAATAATACCTCTGCTCTTCCTGCAACCCGTTGACTCTCTCAAAGTGCTCTTTTGCATACCGGAGCTTGGCCCTGTTTTCATCCGACACATCGTTGTCCATTTTAATTTCCACTGCGATAATATCCGCCCCGATCCTGAGGAAGAAATCCGGGTTGAAGCTCCCCTGCTTGGGATGCTCGCCCTTGCGCCAGGAGTATTCAATACTGTAGAAGCCGACATCCAGGGACTTGATCCAGGCATCTATGGCCTTGGCCGTCTGCTCGGCAGTCAAACCCCGTATAAACTTTCGCTCAGGCTCTGAGCTTGCAAAGACCACGTTAAGCGGGGTCTTGAAGTTGTATTTGTTCTCAACCTTTATAAGGGCTGATCGTGGAAGGCTCTCATCCTCATCAAGCTCCTTCAGCAGCTTTCTATCTGCCGCTTCCCCCGTGCTCATGGAGTAGTCATCCCAAAATACCGTGCTGTCACGCCGGAGCGATCCCACCCCTAAGGAGTTCTTCTTGATCTCTCTGGTGTTTATCTTGACGAGATCCTTTGCTTCAATCTTGAGCCTGAGGCTCTTTGCCCCCTTTCTTCTGATTACGCCAAATGCGGCTAGGGTCTGATTGCGGTTCGCCTCGCTCACCTTGCCACTCTTGTCTTTTATTTCCTCAAGAGATTTCCTGATGATCTGCTCGATCTTTGCCTTGGGGAAGTTTTTGCTGTATTCGGTTCCTGCCTCCTGATCAAAGATAAGAAGACGGTTGAAGACATCATGCGCCACTTCTTCAACAGAATACATCTTCTGCGTGATGTAATACTCTCTCGTTTCTCTCACCGCTGTAATTGCGATTTCATATACAGTCTCTTCGGGTATTATTTCCTCCTGGCTTGAATAGGTGATATATCCCTTCTTCAAAAGTTCATACGGGTCTTGCTGAGGATACTCAACCTCTTCCTCATTCCGCTTGTAATCAATGTTGTGAAGGTCAAAATTGTAATCCTCTTTCTTTTCAACCGGGTAGGAGTGGATGCGCTTCTCAATCTCCAGGACTTCATCTACCAGGTGCTTGATACTACTTGACCATTTATCGTGATTGAATACGGTTACGACGGGTTGATTGCCCCTATAAACGTCAGGCACCCTCAACCCCCTTCCCAAGACCTGGGCAATGAGGAGTTTTGAATTGAACGCCCGCTCCTCGTGAGGGACGATCTGAAAGACATTTTTCACATCCCAGCCTTCGGAGAGCATACTGACGGAGGTGATCCATTCAATCGGATTGTCCTTGTCATCCACCCTTCGCAGGACAGGGATATTGCTTTTGTGCTCGCTGGCAGAGGTTACGATCAAGACCTTCTCCGCCGCTTGCTCCTTGTTGATCTTTTCCTTTTTGGCAAGGAAGGCAATGAGTTTATCGGTGAGACGCTTACAGGCGGCAATGTTCTTGGTAACCAGGATGGTAATCGGCTTCACCTTCCGGTATTTGACCGTCCGATTCTCAATGTGATTGTCGTAAATCTTTTGAAACTTCTCGTCCTCGCTCCCTGAGGAGTCCTCCGCCACATAGCGGATGGACTTGACAAACTTCTCCTCGATGGAATCCCTCAGGGAAAAGCGGTGAATGACATCGGTAAAATAATCATCTCCGATGTAGCAAGTGCCTGAAACATTCACGATGAATTTGAATCCGTATTTGGGGTCAAGCAAAAACTCTTTCCATTTCTTAAGAGCCGTATCGGAAGGGCTCATCAAGTGGTGGGCTTCATCGTTCAATACCAGAGTCCTCTCGCCTTTTCCTACAAGGCTGTCCTCAATGGCGGATTTGGTGTTGATATAAGTAGCGTGGATGTTCTCGATGCAGATGTCCCCGTTTTGAATAGTGTTCGAAGCATTGATAATGCGGGGATTGGGTATCTTGGAATCAGAAGGCAGAAGGTCTTTGAGGGTTCTGTCGGCGGAGAGAATCCGAAACTTCTCCGTCAAACCAGCTTCTATGGTGTTGGAAGGACACAAGACAAGCACCTGATTAACAGCGCCCTCGGCAAGCATGATACGGGCAATCCCATACATCACATAGCTTTTGCCTGTTGCGGTTGCATGATCCAGGGAGCAGGAGAGCTGATCCGGCAATTGAAGATGACTCAAGAACTCCTCAAAGGATGAATACTTCTCCTGAAGCTTGGGGTTGCTGTGATAATTTTTCTCCGCCAGCTCTTTCAGGCTTTTGTATTCACCGCCAAGGAAGTAGCGCAGCGTCACCCGGATCGCCTCTTTCTGATACTCCCTGTCCCCGCAGAGGGCGTCCAGGAAAGCCTCGTACTTATTCGGGTCAAACCTCTTAGGATCGTAACTGGGAGAGACCTTGAGGACTAAATCTTTATTCTGAAAGGTCTGGCGCTCCAGCATCGGCTATTTCTTCCTCTTGCCGTTAAAGTCGGCAAGGGCCTTGACCTCGCGCTTTTCGTTCCCGAAGATGTCAATGTAGATGATCATGATATTCCCTTTGACCTTCTCCTCGGCAAAGCGCACCTCGTAGCCGTTCTTCTTCAACTCCTCGGCGTAGAAGACCTCATCCAGGTCAAAGACTTCTCCATTAAAGTCATAGTCGAGCATGACCATGGAAAGGGTTTCAAGGTTGGCGAACTCAAGGGGCTTTCGGGAGATGACTCGGCTTTCAAACTTCTCAATCTTGATGACGCATTCCTTTGTTCCTTTCCCCAACTCCAATTGCCCCTTCTTGTAACCGATGAAGTATTTGCACTCCACGTCCGGCGTTTGGATAAAGTCAAAGCCTACGGCGTCCACCGTGTCGTTGACATCCATCTCGCTCACTGGCTGTTTGATCTTGCTAAATCCACGGTTGTGAATCTCCTCGATGATGGAGTAGGGAATCCGAAGGACAAAATATTTCGTCTTTCCCTTCTCTATGTAGTCCTCAAGGAACTGCACCGAGGCAGCAGGGGCAATGATAAAGAAGCGTTTGCCGATCTTGCTTCCCAGATATTTATGCAGGTCGTCAATGTAGTCCCTGTCCAACACGGCGTCCTTGTGTTTCTGATAATTAAAGACCATGACGCTATCAGCCCCAAGGTAGCCGTCCAGTTCAATCTTGGAAATCTCATGCCGCTCATCCCGGCACTGAAAGAGCTTGAGGGCAAAATCCCGATACTGCTCCCAGGGGAGCTCCTTGATCATCTTGTAGTCGTAGAGTCCGGCATTGTAGAGGGCGAATGGTTTGCAAGGCTTACCGTATTTCTTTTTCATCTGAGGATCCTCCAGGTCTTTGCTTTCGGCGATATTAAAGAGCCGCTTCTGCATTGTGTAGATAGCAAGCTTTCCGCAGTCCACGCCGATCCACCGCCTGCCCAACTTCTCCGCCACGGCAAGGGTTGTGCCTGATCCCGCAAAGCAGTCCAAAACAAGGTCGCCGGGGTTGGATGAGGCTTTGATGATTCGCTCAAGGAGGGCTTCGGGCTTTTGGGTGGGGTAGCCTGTTATTTCAGGCTGGGCATGCAAGAGGGCAAGTTTCCAGACATTATCAACCACCCTTTCAGTTCTCTCTATATAAATTCCCCTTCCTTCCTCGTCTTTCTCGTATATTTTTTTGCCTTCCACCTTTCTCATTTTTGAAACTTTTATTGGAATTTCTCTGGGCTCAGTCAGCGGGTTAAACACGTTATCAGACGCTTTGGAATAAAACAGAACCATATCCGTTGAATTCGTAAAAACCTTTTTCCTTGTGTCTGGTATTTTGTTTGTGTAATACCAAACTATTTCGTTGTTAAAATTCTGTTCTCCAAATACCTCATCCATAATCGTTTTTACATAATGCCCCTTCTTCCAATCCAAATGCACATAGATACTCCCATCCTCGCTCAACAACTCTCGAAGGAAAATCAGTCGTTTCCTCAAAAACTCAAGGAACCTCGCCCCGGCAATCTTGTCCTGATACGCCTTCTGATCCTGACTTCCCCGAAACTCCTGCCTGGTGGCAAACGGCGGATCAATATAGACCAGCCTTACCCCCGGCGTTCCATCGGCGTTCTTGAGCTTGCCCTCCTGCTTCATCTGCAAGAGGGTCTTCAAGACCTGAAGGTTATCGCCGAAGATGAGCATGTTCGTCCACCCACTGCCGTCCTTGCCGTTGCGAAAGGTCTTGACCTTCTGCAAGGGGGCGGCCATCGTGTCGGCCAGAATGTCTTCCTCCCGCTCCTTGTCGGCGTAGATGAGTTCGTATTCCTTCTTGGTGTCAAAGAGGACGGACTTGTAGTCCTCCGGCAAGGGCTTGCCTTCTTTGAGGAGGCTTACGATCCGCTCAATCTCCTGCTCTGAAAGTTTCCGCATGGCCGTCACCCTCGTTTTTCCTTTTTCTCCCTCGCCCACTCCTGCTGGTCTTTCTCAACCAGGTCCCGGATGATGGAAACGATAGAGGCATTCTGATTCTGCTTCTGAAGTTCCAGGGCTTTCTCCTTCAGGAAGAAATACTGCTCCGAGGTCAACTCGATGGTCGTCTTCCGCATATTCGTTTGACTCCTGGCTTCCGCCATACGGTTTCTCGCTTTGCCCATATTGCTATAATTATAGGAATATGGCCTGAGAAAGTAAAGACAAAAATCGCCCCGACAGAGGAAAATCTGGCGGAGTTGGTGAGGCTGACCAATGAGGAAATCGGCCAGGCCAAGGATTAGTATGAGGACAGGCTGGCTGTGATAGACGGCCAGTTAGAGGATTTGAGGGTGAGGCTTCACAAACTCTACAGCGCCCTTGAGACAGGAAAACTGGAGGTGGAAGACCTGGCCCCCAGGATCAAGGAGCTACGGGAACAGATAGATGACCTGGAGAGGAAACGGCTTGAGCTTGTAGAGAGCATCAGGGATACCAAGGTGGAACTCCTGGACGCTCCTGTAGTCAGGGCGTATGTGGAAGACCTGAGTTCTCTCCTCGGTAAGGGGTCCATCGTGGAGCAAAAGTCCTTCCTCCGCTCCTTCGTGAAGCGGATCGAGGTGAACCCGCCCCAGGTGGCCATTGACTACACCATCCCGCTTGAAACAAAAAAGGTAGAACCACTCACGAGAGAAGTTCTACCTTTTGAATATAATGGCTCCCCGGGCAGGACTCGAACCTGCAACCTAGTGGTTAACAGCCACCCGCTACTACCGGTTGAGCTACCGGGGAATCTATGTTCTTTAAAATTTCTCTTCCAAACCCTGATTTATAATACTTCTCTTTTTCTCGGGCTTCTTTACTTGATTTACAAGCTTCTTTGAATATCAATGTAAATGGTCTTCTCGACCTTGGACAGCTCGTTACCCCCCTATTATGTTCACGAAGCCTTTTTTCTGGATCTTTTAAAATTCCAATGTATAAATTGCCATCCTTGAGACTTCGTAATGCGTATACGAACCATTTTCCCATGGTTAACAGCCACCCCTGCCTACCGGCAGGCAGGCGCTACCGGTGAATCTATAGAAATTTAAATCACCAAACCGATAATTTCAAATTTAAAATTCCAAATTCAAAATTCAAAATTCAAAATTCCTAAACCTACTTTACTGGGTTTTCGTCTGGATGGGGATGACCCCTTCACAAAGAATTTAATAAGTTTATTTTAGATAAAAAAATAAAAAATGACAAATGGAACTTATCCTAACCCTGAAGTTTTACTTCCTCCTGCTGGAGAACAGGAGTTATCTTTTTCAATGCCTTCTTTTTCCGCCAGGAATTCAGGATGCTGGCTGGTCCGGATAGGACATAGAGCAGGGCAGAGATAAAAAGCACGACCACCGGTGCCATCACAATCACAATCATCAAAAGGACGACAAAGATAAAGATGCTGAAAGGCTTTCGCTTTGCCAGATTGAGTTCTTTGAAACTAAAGTATCGGATATTAGAAACCATCAGGAAGGCCAAAATATAAATCATCACCAGAATGACAATGTCTTTTACCCCTCCCGACTCGATTAATTCAAAGTAGAGAAGGATCGTCAGAGCAATCAATGAGGCGGCTGCAGGGATGGGAAGGCCCTTAAAATATTTTACCTCCCCGGAGGAGGACTGGACATTAAACCTCGCCAATCTCAAGGCTCCGCAGACCACGAAGAGAAAGGCCGCAAGCCAGCCAAATTTCCCGTAAGGTCGGAGGGCCCAGTTAAAGGCAAGCACCGCAGGAGCAATGCCAAAAGAGACAAGGTCTGCAAGAGAATCATACTGGACCCCAAATTTTGAGGTGGCCCCAGATAGACGGGCTATCTTCCCATCCAGAACATCGAAGACCCCAGCAAGAAGGATGGCATAGGCGGCATAATCAAACTTTTCTTGGAAGATGGAGATAATGGCCCAGAAACCACAGAAGAGATTTCCTGTGGTAAAAAGGTTGGGAAGAATATAGACTCCTCTTTTCATCTTAATTTGCGGTCTTTTCTTTTTCATGGACGATACCCAATGATTGACTCTCCTCCCTTCACATGCTGGCCCAACCGGACAATGGGTTGGACCTCTGTGGGGAGGTAGAGGTCGACCCTTGATCCAAAACGGATCAGACCAAAGATCTCTCCCCTCTTCAATTTATCTCCTGCCCTGGGATAGCAGACAATCCTTCTTGCCACAAATCCAGCGATCTGGACCAAGAGGATCTTAAACCGTTCTTCTGCCTCCATGACAAAGGCATTTTGTTCATTCATGAGGGAGGCCTTCTCGCGGCTTGCGATGGTGAATCGCCCTGGATGGTAACTCCTCTGAAGAATTTCTCCTGAGACAGGGGCTCGATTGATATGGACATCAAAGAGAGACATAAAGATGCTCACCTTTAGAGCCCTCTGTTTCAAAAAACGATCTTCTTGGCACTCCCCGATGTGGATGATCCTTCCATCCGCAGGAGAGAGAATCACGTTTTCAAGAGATGGAACCTTTCTCTTGGGATTCCTGAAAAAGAAGGCCATAAAGAGAGTCAGAAGGATCCCCAGAACCATCAAGATGTTAGGCCCAGTCAAAATGAAGACCAATGTGAGAAGGGTGATTGGAATTAAAAAGGGAAGTCCCTCCTTTGCAATGGGCCATTGATTCTCTCTCATCAGACCTTTTTCTCCTTGAGCCAGCCCATCATGGATCGAAGTTTCTTCCCCACCTCTTCGATGAGATGGTTCGACTCCTCCCTGCGAAGGGCATTAAAGATGGGCCGATTGGCCTGGTTTTCCAGGATCCATTCTTTTGCGAATTGACCGCTCTGGACTTCCTTCAGGATTCGTTTCATCTCCTGCCTTGTCTCCTGGGTGATGATTCGTTTTCCCCGGGTGAGGTCGCCATATTCTGCGGTGTCGCTTACGGAATATCGCATGAAGGAGATTCCTCCTTCATACATCAGATCCACAATCAATTTCAATTCATGGAGACATTCAAAGTAGGCAATCTCGGGTTGATAGCCTGCTTCCACCAGGGTGTCGAACCCTGCCTTAATCAGCTCACTGACCCCACCGCAGAGGACCACCTGTTCTCCAAAGAGGTCGGTTTCGGTCTCCTCCTTAAATGTGGTTTCAATCACACCGGCACGCGTAGCCCCAATGCCTTTCGCATAGGCAAGGGCCACCTGCTTAGCTTTTTTAGAATAATCCTGATGGATGGCCATCAGAGAAGGAACCCCTGCCCCTTTTAAAAATTCCCTTCTCACCAGATGCCCCGGCCCCTTGGGAGCAATCATCACCACATCGACCTCTTTCGGGGGAACAATCTGGCCATAGTGGATATTAAATCCATGAGAAAAGAGAAGGGTCTTTCCCTTTTGGAGATGAGGTTTGACGTCCATCTCATAAAGTTTCGCCTGGAGATGGTCCTGGGTGAGGATCTGGATAAGGTCGGCCTGTTTCGATGCCTCCGAGGCGGTGACCGGCTTAAAACCATCTCGCAAAGCGAGTTGATAGTTCTCACTGCCTTCTCTCTGAGCCACAATGACATGCAGACCACTGTCACGAAGGTTCAGGGCATGTGCATGTCCCTGGCTTCCATAACCAATGATGGCAATCTTTTTTCCTTTTAGAGGGTTGAGGTTGGCGTCCTTGTCATAATAAATTTTCATCTCCTGGTCTCCTTATTTAGAAAACTTTCTTCCAGAACCCTTAAGGTGATTCATCCACTTTCGCTAAGTGATCTCTGTGGAAGCCTTGCTTCCTCGGGCCATGGCCACACGGCCTGTCCGGACCAATTCCTTGATCCCAAAGGGTTTGAGAAGGGAAAGCAGGGCGTTGATCTTTTTCTCATCCCCCGTGACCTCAATGGTATAGGTTTTCGACCCCACATCCACCACCTTTCCCCTGAAAATATCTACGATCCTGAGGATTTCCCCACGTGTTTCCGCAGTGGCCGAGACCTTTACCAGGACCATCTCCCTTTCCAAAAAATCCTTATCGATCAGGTCCATCACCTTGATCACAGGAATCAATTTGTTGAGTTGTTTGATTACCTGTTCAATGATCTGGTCATCTCCCCGGGTGACAATCGTCATGGTTGAAACCGTAGGGTCCAGGGTTTCGGCTACACAAAGGCTCTCAATGTTGAAACCCCTCCCGCTGAAAAGCCCAGCGATTCGAGCCAGAACTCCAAACTCATTTTCTACTAAAAGAGTAATGACATGTCGCATATTTTTTTATTTCGGATTGGTCCTCTGCGGACGCTTTGCGCGAATTCTGGAATTCGGAATTTCTAAATCCGCAATCCGGAATTTCCAAATTTTTTATACCAGTCTCATCTGATTGAGGGGTTCTCCAGCCGGGACCATTGGGTAAACATTCTCCTCTGGATCGATCACAAAGTCAATCACCACGGGGTGGGGGATTGAGAACGCCTTTTTCAGCGTAGGAACTACCTCCTCGGGTTGAGTGGCCCTGAGACCCACGGCTCCATAAGCCTCGGCTAATTTGACAAAGTCTGGAGAGACTCCCTCCAGGCAAGTGGAGGCATAACGTTTCTCATAAAAGAATTCCTGCCACTGCCTGACCATGCCCAGATATCCGTTGTTCAGTATGACCACCTTTACCGGCAATTGATACTGACAGATCGTTGCCAGTTCCTGAGAGTTCATCTGAAAACTTCCATCTCCTGCGATATCGATCACCAGTTTGTTGGGGAAGGCGACCTGGGCTCCAATGGTCGCTGGAAATCCGTATCCCATGGTTCCTAATCCTCCTGAGGTGAGCAGGGTCCTTGGTTTGAGGAATGGGTAGTACTGGGCTGTCCACATCTGATTTTGACCCACCTCTGTGGCAATAATGGCATCACCCCTGGTCAGTTCAAAGATTTTTTCGATCACGAATTGAGGTTTAATAATCTTATCCTGGCGATATTCCATACTATGAATCAATTTCCATTTCTCAATCTGATGTTTCCATTTCTCAAGCCCCTGTCTAAAGGACCCCGTATCCTCTTGCTCAAGGAGGGAAAGGATCTTGATCAACACCCGTTTACAATCTCCCACAATGGGGAGATCCACCCTCACATTTTTACTGATAGAAGTCGGATCAATATCAATATGGATAATCTTTGCCTGAGGGGCAAAGGATTCGATCTTCCCAGTCACCCGGTCATCAAAGCGAGATCCAATAGCCATGAGAAGGTCAGATTCCTGAACCGCCATATTGGCCCGATAGGTTCCATGCATTCCTAACATTCCCAGAGAAAGGGGGTGGTTGCCAGGAAAACCCCCTAACCCCATCAGGGTCATCGTCACAGGTATTCCCAGTTTTTCGGCCAGGAGGGTCAGTTCTTTCGAGGCATTGGAAGAGATAATCCCTCCTCCGATATAAAGAACAGGTCTCTTTGCCTTCAGGATCATCTTCACTGCCCTTTGAATCTGGCCTGGATGTCCTTCATAAGTGGGGCGGTATCCTCGTGTAAGGATCTTTTCAGGATATTTAAATTCAGTCGAATCGATGAGGATATCCTTGGGAAGATCGATCAGGACAGGGCCGGGCCTTCCACTCCTTGCGATGTAGAAGGCTTCCTTCATGATTCGGGCTAAATCCTTGACATCTTTCACCAGATAATTATGTTTTGTACAGGGTCGGGTAATTCCGATAATATCCACTTCCTGAAAGGCGTCATTTCCAATCAGGGGGGTGGGGACTTGGCCTGTTAAGACAACAATGGGAATGGAATCCATAAAGGCGGTAGCCACTCCTGTAACTGTATTGGTGGCTCCAGGTCCTGAGGTTACCAGCACCACTCCCACCCTTCCCGTGGCTCTTGCATATCCGTCTGCGGCATGGACCGCCGCCTGTTCATGCCGGACGAGGATCTGTTTGATGGAAGAGCCCTGAAGCTCATCGAAAAGGGGAAGCACGGCTCCTCCAGGATAATTGAAGAGGGTATCCACCCCTTCCTTCTTTAAACACTCAACAACAATCTGGGAACCGGTTTTCTTCATCTCTTAAGCCAATAGAATTATTCCCGTCTTCAAATTTTCCAATCCTAAATTCTTTTTAACGATATTTCATCAGAATTCTTTCCATTTCATCCTTTAACGCAAGTTTTTTCTTTTTAATAATTTTGATCTCGATCTCATCTTTCGGAGTAAGATAGGGTTTCTTTTCCAACTCCTCCAATTGTCTGGCTAATTCCATATGGGCCTTCTTGGCTTTTAGAAAATCCTCGTTCTCTCTCAAAAGCCTTTCAACCAATTCTTCTTCTCTGGTCATCTTTGTCCCTCATCCATTTAAAAAATTTAAATTTTTAGGCTTTAAATAGGTTAATATAATTTTAATATTTTTTCAAATTAGGGATTTCTCCCTCCATTTCAATTCAGCCTCTGAGGGTCGAATATAGAGAGGTGTAAAATTTGACAGGTCTAATATTTCCCCCCTTTCAAGCCTTTCCATTCCAAGTTTGGCCACGGTGGAACCATGAGGGATATGGAATGGAGGGAGAGGGAACATGGCAAGGTGTTGAAGGTTCTCCTTTAGCAAGGCTCCGTAGGTTTTCACTCCATTGCCAAAAAACAAGGTCAGTTCCTTGATTTTTAACACCAGTTTCCTGGGGTCAATCGCCTCTATCGGGGATTGGAGTTGAGGATAAGTCCCTCCCTCATAGCGATAAAAGGCGGTGTAGATCTCTCCTTTCCTTGCATCAAGGATAGGGCAGAGAAGATAGGGGGTGGAGGAAATCTGTGAGGCCAGGACTTCCAGGGTAGAGATACCCACCACAGGTTTCTCCCAGGAGAGGGCTAATCCCTTGATGGTACCCACTCCAATTCTTAGTCCTGTAAAAGAACCCGGCCCCAAGGAGATCGCCAGACCATCAAGTTCGCTCCCCTTACATCGAGACTCTTTGAGAACCCAATCGATGGCTTTAAGGAGCCTTTCAGAATGGGTGATGGGAAGATCGAGGAGATAATCGGAGATCACCCACTCATCCTCCACCAAGCCAACGCTACCACAGGAGGTCGAGGTGTCAATTCCTAACACCTTCATATTAAAACTTTAAGCCTCCCGGAGAAAAGATTCGAATCAAGTCATTATAAAAAGCAAAGAGCATCAGAAGGATAATAAAGATCAGACCCACCTGCTGGGCGATCTCCATTTTTTTGATGCTCAGAGGTCTCCTTAAGATGGCCTCCAAACCGAGAAAGAGGAAATGACCTCCATCCAGAATGGGGATGGGGATCAGGTTGATCACCCCAAGGTTGATACTGAGAATGGCCATAAAGAGGGCAAGGCTTACCAATCCTCTTTTGGCTTGCTCTCCTGCCAGTTGGGCAATCAGAATGGGACCGCCAATCGTCTTTGCAGGGATCACCCTCTCAATCAATTTCAGAATGGTCATGGAGGTTAATTTAATTCCTGACCAGGTTTGTGAAAACCCCATTCCAATGGCGACCAGCGGATTTACTTTTTCCACTAAAATTTCATCAAAAGGAGTGATGCCAATGATAAAGGTTTGAACCTCTTCTCCAAAGATATTCTTTTGAGGTGAAGGTTTGGGGGAAACGGTGAGTTCGATGACCTCGCTTTGCCGTTTTATTTTTATCCGAAGTTCCTTTCCTTGACTGGAACGGATGATTTTTGAAACCTGGTCCCATTTTGATACCTCCTTTCCATCAATGGAGAGGATGAGGTCTCCTTTGAGCAGTCCTGCCTTCTCTGCAGGAAGGCCAGGACTGACCTCTCCGATCTTGGAGGGGAAGTAGGGGATCCCAAAGAGGTTGATGGTGGAAAAGAGGACGACTGCGAGAAAGAAATTGAAGAAAGGACCGGCGCTCACAATCAGGGCACGCTTCCATACCGGTTGGTAGGAATAAGATCGAGGCCGGTCTTCTTCTTTCACCTCCTCTTCTGGGTTTTCACCAACCAGTTTTACGAATCCTCCTAATGGAAAGACAGCGATCTGATAAATGGTTTCTCCAATCTTTCTCCCAATGAGTTTTGGACCAAATCCTAATGAGAATTTCAGAACTCCTACTCCTAACTTTTTCGCCAGTAAAAAATGTCCAAATTCGTGGACGAAGACAAGAATTCCAAGGACAACGATGGTTGCAAAGATGGTGGTTAACACAATTTCCCCCTTTCCAAAATGGTTTTGGCCTTTTCCCGAGCCCATTGGTCCGCTTTTAAGATGTCTTCAATAGTATGAACGGATTTCACCTCATGCTCTTCCATGACCCTCTGGATGAGAAGAGGAATCTCTGTAAATTTGATTAATCCTTCTAAGAAGGAATTGACTGCCACCTCATTGGATGCGTTGAGGATGGCTGGCATCGTTTCTCCAATCTCGATCGATCGATAGGCAAGGTTGAGGCAGGGGAATCTCTCCGGGTCAGGGGATTGAAAAGTGAGGGCTTCGCTTTTGGAGAGATCAAGAGGAGGGAGATTCAGATGGAGACGTTCAGGAAAGGAGAGGGCATAGGAAATCGGAATTCTCATATCGGCTACCCCCATCTGGGCCACAATAGAGCCGTCGATATATTCTACCATGGAATGGACAATGCTTTGCGGATGGATTTGGACGATGATCGATTTCACGGGTATATTGAAAAGCCAATGCGCCTCAATGACCTCAAGACCTTTATTCATCAGGGATGCAGAGTCGATGGTTATTTTTTTCCCCATTTCCCAGTGGGGATGATTCAGGGCTTCTTTGACCGTGACCTCATGGAGTTTTGCAAGAGGGAGGTGGAGAAAGGGTCCTCCTGAGGCCGTTAGGATCAGTCGATGCACATCCACCCTCTGGTGGCCCAGGAGGGATTGAAAGATAGCGCTGTGTTCACTGTCCACCGGTAAGATCTGGGCGTGATGAAGCCTTGCCTCTTCCATCATAATCTTTCCTGCCATGACCAGGGACTCCTTATTGGCCAAGGCAATGGCCTTGCCCGTTTTAATTGCGGAAAGTGTTGGAATGAGACCCACCGCACCAACAATGGCCGATACCACCTGGTCTACTTCTGGGTGGGTGGCCACCTGAATCAAGCCTTCAACCCCATGGGCGACCTGCACGGGGATATCTCCAACTTCTCTCCGAAGGGCACCGGAGAGTTCCCTGTCGAATACTGAAACCAATTGAGGCCGAAATTGATAAATCTGCTCTTTAAGAAGACGGATATTCCGACCGGCGGAAAGCGCCACTACTTTAAATCGATCTGGAAATTGTTTCACGATATCAAGAGTGTTTACTCCGATTGACCCTGTCGAACCAAGGATGGCCAGACGTTTCATCGTGTCTCCTTTAAGAGGTAGAGGAGGGAGTAATGGAGAAAAGGAGCGGAGAATAGAAAACTATCTAAGCGGTCTAGCATTCCCCCATGACCGGGGATAAAAGAGCCCGAATCCTTAACCTGAGCACTTCGCTTTAACATCGACTCAATGAAATCTCCTGCTTGACCCAGGAGACCCATGCCAATAGCCAAAAAGAGGGTAGAAAAAATCTCTAAGTCAGGAAGAAAGATTTTTGAAAAGGCAAAGGCCATTAGAATTGAACCCCCAATGGCCCCTCCCAATCCCTCGAAGGTTTTTTTGGGACTGATCTTTGGATAAAGCCTGTGCCTTCCCAACCAGGACCCCATCCAATAGGCTGAGATATCACCCGCCCAGACCGTTGCAATCAGGAAGAGCACCCATATTCTTCCATTGGACCCATAACGTACCAAGCAGACATGGGAGAGAAGGAATCCTACGTAGAGGATTCCAAAAAGAGAGGTTCCCAAATTTGAGATGGTTGAGGAGAGATCCCTGGAGGTAAACATGAAGAGGAGGGAGAGAAGAAAAAGAAGGAGGACCAAGAACAGGGAACCAATCCTTAGATTTCCAAATAAGGTGATTAGGGAGAGAAGCAGACCTAATCCTATCCCTGTCCATCTTTCCAGTGAAAGGGAATGAGGGAGACAGAGGCCATAAAATTCTCGGATGCCAAGAAAGGTAGCCACGAGCACCATCCCTAAAAGAACCGCTGGAGGTCCGATGGCAATCAGAAGGATCACCGGCGGAATGATGGTCAGGGCGGTCCCTACTTTCTTTTTTCCTAAGTTATCCATCCTCTCTTTGGCGGTTCGGAGAATCTATCTCAACCCCTAAGAGGGTCAGAATCCCCCTTTCACTCCTCTCTTCCATTGAGTTGTTCGCTGGTAAGGCCAAACCTCCTTTCCCTCGATTGATAGACCGCAATGGCCTTTAGGAGTTGATCCCTATTAAAATCAGGCCATAGAGTTTCCGTCACATAGAGTTCGGTATAGGCGATCTGCCACAGAAGGAAGTTGGAGATGCGAAATTCACCGCTTGTCCTTATTAAGAGATCGGGGTCGGGTATCTCATGAGTCCAGAGATAATTTGAAAAACGTTGCGGAGTTAACTCTTCAAGTTTGATTTTGCCTTTCTGAAGGTCGGAGACAATCCCTTGTACGGCATTGAGAATTTCCGAGCGTCCCCCATAACTTAAGGCTAAATTGAGGATCATTCCGCTGCATTGCTCGGTCTTCTTTATGGACCAGGCCAATGTCTCCTGGACCTCTGGGGGGAGATCCGAAATCCTTCCAATAGCACGAAGCCGAATATTGTTTTTCAACATCTCATCGGTTTCCTTGAGGAGATACTCCTTGAGTAATTTCATCAAGGCATCCACTTCCTCTTTTGGCCTCTTCCAGTTTTCAACAGAGAACGCATAAAGGGTTAACACCTTGATCCCCAGCTCCCGGCACGCCGTGACAACCTCCCGTACCGCATCCACCCCTTTCATGTGGCCCTTGATTCGACTGAGGGATTTCTTCTTTGCCCACCGGCCATTCCCATCCATAATAATGGCGATATGTTGGGGAAGTTTTTCTTTATCAATCCGTTCCATAGAGAGTGTGAGACCCTCGGCAAAAGGATAATTTAACTCAAATAACTTACCATATCAAAAGGGGTTTTTCAATAAATGGGTTAAAGGGCAGTCCTTCATCCGTAATAGAAAAATTCCTTATTAGGTTCTGTAAACGAGGCATTAATAAAGGGTAAAGGAAGAAGTATTCGATCAATGGGAGGATGTTTTTTAAAGCGTTTTGATTTTATTATAAAGGATTAAGAGAGAAAAGGGGGAGGGGAGTCTTGCTCCCCCACCCCTCTTATTTTTCAACAATGGCTTCAATCGGACAGACCTCTACACAACTTCCACATTCCGTACACTTTTCTTCGTTGATCACATAGGGTTCCCCCTCTTCGATGGCTTCGGCAGGGCATTCCTCTGCACAGGTTCCGCAGGCGACACACTCCTCGGTAATCACATAGGCCATTCCCATCACCTCCTTTTAACCTATTTTAAATTTCAAGAATCTCTTTTTCTTTGGTAGAGAGGACTTCATCCACTTTCTCGATATATTTGTCCGTAGAGGTCTGGACTTTATCCATCCACTGTCGAAGTTGATCCTGGGAGATCTTCTTATTCTTTTCCAGGCCCTTTAATTGATCGTTCACCTCTCGGCGGATATTTCGGATAGCCACTTTTGCTCCCTCCGCCATCTTCCTCACCACCTTGACCAGTTCCTTCCGCCTCTCCTCAGTCAAACGGGGGATGTTGATCCGGATGATCTTTCCGTCACTGATGGGGGTCAGTCCAATTTCGGATTTGAGGATAGCCTTTTCGATCTCTCCAACGATGCTGGAATCCCAGGGCTGAATGGTGATCTGCCTGGGTTCGGGAATGGCCAGGGTTGCCAACTGGTTTAGAGGGGTCGGTTTCCCATAATAGTCAATTCGAATGTCATCGAACAAGGCCAGCGAAGCCCTTCCTGTCCTCACCTTGTTTAAATCTGTCTTGAGGGCATTAAGCGTCTTTTCCATCTTCAATTGGGCTTCTGCATAGAGTTTTTCGTCCATTGTTTATCCCCCACTTTGGTCCCTACCTTTTCTCCTAAGACCGCACGTTTGATATTCCCTTTCTTCTTAAGATTGAAAATAATGATGGGAATATGGTGGTCCATACAGAGAGAGATGGCGGTGGCGTCCATGACCTTCAGTCGTTTCTTTAGGGCATCGAGGTAGGTCAGTTCCTCATACTTCCGAGCTTTCGGGTAGAGGAGAGGGTCTTGATCGTAGACCCCGTCCACTTTAGTTCCTTTGAGGATGACTTCTGCACCGATCTCCATTGCTCGAAGGGAGGCGGTGGTATCAGTTGTAAAATAAGGATTTCCTGTCCCTGCAGCAAAAATGACCACCCGTCCTTTTTCTAAGTGGCGGATCGCCCTTCGCCGAATATAGGGTTCTGCGACGGCACGCATCTCAATCGCTGTCTGCACTCGGGTTTGAACTGCCATTCTTTCCAAGGCCTCCTGAAGAGCAATCCCATTGATCACCGTCGCCAGCATTCCCATGTAGTCCGCAGAGGCGCGGTCCATTCCTGTTGCGCTTGCAGCAACCCCCCGGAAGATATTACCTCCGCCGATCACGACAGCGACTTCTACCTTTAATTTCCTGATCTCTTTTATCTCACGAGCGATCTGTCGGATAACCACAGGGTCAATTCCATAACCTGTCTCGCCGGTCAAAACCTCTCCGCTGATCTTAAGAAGGATTCTTTTATAGATTGGTCTTCTCACCAAGGGCTTATTCTCCATCTCCCCATGTCACCTTTAGCATTATGCTGAGGAATTCCATGGGGATTAGGCCCTTGCCTAACTCGCCCTTCTATTATTTAAGCACCCAAAAGAACCTTTTCTCCATGGATATGGGGCAAGGCTGTCAGGATCGGGAGGTTAGCCCTTCACCCAATTGAAATCGGGCGAATCGACGGATGGCGATATTCTCTCCTAGTTTAGCGACCATCGAATCAACCAATTCCTTTATGGTCAGATCAGAATCTTTGATGAAGGTTTGTTCTAAGAGGCATACTTCAGAGAAAAACCTCTCCATTTTTCCTTCCACGATCTTTTCCACCACCTTTGGGGGTTTACCTGCCTCCAGGGCCTGGGTTCGATAGATCTCTTTCTCTTTTTCCAAAACCTCTGGGGGAACATCTTCCCTCCGGATGTATTGGGGATTGGCTGCTGCGATATGCATGGCGATGTTTTTTACGAAGGTTTGAAAATCTTCGGTCTTGGCCACAAAATCGGTTTCACAATTGACCTCAACCAGAACCCCCATCTTCCCCCCGGCATGGATGTAAGAGGAGATCAGACCCTCTGTGGCAATTCGCCCCGCCTTCTTTGCTGCAGTGGCTAACCCCTTTCGACGAAGGTAATCAATGGCTCCCTCAATATTCCCTTTGCTTTCTTGGAGTGCGACCTTGCAGTCCACAATCCCTGCACCTGTCCTCTGTCTTAAATCTTTGACCAATTCCAACGAAATATCCATTTCACTCTAAATCCTCCTCCAGAGTATCCGTTATTTCCTCTTCCTGAACCTCAAGGTTGGGTTCGATGGGAGGAACTTCTTCCTTTTCAACCTTTACCCCCTCGACCTGAAGCTGTTTTTCATATAACTGTCTTCCCTCGATGACCGCATCCGCTATCTTGGTGGTGAAAAGTTGGATGGCACGGATGGCATCATCGTTTCCTGGAATGATGTAATCTACCTCTTCAGGATCACAATTGGTATCCACAATTCCAACGGAAGGGATTCCTATCTTTCTGGCTTCCCTCACGGCAATTCTTTCCTTTTTGGGATCGACCACAAAGATGGCCCCTGGGAGTCGATCCATGTTTTTAATTCCCCCAAGGGATTTCTCCAGCCTCATCCTCTCCTTCTCTAATTCGATAATCTCCTTTTTGGGAAGGAGATTGTAGATTTCTTCATTTTTCATGGCCTCAAGTTTATTGAGTCGATCGATGGATCTCTTGATGGTCTGGAAGTTGGTCAACATTCCTCCAAGCCAGCGGTGGTTTACATAGAACATCCCGCATCGAGTGGCGTGCTCGGCGATCGTCTCCTGAGCCTGTTTTTTTGTTCCGACAAAAAGAATATACTCACCTCTGGCTGCAACATCATGGACAAATTGATAGGCTTCCTTGAAGAGTTGGACCGTTTTTTGAAGATCAATTATATAGATCCCATTTCTCGCTCCGAAAATATAGGGTTTCATCTTGGGATCCCAACGTTTGGTTTCATGGCCAAAATGGACCCCTGCCTCAAGGAGTTCCTTCATCGTTATGGTTGACATCGAACCCTCCGTTTCTTTTCCATTTTTCCTCCTTGACCCAATTGGTTAAATCAATTTTTGTTAACACAGGAAAACCAATTTTGCAAGTGGAAAATTTCTCAAACTATAACTTCTGTAATATTTTAGTTCTTTGAAAAATCTTTCATATCCACCCGAGGAGGATCAGCCTCTGGCTGAAAATCCCTCCCAACCTCCCCTGCCTTCCGGCAGGCAGGCTTTTCCAAAGGGAGGAGAAGTTCATCCCCCTTTGAAAAAGGGGGATTGAGGGGGATTTGGGGTTTTACGATATCTTATCATACCTCTTTTTCAAAGCGCTAAAGTATAAAATATTTCTTGGATATGTAACTCAGGGCTTTAGCCCTGATGGATCAGCCCTTAAGCTTGCCTGACACAGGCAGGGGCTGAGTTACAGGAAAGAGTAACCCAAGATAACATAACTGATTGATTCTCCTCAAACTTAAAGGTTTTTCTTACAGATAAGGTTTGAGATAGCCATTCCAGAACAAGGAAGATTTTAGGGGTCAGGAAAGAAGGGAGAAGGTCTTAGGCTTAGGGCGGGAGGTTTGGGTAGAGATTTTTAAATTTGTCAATTCCTTAGATCCACTCCATCTCTGTTTAAAGTCGCTCCATCTAAAATGGGAGGTCAGTCTCCCCCTTTTAAAGAAGAGGATTTTATCCTTGGATTCGTAGATCCAGACCGAATGGAGGTTCCCTTCTCCTGGATCATTTTTTAAAGAAATGGAGTCCAGTTCAAAAAAGCCTTCCATACGGTCAAGGCTGAGGCGAATTTCCGGAAATCCCCATTGATTGAGAAAGACGGTCTGATGGATCCCTGAAAGCATTTGATGATGTGGCTTGCCTCCAGAGAGAGTTTGAGGGGGTTGCCTCAAGAAATTAGGGATGAAGTTTCGGACAAGAAAAGGCATCTCTCCAAAAATCCTTTAAATTTTTAAATCCATCTTATCCTAATCTTTAAATTTTTTCAAGTAAAAAATGGACCCTTTCAGGGGTTTCATATTTTACTCTTTAAAGAGATATTTCTGAAACTTCTTAGAATACGGATTGATTCAATCGAAATAGTTAAAAGCACTCAAGATCATCATTCTTTGGAAACCAACCGTTTTAGAGTTAAGGCATTTTTAACTGCAAAGCCATAGGCATCGTTATTGAAATAGACAAAGATATCCTTCCCCCTCTTTGTCCAATCCTTAATTTTCTTAGCCCATTCCATGAGTTCCTTATCCGAATAGTTGGAGCCGTAGAGGATTTCTCCTCCATGGAGCCGGAGGTAGATGAAGGTGGAAGGGGTCTTTTCTGTAAAAGGGAGACCCGAACCATGGGCAATACAAAAGGCAAAATTAAATTCTTCTAAAATATTAAAGGCCTCTGGACAGAACCAGGATTCATCCCTGAATTCAAAGGCGTGCCGAAGGGTTTTTGAGCGGGGAAGGGTGGAAAGCAGAACACAGAATTCCTCCAGCCTCTCTTTCTGAAATTTAAACCGTGGGGGGAGTTGCCAGAGAAGACACCCCAATTTCTCCTTTAATGATGAGGCATGTTCTAAGAAAAGGGAGAGGGGTTCTCGGCACTCTTTCAAACGTTTGATGTGAGTGATGAATCGACTTCCCTTGACTGCAAAGGAGAATTCCTTGGGAGTCCTTTTATACCAACTTTCGAAGGTTTCTTTTTTAGGCAGTCGATAGAACGAAACATTCAACTCCACCGTATCAAAATACTGGGAATAAAATTCGAGCCACTTCTTCTGGGGAAGGGAAGAGGGGTAGAAGACTCCTCCCCACCAATGAGGATAATTGTAACCGCTTGTTCCGATTAGGATCATCAAGGCTTATTTCTAATGGTAATAATCTCTATCCCCAGGGCTTTTTTGAGACCACTTTCGTTTATAATAGTAGCGGCGAATCCTTTGTCGGATCGTTGGGTAAGCCATATAGAGAAGGCCAAAGAGAAGGCCACCCAGGTGAGTGAGGTGAGAAACCCCTCCCCCGGGTCCCTCTAAGGATGAGAAGAATTCGATGAGACCAAAGAGGATCACAAAGTATTTGGCAGGGATGGGGAAGAGAAAGTAGAGATAGATCAGACGGTTTGGGAAAAGCCAACCATAGGCGAAAAGGATTCCATAAATCGCCCCCGAGGCTCCAATGACAGGGATTCGTTGATAGGCCAGGGGAGTGAAGATTAGGGTGCAAATCCCTGCCCCCATCCCACAGAAGAGAAAGTATCGAAGGAATCTCTTCGATCCGAAAAAGTTTTCTAATTCTCCACCGAACATCCAAAGACCAAGGAGGTTAAAAAAGAGATGAAATACCCCTCCATGGAGAAATAGGTAGGTGACCAATTGCCAAAGGAAGTATTTTTCCCAGACCAGGATGGGAACGAGGGCAAAGTAGTAGATCAGGGAATAGCGATAAAAGTCAATTTGGCTCAATTCAATGATTTTCTGAAGGAGAAAGACAATGATCATGAGAATGATTAAGTTTTTTACAACAGGAGTCCATCCCCCTCCCAGAGAGAAACGATAACGATAATAGGTCATGATCCCTTCACCTCGTTAAAACGAATTCCATATTTTTTCATCTTATATCGAAGGACCCTCTCACTGATCCCGAGTTCCTCAGCCGCTTTCGTTTGGACCCATTGATGTTGGTAGAGGGCCTGGAGAATCAAATCCCTTTCCATTTCCTCCAGAAATTCTGGTAAGGGTTTTGGCTTCCTTAAAGGTTTAGATTCCTCTTCAGATTTTTCTTCCTTTAAGTGGAAGGGAAGGTCTTGGGTGGTAATGACCTCGCCACGACAGAGGACAACCGCCCTTTCCATCAGATTTTCCAGTTCTCTGACGTTGCCGGGATAGGAATGACGTAAGAGAAGCGTTCGGGCTTCCTTGGACAGATCGGAGATTGGTTTTTGATAATGGCTCGAATATTTTTTCAGGAAGTAGTCGATTAGAAGGGGGATATCTTCTTTTCTTTCTCTTAAAGGAGGGAGATGGATGGTGATCACATTGAGCCGGTAGTAAAGGTCTTCTCGAAAGCGATTCTGTTTCATCTCCTCCTCCAGGTTTCGATGGGTGGCAGCGATGACCCTCACATCCGTTTTGAGGGTGAGATTGGAACCCAGGCGTTGGAATTCCTTTTCTTGGAGGAATCGAAGGAGTTTGACCTGAATTGTAGGGGAGAGATCCCCAATTTCATCGAGGAAGAGGGTCCCTCCATCCGCCTCTTCAAAACGGCCAATCCTTTTCTGGATGGCTCCGGTAAAGGCTCCTTTCTCATGGCCAAAGAGTTCGCTTTCAAGCAGGGTTTCAGGAATGGCAGAACAACTGACTTTGATCAGAGGGTGATGGGAACGTGGGCTGGAATAATGGATCGCATTGGCAACCAATTCCTTTCCAGTGCCACTCTCCCCTCTGATCAGAACAGTGGCCTGACTGGGGGCCACACGAGCGATCAGTCCCATCACCTCCTCCATCTTCCGACTTCCATAGATAATATTTCCAAATTGATATCGCTCCTGAAGTTGGGCCTTCAGTTGCTTATTCTCTCGAATGAGGTGAGAGTGTTCGATCACCTTCTGAAGGATGAGGAGGAGCTCATCCAGATGGATGGGCTTAGTGAGGTAATCCAGGGCCCCTTCCTTCATGGAGGCGACAGCAGTTTCCACAGTCCCGTAAGCGGTCATCATCACCACTGGAAGATCAGGAAATTGTTTCCGAATCTCACGGAGAGTCTGTAACCCATCCATCTCAGGCATCCTGTAGTCCAAAAGGGCAACATCAAAAAAATCCTCCTCGAGTCTCCGGAGGGCCTCCTTCCCATCGGGAACCCCTTCGACTGAAAATCCCTCTTTTTTTAAAAACCCTTCAAGGATTTCCCTTTGAGTTTTCTCGTCCTCAGCAATCAGAATCTTGGCTTTTTCCATTCTTCACAGGTCCAAAGGGACTAAGGGGTTAAGCCTCAACAGGCAATGAGATAGTGATTTTGGTTCCTTTTCCAACCTGGCTTTCTAATTTTAATTGACCCCCGTGGGCTTCAACGATTCGATGAGCAATGGGAAGGCCCAATCCCACTCCTTTTTCTTTGGTGGTGTAATAATAGTTGAATATTTTTTCCATCTGATCCATTGGGATTCCTGACCCCGTATCCGAAAGGATCAACTCTATTCTATCTTTATAGGGATGGGCTTCAATCCGGAGGACTCCTCCCTTTTCCATTGCCTCTATTCCATTCTTCATAATATTGATCAAAGCCTGTGTCAACCTCTCCTCATCTATTTTCACAGAAGGAAGTTCGGCTGGCAGATCTACCTGAAATTGAATGCCATGGGAGGAGGCCTCCTCACTAAAGAGAGAAACCAAATTTTCGAGGAGCCTCTGGGGGGAAGAAACTTTCAAATTGAGTTGGAAGGGTCGGGAGAGAGTCAAAAACTGTTCAATGATCTCATTTATCCTCTGAATCTCTTTAAAGATCAATTCGGTAAATTGGAGATACTCTTCTTTTAGTCTTTCCTCTCCAGGAAGAAATTCTCTTTTAAGTCTTTGAATTCCCATCCCAATGGCATTGAGCGGGTTTCGAACCTCATGGGCCACCCCTGCGGCTAAGTGCCCGAGGGAGGAGAGCCTTTCTGCCAATTGGATTCGGTTTTCCATCTCTCTCATCTTTCTGAGGTGACGGTTTTGATTTACCCAGATCAGGGTGATTGCCAGGACTCCCAGGGTGAGAAAGATAAGGATGGCAAAGACCACATTCTTTTTGACCTCATTCAGGAGAGGCTTGACCTCCTTCGAAGAATATCCAATCCGGATTAAGCCCCAGGGTTGATTGGAAAAGGAGAGGGGTTTAATCACTTCAAATATCTCCTCGCCATTGGAAAGGTGACGATGACGGGAGAGGAAGTGGTCTTTGTGGAGGGAGTTTTTTAAAAAAGGATCTTCTTCTCTCTTTCCAATCAATGAAGGGTCAGTATGGGCCAGGGTGAAGAGGTGATCATCCTGAACGGAGATAAAGAGGATCCCTTCTCTAAGACCCATATCCGAAATTGATCTTTGGATGGCAAATTGGCGCAGGAGAGTTTTCATCTGGTCCCCATTGAGTTGAAGAATGATGATCCCTGTAGCCTTCTTCCTCCATAAGCCAATGGAGAAGAGTTGGCTTCCATAGAGGGGTTTACCAAAAAGGTCGATCACCAGAGCCCGTTTCTTTTGGACCAGTTCCTGAAGAAGGGGCTTGATGGATTGGGGAGAAAAAGAGGTAGGCCAGCCTTTTAATAATTTCCCATCTGGGTCGTAGAAAGCAATGGAGGTGATCGAGTTCTGCTGAGCGAGTGATTGAAGCTCAGAAGAGGTAAGGGGCTTCTCTCCATCGGTTTGATCGATTCGACGAACCACCTCGATTAGGTACTCTCCAATCGATTCCTCCAATCCAAGCCACCATCCAGAAAGACTTCTACCCGGAGATGGTTTTTCTAACCCTTCCTCCATCCCTTGAAGTGAGGCGAGGGTTTCCTGGATATTTTTTTCAAAATGGTGTAAGAGGACCACTGCCTCCCTCTCCAAGAGAGAATAGAATCCTCTCTGAGTTCGGCTTATTTCTAAGAGTCCATTCATGAGGAGAATTACGAGAAGAATTCCAGAGAAGATAGCCAGATAAAAGGGAGAAAAAGTTTTTTTTAAACGATGGTTCCCCTGGATACGGGGTTGTTCACTCTTCATTTTTTCGTCCTTACCCTTAACCCCTTGACTTTATCTTCTGGGTAATTTTATGGGGGCATCAACCGCGGTCCATGTCCCATAGGTCTATAGACTGCAAATTCTTCTTCAGGGCACCAGTTCTTGATTTGGTCCTCTGTTAAGAGGGTTCTTACCTGAATGAGATATTCAACCACCTTTTCCTCTAATTTAGACTGAAGCCCTTCCATTTCCAGATACTTGGAGCGGACCGCCTCGATTTTGATACTGGGGTTGATGAGTAATTCTCGAAATTCGAGACGTTTTGAAAAGAGTTCCGCCCTTATCCGTTGGGTCTCACGGAGAAAGACCTGTTGGATGGACTCCAGTTGCCTTCTCTGTTCTAATGATAGGTTAAGTTCTGAAGCCCTCCAGCAAGGGGTTCCTTTTTTCCAGGGCCTTCCCATGGGTTGTGAAGAAGAGGGGGGGGCGTGGAGAAAGAAGAAAAGAGAAAAGATCAAAAGGGTAATATAAAATTTGAGTCTCATGGTTTTTCCCATTGGTTTAAAAATATCGGAATTGGTTTAAAAAGTCAAAACAAAAGGGGAAGGTGATCCCTTCCCCTTCTTAGGGGTTAAAAAAGGTGGGGAGGCATCAGAATCCTCCGCCACAGCCTCCTGCCCAGGGTCCTCCCCAACCATGTCTCATCATGGGCTTAGGTCCGAAACCTTTATGCGGCCCAAAACCTGGTCCAAATCCAGCCATCTGTTCTGGAGTAAGGAACTTACGAGCCTCTAAACGAAATTGGAGGGTTTTATCCCTTAATTGATTTTGAAGGTCTCTCAATTCTTTCTCCTTTTCCAAAATGGCTTTGTCATCCGCCTTTGGGTTTGTCCAAAGGGATTGGAGTTCGAGCCTCTTGGTCAGGAGATCTCCTCTCAATTTGGCCGTTTCTGATGTAAACTTTTGCCTTAACTCCTGAAACTTAGAGATCTGTTCAGGGGATAAAGAAGAGGTTCCCTTCGGTGTCCAGGATTCAGACCTTCCTTTAGGTCCGAAACCAAATCCTGGTCCCTGAGCGTAGACGTAAGTCACTCCTAAGACAATGATTAAGGTCAGGGCTAATGCTATGATCTTTCTTCTCATTAATCTCACCTCCTTTCATGATAAGGTTCTTTTATTTTTATTTAAAGCAATCGGAATGCCAATTCTCTCTCTTCGAGATCCCCATTCCTTTGAAAAGCCAGATTTATTGAGATATTTCAAAAAGTTAAAAGATGTTTAGTTTTGAAGTATTTAACTTATTAGAATTGAATTTATAAAAATTTCAATTTAATCAGGAAAGGATTGTCGAAATCTTTTTCGGTAAACTATATTTTTACGATCGTGGCCTATTTATTTAACAAAGGATTTTTTAAAATAGTTTTTGATTTTCAATGAGTTAGTAAATCTATAAAAACTCCCCTCCTTTATTTTAAATCCCTTTTAGATTCGACAAACTTGACGAGCCTTTCGACAAAAATTTCCAGTTGAATCCTTCAGTAGTAAACAATCTTTCTCTTGAAAAAGAAGAGGAAAATATGAGAAACTTTAGGGAAAGATAAATGCCAAAACGAATTGAGGAGGAACGACAAATGGATACCCCTACTGAAAAAATTAATCCTTTTGAAATGGCGAAGAAACAGGTAGACATTGCTTCGAAATACTTAAATCTTGATCCTGGTTTTATAGAAAAACTGAAAAGCACCAAGAGGGAGTTAATCGTTCATTTTCCTGTTAAGATGGACAATGGAGAGGTTAAGATTTTTACAGGGTATCGGGTTCAACATAATGTTTCAAGGGGGCCTGCCAAGGGGGGAATTAGATACCATCCAGATGTTGATCTCGACGAGGTGAGAGCCTTGGCCATGTGGATGACCTGGAAGTCAGCCGTCGTAAATATTCCTTTTGGAGGAGCAAAGGGAGGTGTCCAGTGTAATCCCAAGGAGATGTCGCTCAATGAAATAGAACATCTGACACGAAGATTTACCTGGGAGATCTCGATGATGTTAGGACCGGAGCAAGACATCCCTGCTCCGGATGTCTATACCAATCCCCAGGTGATGGCCTGGATCATGGATACCTACAGCATCCTAAAAGGTTACTCTGTTCCTGGAGTGGTGACTGGTAAACCTATCGAGTTAGGAGGGTCCCTTGGAAGATTTGAAGCCACAGGGAGAGGGGTTGTGATCACCTCTCTCGAAGCCCTTAAGTATTTGAAGAAATCGATCGAAGGGGCCACGGTAGCTATTCAGGGTTGTGGGAATGTGGGTGGAGTGGCTGCCAGACATTTCCAGCGATTGGGAGCAAAGGTGGTCGCCCTCAGCGACTCCAAAGGGGGGCTTTATAATGAGAGAGGCCTGGATCTAAAGAGGGTTCTGGATTGTAAGGCTCAATACTCTTGCTTTGTCTGTGATAAAAAAGAAGAGACGGAGATCACGAACCAGGAATTGTTAGAATTGGATTGCGACCTCTTGATCCCTGCAGCGATTGAGAATCAAATTACAGAGGAGAATGCACCTCGAATCAAGGCCAGGATCATTACAGAAGGGGCCAATGGACCCACCACTCCGGAGGCAGACGAGATTCTCAACGAAAAAGGAATCTTTGTCGTTCCCGATATCCTGGCCAATGCAGGAGGGGTGACGGTCTCCTACTTTGAATGGGTGCAGAACCTTCAGGAACTGATCTGGAGCGAAGAAGAGGTTCTGGATCGATTGACCCGGATTATGCAACGTAGTTTCAGAGAGGTTCTGGAAATCTCCCTTTCGAAGAAGATCTCCATGAGGACTGCCGCACTTGTTCTGGGAATAGGGAGGGTGGCTGAGGCCACCAGGTTGAGAGGAATCTATCCTTAGAGGAGAGTTTAAGAGGTTTCGGGGAGTTCTATTTTTTACCTTACCCAATCTCTTCTGGATATCTGAGAAAGTAGTGGGCAAATGCGGTGATTACCATGGCATTGTCAATCTCGCCCTTTAAAATGAGTTGAGGAATCTTTTTCAGAGGGATAAGAACCACTTCAATATCTTCCGTTTGATCAGGGGTAGGGCCGGCCACCTTCTTTACCCCTTTTGCTAAAAAGGTATAACAACGATTATTAAAGATAGCCGGGTTGGGGTTGACCACACCGATTCGTTTCGCCCTCTGTGCCTGATACCCTGTTTCCTCTAATAACTCACGGAGGGCTGCCTTTTTCGGTGTATCCCCGGGATCGACCAGCCCTCCAGGTATTTCAAGGGTCACCTCTCTGGAACCATGACGGTACTGTTTGATCATGACAACCTGGTGCTCTGAGGTAATGGGGATGATGTTTACCCAGTTCTCCGATTCGATGATATAAAAGTCATGTCCCTTACCGGTTCGGGGGGAGATGGCTCTATCCGTCCTTATGGAGAAGACCCGATAGGATTGTAATCTTTTTGAATGAACTCTTTTCCAAGACTTAACCATTTTTTCTCCTTTTCGATTCTAAAAAGATAGGGAAGGATTAATTCTATGCGGTCAAAAGAAATTTGTCAATTTACAAACAAGAAGACTTAGATTGATTTTTCAATTCACTATAAGGTATAAGTAGATTATCAAACATTGAATGGTTTGAAACGAAGCTTTAAAAATCAGGACGTTTTGGGTTATTTCGAATTTTGAATTTCATCCGTCCCAAGGAGGAGATCATGGCTCACCTAACAGGAAAAGAGGAGATTCTAAGAGAGTTACAGAAGAGACTTCATCGGAATCCAGTTGGACTTCCCGAGCATGGATCGGTCTATGAAATCTTATCGATTCTCTATACCGATCAGGAGGCTCAGGTAGGGGCCAGATTTCCCTTCGGTTTAGCGACCTTTGAGGAGGTGGAGAAGGCGACTGGATTTGAGGGGGAGGAGTTAGAAGGTATTTTAAAAGGGATGCTGAAGAAAGGTCTGATTATCTCCTCCCAAAAGGAGGGGAAGGTGAGATACCTGCTCTCGCCAGGGTTGACAGGATTTTTTGAGTTCACCTTTATGCGAACCGATGAATCGCTTCCCATGAAACGACTGGCAGAATTGATGCAGACCTATAAGAACACCCCTGAATTTATCCAGGAATTTTTCTCTCCCGGAACCAGTAGAGGGAAGGCCTATGTCTATAGCGATGTCCTTCCAAAAGTGAGAAGTGAGATTTTAAGATTTGATGAGGCGGTCGAGCATATTCAAAAGGCTGGAAGGGGGAGCGTGGGAAAGTGTTATTGTCGGCACGAGGCCTGGCACCTTGGAAAGAATTGCTCCGCCCCTATTGATGATATCTGCATAAGCCTTGGCAATGCCTCGGATTTCTTGGTGGAACAGGGGTTTGCCCGAAGGGCATCGGTGGACGAATTGGTAGACACCCTCAAGAGGGCAGAGGAATTGGGATTGGTTCACATCGGGGACAATCTCCAGGAGCAGACTACCTTTATCTGTAACTGTTGCGGTTGCTGTTGCGGTTTCTTAGAAGGGATCACTAAATACAAACTGAAACACGCGGTCACCACGACAAACTACATCGCAAGGGTTGAGCAGGAGACCTGCAATGGTTGTGGGCTATGTGCTGATCGCTGTCAGATTAAGGCCATCCAGATGAAAGGGGATTATCCAGGAGTGGATGAGGAGTTCTGTATTGGTTGTGGAATCTGTGCCCATTTCTGTCCTACGGAGGCGATGAAGATGGTGGAGAGAGAGAAGAGGGTTATCCCACCTAAAAATTATAAAGAGTTAATGATTCGATTGATGAAAGAGAAAGGAAGAATTTAGAAAAATCAAAATTCAAGTGAATCTGAGGTCACCCCACGGTCGTTTAGTAAATTCTATTTCTAGCCCAAGATAACAATGAAAGAGAGCATCTGAGACCCTCTTCCCCTTGTTTTTAATGGTTGGATAGGATATAAATGTAAAAAATTCTGGTAAATAGAGGGGTTAGGAGAAGGTTAGTGAAAAAGATGGGGTTCTCCCTATTATTTGTTCTGATTTTTATGATCTTGGGGGGTGGAGCCAAGGCCCATGGACAAAATCATCCAAAAACTTTAATTTTTCTATATAGCAATAATATCCAGGGTGAGATTGAGCCCTGCCCAACCTGAAACCCGGTGATTAGCTTTGGCGGTCTGGCCAGACGGGGGATGTGGGTGAAAGAGGTAAAGGAGAAAGAAAAAGGGGTGTTTCTTTTCGACTCGGGCGATCTTCTGTTTAAGAGGTATCCCAATCCCATCTTAGAGTCCGATTTAAAAATGTTACGAGAAAAGGCTCAACTGATCATCGAGAGTTTTAATTTAATGGGTTATGATGCGGTGGGGGTGGGTGAAGATGACCTCACCCTTGGAAAAGAATTTCTGGTAGAGATGTCAAAGAGAGCGAACTTTCCCTTTCTCTCTTCCAATCTTCTTGATGCAGAAACGAAGAAACCTATCTTCCAGCCCTATCTGATTAAAGAAAAGAATGGGCTGAAGATAGGGATTTTCAGCTTAATCTCACCCGAGTGCTTTTCTGGTCCTACCGATCCTCGATTGAAAGGTTTGGTCGTTCAGGACCCCAAAATCGTTGGGAGAGAGATGATCGAAGAACTTCAGTCTCAAACGGACCTGATCCTCCTCCTCAGCCATCTTGGTTATCCAAAGGAGGTCGACTTTGCGCAAGCCAATCCAGAGGTCCGCCTTATCTTTGGAGGACATACTGGAACCCATCTCCTTTATGCCCCGGTGATCCATCATACCGCCATAGTTCAAACTTCACCCAAGGGGATGTATGCAGCCAGGCTTGACCTCACCCTCTCCAATTCTGATCCCTTCCTCATCAATAGCATGCAAAGAAGATCTTTCGAGAGTAGCCTCCAAACCATAAAACACAAACTTTCTTCTCCCAATCTTTCCGAATCCGAAAAGGCACAATGGAGAAAGGCCCAAGAGGAAATGGAATCGAATCTAAAAAGACTCCAGGGTAAAAATGAGTTCATAAATACTGTCTTTCCTCTGAATGAGAAGATTAAACCACACCCTGAATTGCTAAAGATGATTGAGGCTTTTAAGTCAAAATTCTCGATACCCGAAAAACCCTCTTCCACACAAATGAGATGACGTCTGTTGATTTAACCCTTCTCCACCCTCCTACGGTTTATGATTTCAGGACCCTTCCTGGAATCCATGGTCCCATCAGCGATGTCGTCCCTTCTACTCCTATCTTTGAAATGTACCCCATTGGGTTTGCCAGTCTGTCTGAATATCTGGAGCGTCATGGCTTCAGGGTCAGGATTGTCAATCTCGCCCTCAAGATGCTCAAAGACAAGGAGTTTAATGTGGAGAAATTCATTTCCAGGCAGAAGTCCATGGCCTTTGGGATCGATCTTCACTGGATGGCCCATGTTCAAGGTGCCCTGGCCCTTGCCGAGATTGTGAAAAGATATCATCCGCAGACCCCGGTCATTTTGGGAGGTCTTTCGGCGACCTATTTTCACGAAGAGATTCTTCGCCAATATCCTTTCGTCGATTTTGTAGTCAGGGGAGACTCCACCGAAGAGCCTCTCCTCATGCTTCTTCAAAGCCTAAAAAAGAATAGAGGGTTGGAGAATATCCCGAACCTCACCTGGAGGGATGGACAGAATGGGATCCGTGCCAATCCCCTGACCTATGTTCCAGAAGACCTTGATACCATTACGATCGACTACCGACATATTATGAAGAAGGTGGTGCGATATGCAGATCCGACAGGATATCAGCCTTTCATGGACTGGTATTCTTATCCGGTGACAGCGGTTTTTACCTGTCGGGGTTGCCTCTATCCTTGCAAAACCTGTGGCGGGTCTTCTTACACCTTTCGATCCATGGCCAATCGTCGGCGTCCTGCCTTTCGAGACCCCAAACTTCTCGCCCAAGATATTTTCAATATTTCAGACCACCTTAACGCTCCCATTATGATCATTGGAGATATCTTTCAACCCGGGGAGGAGTATGCCTTCACCTTCCTTCAGGAACTTAGACGGAGGAGGATTGAAAACCACATCGCCTTTGAGTTCTTTGTTCCACCCTCGAGGTTCCATCTCAAATGGATCGCCGAATCGATTCTCAACTTTAATCTTGAAATCTCTCCAGAATCTCACGACGAAGAAGTTCGGAAAGCCTTTGGAAGGCCTTATAACAATGCCTCACTGGAGAGGATGATTGAAGACGCCATTGACCTTGGTTCCAAACGAATCGATATCTTCTTTATGATCGGGCTTCCCAAACAGACCTATTCCTCAGTGATGGGGACAGTGGATTACTGTCGGTATCTTTTAGAGCGATTTCAGCCCTATCGTAAATTGATTCCTTTTATCTCGCCCCTTGCCCCTTTTTTAGACCCCGGCAGTGCTGTGTTTGAAGATCCCGAGAAATATGGCTACCGTCTTATTTATCGGACCGTGGAAGAGCATCGCCAGGCCTTAACCTCTCCCAGCTGGAAATATATCTTAAACTATGAGACCGAATGGATGAGCCGGGATGAATTGGTTCAGAGCACTTACGAGGCAGGTCGGAGGCTTAACCGGTTGAAAGCCGAATATGGTTTGATCGATCATAAGACAGCCGAATCGGTGGAGCTTCGAATCAACGGGGCTATCCGGATGATGAATGAGATCGATCGGATCATGAACCTTGTTGATCCGAAGGAGAGGGAGGAGAAATTGAGGAGCATCGATGATGTCTATCGATCCCTCTATACTTACAGTATGTCCACGGTCTGCGAGAAGAAGGAACTTGAATGGCCTACCCGGTTCATTCGAATGAACTTTCTAAAGATTCTGAAGACATTATTGATGAGGAGGAGAACCAATGTCTTCAACCCCTCGTCAGCAGGTTCTTCGTAGAATTCCAAGCGTCGAGGAGATTCTTTCAAGGCCAGAGATCCAGGACCTTTTGAGGAGCCAACCGCGAGGCGTTGTGGTTGAAGCCATTCGGAGAGGGTTAAAAAGATTGCGTGAAGAGATCTTGCGAAAAGAAGACCCCTCTGAATTTGATGCCTCTTTCTTCTCTTTCGATTCTCTCCTCCCTCTATTTCAGAAGGAGATCGAACTTCAGGTGAATCCCAGACTGATAAGGGTGATCAACGCTACAGGAATTATCATCCACACCAATTTAGGGAGATCCCCTCTCCACACTTCTGCCCTTCAACATATGGTCGAGATCTCCAAATCCTATTCCAACCTTGAGTATGATCTTGAACGGGGGGAGCGAGGAAGTCGATATTCCCATGTGGAGGACCTCCTCTGTCGTCTGACAGGGGCGGAATCAGCGCTGGTCGTCAATAACAATGCAGGAGCGGTTCTGCTTGCTCTCAACACCATCGCTGAAGGCAGGGAGGCTATTGTCTCCACCGGAGAACTGGTAGAGATTGGAGGGTCCTTCCGAATCCCTGATGTGATGAAACGAAGTGGGGCTATCCTCAAAGAGGTGGGGACGACCAATCGAACCTACCTCAGCGATTACGAAAAGGCGATTGGCCCCCAAACCGCTCTTCTGCTCAAAGTCCACACCAGTAACTTCAGGATCATGGGTTTTACCGCTGAGGTCTCCCTTGAAGAACTGGTCCAATTAGGAAAGAAACACGGACTGACAGTGATGAACGATTTGGGGAGCGGGTGCCTTATAGACCTCAGTCGATATGGATTGGAGAAGGAACCTACGGTCCAGGAGGCGATCAAGACAGGGGTGGATGTCGTCACCATCAGCGGGGATAAACTCCTTGGAGGACCTCAGGCAGGAATCCTCTTAGGAAAGAAGGGACTTCTCGATCTCATTAAGATCAATCCGCTCACCCGTGCCCTTCGCATCGACAAACTCACCCTGGCTGCACTTGAATCTACACTCCTCCTCTATCTCGATGAGAAGAAGGCTATGGAGGAGATACCGACCCTCCGGATGATAAGTTTCGATATGAGAAGACTTAAAGGGAGGGGAAGGAGGCTTCTGAGAAGGTTATCCAAGGAGGCCCAGGGTCAAGCTCGATTCACCCTTAGGGAAGACTCTTCCGAGGTTGGAGGAGGAGCCCTCCCTCTTCAGAAACTTCCCACCTTCGTCTTGGCTATCCATCCCCTTCATCTTTCTGTAAACGGTCTTGAAGAGAGACTGAGGAGAGGGGATCCTCCGGTCATCGCACGGATCAGTAAAGAGGAGTTGATTTTGGACATGAGGACAATCTTCGATGAAGAGATTCCTCTTCTTGTCCGGTGTCTTGAGAAGGCCTTAGCCTAAACCTCTTAAACTCCAAATGCCGAATTCCAAATTTCGGGAAGATTCTGAACCCCTGATTCCAGCGAGTTTCAGCCCTCCTCCCTCTTCTCCGGAGAAAGGGGGAGAAAGTGAAAGGGGGATTTCTTTCTCCATTCAGGCAAGAGAGGAAGACCAGGGGAAAAGACTCGATCAATTCCTTTCTGAAAGCAATCTCCACCTTTCCCGATCGCAAGCCAAAAGATTGATTCAAGAGAAAATGGTTTTTCTCAATCAGAAGGAGGCTAAACCCAGTTCTCATCTGAAGAGAGGGGACGTGGTTTCAGGAATGATTCCAACTCCTAAACCGATTTCTCTTCAGCCGGAGCCCATTCCCCTTACGATTCTTTATGAAGATTCGTCCATCATGGTGATCGAAAAACCCGCAGGGATGGTAGTCCACCCTGCTTATGGAAATCCTTCCGGAACCTTGGTCAATGCCCTCCTTTACCACTGTAAGGAGATGAGAGGGATAAATGGATCCATTAGGCCAGGGATCGTTCATCGGTTGGATAAGGGAACTTCCGGGGTGATGGTTGTTGCAAAAGATGATGAGGCCTATCAACAATTGACCAGTCAGTTTAGGAACCGTACGGTAGAAAAATCCTATTTAGCCATTGTCTATGGGAGGTTCAGTCAAGAAGAGGGTCTCATCGATGCTCCCATTGGAAGGCATTTGAGCGAGAGAAAACGGATGTCTACCCGAACCCGAAAAGGAAGAGAGGCGGTTACTCGTTGGAGGGTGATGGAGAGGCTCGATGGGTTTACCCTTCTGGAAGTTATTCCTCATACAGGTCGAACCCACCAGATTCGAGTCCATCTCTCTTCGATGGGCCATCCCCTTTTAGGAGATCCACTCTACGGGAGGAAAGGAAGGCCCGGGGCGCAGGAGGATCCTTTGTTCAGAGAGTGGGTGAGGAAGATGAATCGACAGGCCCTCCACTCCCACCGCTTGGGGTTTATCCACCCCCAGACTGGAGAGAGGGTTGACTTTATTTCGCCCATCCCTGAGGATATGAGGAATATATTGTCCTTTTTGAGAAACCAGAAATCTAAAACTTCACAGAAGAAATCAGATTGAATTTAAATCCGGTGAAAGTATTAGATCGGTCTTTTCTCAAAACAAAAAACAGCCTCCCATATTTTGACGTTCCCGAACTAAAAAGACTCGGGTGGATCCAGCATGCCTTTTTAACTCGTCAGGGGGGAGTAAGCCCTCCACCCTACGACTTCCTTAACCTCAGTGAGGAGAGTGGGGATTACAAAGAAAATGTGGTCAAAAACAGAACTCTGATTGGTAGGGCCTTTCAATTTGATCCCAAACGGCTTATTCTTCTTAATCAAATTCACCAGGACCGAATCCTTCTTTTGAAAGATCCTCAGGAGAAACTTTCCGCCCCAATCGAATACGATGCTTTAATCACCCACCTGCCGGATACCTTCTTGGGTATCCTCACCGCAGACTGTCTTCCGATCTTTATGGTGGATGTAAAAAAGAGAGTGGTTGCCTCTGTCCATGCAGGAAGGCAAGGGACAGGCCTTCGTATCGTGGTCAAGGTTTTAAGAAAGATGAAAGAAGAATTTGGTTGCTCCTCAGAAAACCTTTTGATCGTTTTAGGACCTTCCATTGGCCCCTGTTGCTATGAAATTGATGAGGAGGTTTTCTTACCAGAATGGACCCCCTTTTCTACATTAAAAGGGGAGAAAAAGTGGATGGTGGATCTGGCTAAGATTAATATCGAACAGATGAAGAGTGAAAGGATTGAAGAAGAACAGATTTTCAGAATCGATCTCTGTACCCGTTGCCATTCGGACCTCTTTTTTTCTTACCGGCGGGAGGGCCAAACCGGTAGACAACTTTCGTTCATTGGAATAAAATAAAAAGGGTTCGAGGGGTCAGGGAGTCAGGGGTTCAAGTCTTTTTAAATAGATGGAGCTTGAACCTTAGAACCCTTGAGCACTTTTTCTAAAAGGCCTTATATGGAAGAGACTATTGTGAAGGTTTACCTTCAACCCAAATCTCCAAAAAATGAGATTGTGGGCCCCTTTCGAGATGGGATCAAGGTAAAGGTAACTGCCCCACCCGTAGAGGAAAAAGCCAATAAGGCACTGGTTTGGCTCCTGGCCAAAGAATTTGAAATTTCACCTAGTTGTATAGAGATTATAGGAGGTTACCATTCACGTGAAAAGAGATTGAGAATACTTACTTCAAACCCCTTGACTTTAAAGAGGAAATCTTTTAGTGTGAATAGTGGAAGTGGTTAGGTCCTGGTGGGCCTCCTGGACTTCAAATCCAGTGGCGGGCTTAAGAGGTCCGCGGTGGGTTCGATTCCCATGCACTTCCGCCAATTAAGAAAGCAAATCGCATGGCGCAGTAAGTCTTTTTTAGTAACATGACCCCCAATAAGGGACGTTATCCTAAAAGGAGGAGAAAATGTTTGGGATAGGAATGCCGGAGTTGATCGTCATCCTGGTAATCGTTCTGATCATTTTTGGAGCAGGCAAACTCCCCCAGATTGGTGAAGGACTTGGGAAGGGTATTCGAAACTTCAAAAGGGCCACCAGTAAAGATCAGGAAGAGATCGACGTCACACCGAAAAAGACAGAGGAGATCCCCGAAAAGAAGTAAAGTCATCCATGCCTCTCTTTGATACTTGGAATGAGACATATCGCCTACATCGGGATTGGTTCGAACGTCGGCGACAAAGTCCGCCATTGTGAAAGAGCCATCTCTGAGATCTTAAAAGTGGATCAACATAAACTCCTCGCAAAATCCTCCTTCTTCAAAACCCAACCGATCGGCTATCCAGACCAGGATTGGTTTATCAATGGGGTAATTAAAATCGAAACGGACCTCTCACCCCATGAACTGTTAAGAGACTTAAAGGCCATCGAGTTAAAGTTAGGGAGAAAAAAGACCTTTCACTGGGGACCTCGTTTAATCGACCTTGATCTTCTTTTTTTTGATCATGAGGAGATCAAAACTCCAGACCTTTCAGTTCCCCACCCCCATCTCCATGAACGGCAGTTTGTCCTTATCCCAATGGCTGAAATCGATCGAGACTTTATCCATCCTGTTTTTAAGATGACCATCCAGCAACTTTTAAATAACCTTCAAGAAGATCAGGGGGTGGAGAAATTTCAGCCATTGCTTTCTGATCTAAAGTGATCGAACCATGATACGCCTCCTCTTCTTCATCTTCCTGATAATTGTTTCCGTCTATATTATCCGTTATCTGCTTAAGAACTCTTTGAGTGGGATTAGAAGTGAAAGAGGGGATCCTGAGTTAGAGGAGCTTGTTCAGGACCCTTTTTGCCAAACCTATATTCCAAAACGGTCAGCCTTGAAAAAGAGGATAGGGGGAAGGGATTACTATTTCTGTAATTCGGAATGTCTGAAGAAATTTATCAAAAATGAAAAATCTTAAAGGGTCTTCGTGGAAGTGAGTGGGTAAAGACATTTTGAAGATATTGGTATTGGTCTTATGATTTCCTTAAAAAAGGACAACCATAACTTCCCCCTTTGGCATAAGGCCCCATAAACACCCCCCTTTGGAAAAGGGGGGTAAGGGGGGATTTTAAGAACCAATGCTTCCTTATGATAAACCGTTGAAGGTCTTATCTCAGAATCTGAGAAAAAACATGACAGAGGCTGAGAAGAGGCTATGGTATCGATTAAGAAAAAAACAATTGAAAGGGTATTTATTTTACCGTCAAAAGATTATTGGAAAGTATATTGTAGATTTTTATTGTCCGAAGGCCAATCTCGTTATTGAGATTGATGGTGGGCAACACTCTTCTGAAGCGGGTAAGGCGAAGGGGACAGGGCAAGAGGGGATGATTTAAGAGAGATGGGATTAAGGGTTTTAAGGTTTTCAGACAGGGATCTTTTTGAGAACATAGACGGAGTGATGGAAAGAGTATGGAGCTGTATAGGATTAATAAAATCTCCCCTGACCCCTCTTTGTCAAAGAGGGGAAAAAAAGAGAAATCTCTTTAACCAGGAGGAGAAAAAAGGCTAAAATAACCCACTCACTTATGCGAAGAACCTCTTTTTATTAGGGATCCAAAATATTTCTTCTTGGGAGAGATGAAAATTTTAAAGAATTGACAAATGATTGAGGTTTTCATAAATTTAAATTATCAGGTTATTAAGGAGGGCTTATGGAGATTGACCGGTTTCTTGAGGCGACCAAGGGTTTAGCAAAAAAGAAGGCCAGGAAGGAAGAGGTGGAGAGGTTGAGAAAGGTTTTCGAGCGTTTCTGCCTTTTAAATAGAAGTTATTTGGATAAGGAGTCCATTGAAAAATTAGAAACCCCCATCTCCATGGCAGAAACCATTGTTAGTACCGTGCGATATTTGGATTCAGAGATTTCTCGGCTGAGAAATAAACGAATGAAATTACCCTTTGAGAATGTGCAGTTGGGAGAGATGCAGAGGGTCCAAAAGAAGAATGAGATGCTTCTTAAGAAGTACTTAGAAGGATTTTCAAGATAAGTGATTTTTCTTCTCCGGCGACTCTAATCGCCTAAGAAGGGTACGTTTCAGTTGATCCATCGTTTTATCCTCTTCAATCTTTTCTCCCAATTGGGTCTGAACATAGAAGACATCGACAATTCGATTCCCCAAAGTGGATATTCTTGCGAAATGGATATCACATCCGAAGTCTGTTAACGCCTGTGTAATCTCATAAAGAATACCCAATCGATCTTCTCCGGTTACCTCAATGATTGTATAAAAATCGGATTCCTGGTTATTGATCCTCACTTCTGGGGAGACTCTCGGGGTTATTCTTAATCCAATCCTATTGGTTTCTTCTTGAGAAAGGAGGGTTTTCAAAAGGGTGGGCCTGACCAGGACTTCTTTTAAATCTTTTTTAAACTTTTCAAGACGATGCTCCAAATCCTCAGTGGCATCCTCGACCCAAAACGTATCGAGAGCAATCCCGTTTTCCCAGGTATGAATCTGGGCTTCAAGAATATTTAATCGGCATAGATAGAAACATCCTGTTATTTTTGAAAAAAGTCCATACCGGTCCTTTGTGCAAATGGTGACTTTTGCTTGTCTCCTATCTTTGGTCACCCATTCCACAACAAGAAATTCTCCTTCTACACGCCGGACCATCTTCATGTGATGGACAATCTCTTCTGCTTGGGTCGAAGCAAGATATCGGTCTGGAAGGTATTCCGCATATTCTGAGATCACGGCTTCTGGCAATAATTGGTGAAGTCTTTTGATCATTGGGTCTCTTTTTAGAAATGGTCCTGGGATGGCCGAGTTTTTAAAAAGATGGGAGGCTTTCAAAAAGAGTTCCATGAGAAGGGTATGCTTCCATGAGGTCCAGGCTTCTGGACCAACGGCCTTGATATCTGCAAACGTGAGCAAATAGAGCCCCTTTAATTGGTCCAAATTCTTCATTTGGTTTGTAAATCGCAGGATGACCTGCTCATCATGGAGATCTCGGCGAAGAGCGGTTTCAACCATTAAGAGGTGTTTCTCCACTAACGACCTCATCCAATCTTGTTCCGCAGGAGAAAGTCCCATCCTCCTGCCGATTTCCTGAATGATCTCTCCCCCTCTTAGAGAGTGGTTCCCGTCCCTTCCCTTTCCGATGTCATGAAGAAGGGTCGTGAGGAAAAGAAGTTCGGGTCTTTCAACCTCTTGGATCAGGGTGGTGAGCAGGGGATACTCTTTCTGATAAAAGGCGTCCCTCAACTTTCTTAACTCTTCTACGGCTAAGAGGGAATGGATATCCACAGGATGCACATGATAGAGGTCGTAATGGATTCTTCCTTCCAACTCGGAAAATTCAGGGAGGTATCGAGATAAAAAACCAAGGGCATGCATCTTTCTTAAAAGGAAATCCACGGATTCGCCCCTTCTCAGAATGGAGAGGAAAACCTTGTTTACCTTTTCTGAATGCCTGAAGGAGTCGTCGATAAAGGGAAGAGATTCCACCACGGACTCTTCTGTTCGGACATCCATCTTGACCTTATAGGTCTGAGCATATTCAAAGAGGGTCATCAGTTGCGTGGGATCTTTTTTAAAGGTGAGGGGATCCAAAAGATAGAGTCTTCCGGAGGCGATGCCAAAATTTTCATCGATTTTCTTCTTCGGGACCAAATAGAAAAAAGCCTTCTTCCATGGGGATTCCTCAAGGGTTCGATCCAGAATATCCTGGGTAAAGGTAGAGATCCGTTGAGTGGAGAGGTGATATTGCCGCATCATCTCTTCGATCCCTTTGTTATCGGAGGAAAACCCAAGGACGGATGCGATCCTTTCTTGAAGATCGAAGGTCAGATGATCCTGTCTTCTCCCGCTAAGGAGATGGAGTTGTATTCTTAGGGCCCATAAGTATTGAAGGCTTTGCTTTAAGATCCTGGATTGGTCAGGGGAGAGGATGGAGTTCCAACGGTCTGTTTTGAATTTTGCCCTGATGAGCCAGCGACCAATTTGAAAGTCCCTTAACCCCCCACCTCCTTCTTTCAGGTTGGGTTCCAGGATATATACAGGATCTCCATACTTCTGGTGACGGAGGTGAAGATCCTTTGCCAAGGCTTCGGCAAACCCTTTGACCCTTTGATGGAGAACCTTTTTTGTAAAAAGAGAATAGAACCTTTGAAAAAGTTCATATTCTCCATCAATATATCGTGCCTCCATGAGGCTTGTCTTCACATGGAGGTCTGACTGAGCCATCTTCAGGCATTCCTGAATCGATCGGGAAGGACAACTGATGTCCAATCCCAAATCCCAAAGGGGAAAGAGAATTTTCTCGATTAAAAGTGAAAGGCCTTCTTTTTTTGAGGGCGTATAGAGGAGGAGAAGATCTACATCGGAGTAGGGAGCCAATTCATCTCTCCCATATCCACCCACAGCAAGGAGGCAGGTTGAAGGGGCAGATACCTGCGTTTGAGCCTGTCGAAAGGCCTTTTTTACCAAGAGGTCTAACAGGTTTGAGTGTTGTTTCAGGAATTCCCTTGGATCAAAGCGATAGGATAGGCTCTGGGCGAACTGTTGTTTGGTCTGGAGGAGTTCATCTTTGGTGATCCCTAACTCAAATGGCATCTTTTCCACGTTCACCCGTCCGAATTCGGATGACCTCTTCCACAGGGAAGATGAAGATCTTTCCATCCCCAATCTTCCCAGTTTTGGCAGCGCGTTCAAGATTCTCAACTGCCTGAGGGACCAAATCGTCAGAGATGATCAATTCAATTTTAACTTTCGGAAGAAAATCGATCTTATATTCAGAACCCCGATAGATCTCTGTATGTCCTTTCTGTCTGCCAAACCCCTTCACCTCGGTGACGGTCATCCCTTGGATACCGATTTTAGTTAAGGCGGTCTTCACCTCATCGAGTTTGAATGGCTTGATGATCGCTTCGATTTTTTTCATTTCGCCTCCCTGAATTGTTGCGCGTAGGGAACGGTTTTAAACCGTTCCCACCAAGTCTTAAAGACTATATCCTGCTTCGCCATGTTGGCTTAGATCAAGTCCGTTGATTTCATGTTCTTCGCTTACCCTCAACCCCATGGTCCAATCGAGGATTTTCAATATGAGCAATGTTACCACGAAGGAATAGACCCAGGCGGAAATGACGCTCAGTGCCTGAATCCCGAAAAGAGAGGGATTGCCAAAGAAGAGGCCATCATTGCCTCCTGAATTAATAGCCTTTGATGCAAAGAGACCCGTTGCCAGGGCTCCCCAGGTCCCACCCACTCCATGGACCCCGACTACATCCAGGGAGTCGTCATATCCGAGTTTGGCCTTAAGGTTAATGGCAAAATAACAAGCGACACCCGCGCCGAGCCCAATGAGGATTGCTGAGACAGGTCCTACAAAGCCAGAGGCAGGGGTAATGGCGACCAACCCTGCTACTGCACCCGATGCGGCACCAAGAACGGTTGGGTTACCTCGATAGGCCCATTCAGCCATCATCCAAGAGAGAGCCGCAGAGGCGGTTGAGATATGGGTAACGACAAAAGCATTCGTTGCAAGAGATCCTGATGCCACAGCACTTCCACCATTGAAGCCAAACCAGCCAAACCAGAGTAGGGATGCTCCTAAGATGGTTATAGTGAGGTTGTGAGGTGGCATAGGTTCCTCTCCATAGCCCCTTCTTTTTCCTACGACCAAAGCTGCGGCCAGTGCAGCGACTCCAGAACTGATATGAACGACCAGCCCCCCTGCAAAGTCAAGGGCTCCAAGATTTCTAATCCAACCCCCTACGGCCCAGACCCAGTGGGCAAGAGGGTCATAGACAAAGGTTGCCCAAAGAATGAGGAAGACGAGATACGTTTTGAATTTAAACCTCTCGGCAAATGCACCGGTGATGAGGGCGGGAGTGATCACGGCAAACATCATCTGAAAAATCATAAAGGCCTGATGAGGAATGGTGGCCGAATAATCTGGATAAGGGTCAAGGCCAACCCCCCTCAGCCCAATCCAATCGAGGCTACCGATAATCCCCCCGATATCAGGTCCGAACGCAAGGCTATAGCCATAAAGAACCCACTGGATGCTGATGACCCCAAGGGCAATAAAACTCTGCATGATCGTCCCGAGGACATTTTTTGACCTCACCATCCCCGCATAAAAGAGCGCCAGCCCGGGTGTCATCAGCATCACCAATGCAGAGGAGATCAAGATCCACGCGGTATCTCCTGGGTCCACTTTGGGTGAAGCAGGGGTGGATGTTTCAGCCCATGCCACACCCACCATGAACAGGTTCGTGAAGAGCAATAAGGATAATAATTTTTTCATTTCCTTCCTCCTGTCGCCGTTTCCCCAAAAAAGTTCTTAAAAAATTTTAATCCCCATTTTGTATAGGAATCGATTTTCAATTCGGTATCCGATAAGATTTTTAACTTTGATAGAAGGGATGGCTGGGGTCCTTTAAACTCCTCTTGGTAGGTTTTCGTCCATTCCTGAATCATCTCTTTCGTGACTTCGAGATGAAACTGGAGACCATACACCCTTTCTCCATATCTGAAAGCCTGGTTAGTGATTGGATTTGAAGTGACAATCCGTCTTGCCCTCTTTGGAATCTCAAAGGTATCCTCGTGCCATTGAAATACGGAAAAGGTTTCAGGAAAAATAAAAAAGAAAGGATCCTTTGACCCAATTCTTGTTAATGAGGCCTCATACCATCCAATCTCTTTGATAGGGGCTTTGAAAACTTTCGCTCCAAGTGCTTTGGCTATCAGTTGAGCTCCAAGACAAATCCCTAAAATGGATTTCCCTGTTCGAATCGCCTCCTTAATGAAAAGGTCTTCCTCTCTCAAAAAAGGATAACGATCTTCCTCATAGACATTCATCGGTCCCCCCAAGATGACGATATGGGTAAAATCGAGGTTTGGGAAATAGGTTCCTTTCTCGAGGTTAAGAATCTGAAATGGAACCCTTTCCTTATTGAGGTAAGACTCGATCAATCCAGGTCCCTCAATTTCAATATGCTTGATAATGAGAACCTTCATATCCTATGTTTCAGTTTGGTAATTCGGGCTAAGGAATAGTTTTACGAATCATGGGTCATCATCTATCGCTGGGGAATAGCAATCCTTATGCCACAAAAGAATGAGGGGGGCTCGCAATCATGTTTTTTAAGAGTTATCAAAAAGTTGGCCATGGATGGATTATAAAGAGGAAGGGGAGGAAGAAAGGGACCTGGGGCTTCGTCCCTGACAGATTTTCATCAGACTGATAAAAAAGAAACAGGCCCTCTTAATGCCCCTTCCCTGACCTTTGGCCCTCTCCATTTCTATTGATTTATTTTGAGTCACCTCTTATGATTTTAAAAAATAGATAGACAGACCTGATAAATTTTAGGAGTGGAAAAACAATCTATGGAGAATGAGAGAATCACACGTCGCCGGTTTATTCTAAGAGGAATCACCACAGGAATGGCATTAGGAATTTTCGGGAAGATTCCCTTTTCATTCGGGAGGGAGGAGTATGACCTTGTGGTGATTTCTGGTGACCCTGTTTCTGCTACAAAAAAAGCACTGGAGGCGATGGGAGGGATTTCCCGATTTGTGAAGAGGGGACAAAGGGTAGTTCTGAAACCCAATATGTCATTTGCCCGAACTCCTGAATTCAGCGCCACCACCCATCCACTGGTGGTGGCTACTGTTGCTCGGGCTTGCATGGAGGCTGGGGCTCAACAGGTCATCGTTTTAGACCACACCCTCCATCGGGCAGAACTCTGCCTTGAAAGAACAGGGATTCAAGAAGCCTGTAAGAATATTTCGGGTGTCCATGTTCTTGCGATCCAGGAGAGAAAATTTTATCGTGAGATCAAAATCCCCCAGGGAAAAGTGTTGGACCGGGTTGAAGTCATTAAAGAAGTCTTGGATTCTCCTGTTCTCATTAATCTCCCTGTAGCCAAATCCCACTCAGCCACAGGCGTGAGCCTTGGGATCAAGGGTTTGATGGGTCTCATCTGGGACCGCGAGAGTTTCCACTCTCGACTCAATATTAATCAAGCCCTTGCAGACTTAGCCACCGTGATTAAACCTCAACTCACCCTCTTAGATGCCACAAGGGCTTTAACCTCTGGAGGTCCAGGAGGACCTGGAGAGGTGAAGAAACCCAATCTTATCATTGCGGGCATTGATCCAGTGGCCGTGGATTCCTATGGGGTGAGTATTGTTCCATGGTATGGCCAGAACTTTAAAGGCAGACAAGTAGAGCACCTTCTTGTTGCCCATCAGCGAGGTCTTGGAAGAATTGACATCGAACAACTCAAAATCTTTAGGGAGAAGGTATGAGGAGTCTCATTCAGGCCCTCTCCCTTATTCTCTTTTCCCTTTTCTTTGTTCTTGCCACCTATAGGCTGCCTGATTGGATTCCAGCGGATATTTATTTAAGACTGGATCCCCTCCTTGGAATCAACGCCATTTTCGCGGCAAGGGAGTTGATCCCTCGGGCTCTCTTCGGCCTCGCCACGATTGGAGCAACGCTCGTGGTCGGCAGGTTTTTCTGTGGTTATGTCTGCCCCATGGGGGTGGCGATCGATTTTTTAGACTTCCTCTTTTTTCGAAAGAAAAAACGCCTGGGTCTTAAGAGAGAGAACGAGTTCCGAAAGATGAAATATTTTCTTCTCATTATTTTTTTGACTGCTGCACTGACCGGCCTCTCATTGGCCTTTCTCATGGACCCAATGGCTCTCCTCACACGCTTTTATACTTACTTCATCTATCCCCTTGCAACGACCCTCGTTAATCTCCTCCTGGACCTGCTCCGGCCACTCTTTCAAGCCATCGGGTGGGTAAGACTCTCTCATCTCCATTATTTCCAATCGGTCTTTTATATGACGACCCTTACTCTAATGATCTTCGGGGGGATCATCCTTCTCAATCTTTTTTCCAAGCGATTTTGGTGTCGATATCTATGTCCCTTAGGAGCATTGCTTAGTCTTCTCTCCCCTCTTGGTCTTTTTAAGAGGCAGGTCAGTGAGGAATGCAATCAATGTTTAAAATGCCAGAGGTCCTGCCCAATGGGTGCGATTTTCGAAGACCCTAAAAAGACGCACCTTTCTGAGTGTATTCAATGCCGAACCTGCGCCAAGGTTTGTCCCCAGAATGCAGTTACCTTTCCTGCTTCTTTTTTATTGGGAGGAGAATATTCAAAGATAGATTTTTCGAGGAGGGGGTTTCTCTATTCCCTGGCAGGGGGATTGGGGATTGGGTTTTTAGCGACCCAAACCCCTTTTGCAATGAGGCAGAGTAAACACCAACTCATTCGACCCCCTGGGGCCATTCCTGAAACGGAGTTTTTAAGGACTTGCATTCGGTGTGGAGAATGTATGAAGTCCTGTCTGACCAACACCTTACAACCTTGTTTCTGGGAATCTGGATTTTCAGGGTTATGGACGCCAAAGATGGACCTCCGCCTGGCCCCCTGCGATCAGAACTGCAATGTCTGTGGTAGAGTTTGCCCAACTCAGGCCATCCGTTCATTGCCCCTTGAAGAGAGGACCCATGCAAAGGTGGGTACTGCGGTGTTGCGGAAAGAGATGTGTCTGGTCTGGGCACAAAATAAACTCTGCCTCATCTGCGATGAAATCTGTCCATATAATGCGATTGTCTTTAGACCGGTGGAAGGATATCGACGCCCTTTTGTCATCGCTTCCAAGTGTAATGGCTGCGGGTTTTGTGAGCAAAGATGTCCGGTAAAGGGAGAATCAGCCATTATGGTGGTCCCGGAAGGTGAGATTCGTCTTAAAGAAGGCTCTTATGTCAAGGAGGCAAAAAGGTTACAGTGGGAGTTCAAACCCGATCCTGGGGATGACCGATATCTACTGGAAGAATCTGGATTCAAAATAAAGGAAGAGAAGAAAGAAGAAGAGTCACCTTCTTCTCCCAAAAGGCTCCAGCCCCCAAAACCCAAAGGATTTCTCTAAAAATTCCGATAGTAAATCCCATCTTGAGCAATTTTCTTCACATCCATCCAAAGTTACCGTTCTCCGATTTTGACAGGGAGTTGATATCCATATGGAGGGATAGGTAAAGATGTCTGAGAGAAGCACTGTTAGAATTTCTGTGAGAAAAACTTTATAAATTTTACCCCTATGAAGAGACCTCTTAAAAAGTATTTAAAAAGGATTTTTGGACTGGGAGTTGGGATGAAAAAGCCTTTCCGCCAAAGGCGGATTCGATTCTAGTACACACCCACATTCGAAGGATTTGGGACTCCAACTCCCAGACTATTGGCGACTTTTTCGGAGATCTCATGAAAAGAACTCTGAAAAAACACCTTTTTCTGTCACTCCCGCGAAAGCGGGAGTCCAGAAATACATTGAAAACCCTGGATTCCTGCCTTCGCAGGAATGACGGAATTATATCCAGGTGACTTCTTCAGAAATCTCATGAAGGTTTGTTGACAAATTTTTATTGAAATAGAGTCCATAGAACATGGCGAATTGAGAAGGGTCAGCAGGGTTCCTTGACAAATAAAAAAGAGTAATTATTTTATGGGTGGATTTCCAAAAGAAATCAACTTATGAGAAAGGAGGGAGTGGTTATGGCAATGGAGTTAACCATCTGGAGACCCTTTAGGGAATTGGAGAGGATGAGAAGGGAGATGGATCGACTGTGGGATTCTTTCTTCGAGAGGAGACCAGCGAGAGTGGAAGAGGCAGTGGAATGGCTTCCTACCCTCGATGTCTCTGAAACTAAGGAGAGTTATGTGGTGAAGGCAGAACTCCCTGGAATTGATCCAAAGGATATCGATATTTCATTAATGAGCGATGTCCTGACAATCAAAGGGGAGAAGAAACAGGAAAAGGAAGAGAAAGAAGAAAATTATCATCTAATTGAGCGTAGTTATGGTGCCTTCACCAGATCCATCCAGCTCCCTGGTCAAGTGCAGAGTGATCATATCAGCGCTACCTTTAAGAACGGAGTGCTGAAAGTCACTTTGCCAAAGACTGAGGAGGCAAAGAAGAAGGAGATCAAGGTCAAGGTCGAGTAAAGCAGCCTGCTTCTGGCTCTTTTCGAAGGGCATCCCAAAATGGGTGCCCTTTTTATTTTTTTAAAAAAGATAAGACGGCTTTCAGAATCCTAAACCCTATCTCCTACACACTCTCCCCCTTCAATTTCTCAGGGGTGCTCTCTTCAAGCCAAAGTTTACAGATGTTTTTCCAACCGATTCGGCGCCATTTCTTAAACACCCTTTTTAATTCTTCAACCTCCTTTGTTCTCAACAATTCTTCCTGTGCCGCTCTTAGATCCTCAAGGGGTGCAATGGCTGGCATACGGCTATTCCTCCTTATGTGGGTTAGAAATTTCTGTATTTATTGGTCACCGGAAGCCTTCGGTCTTTTCCTAAGGCCCGGTGGGTAATCTTTACTCCTGGGGGGCTCTGCCTTCGCTTATACTCGTTTCGGTCCACCATCTGAATCACTTCTTTGACCATTGCTTCATCAAATCCCATTTTCGCAATCTCCTCGAGATCCTTATCCTCCTCCACATAGGCCTTGAGAATTGGGTCGAGAATGGGGTAGGGAGGCAAGGAATCCTCATCCTTTTGATTGGGTCTTAATTCTGCAGAAGGGGCTTTGGTGAAGACATTTTTGGGAATGACCGATTTTCCTTCTTTTTGATTTTTGTATTTGGCCAATTCATAGACCAATGTCTTTGGTACATCTTTGAGCACAGCATAACCCCCTGCCATATCTCCATAGAGGGTGCAGTATCCCACGCTCATTTCGCTTTTATTTCCGGTGGTCAAGACCAGCCAGCCGAATTTATTGGAGAGGGCCATCAAGATATTTCCCCGGATTCGTGCCTGAATGTTTTCTTCCGTCACATCAGGCCTCAGTCCTTTAAAAGACGGGGAGAGGGCTTTGAGGTAGGACTGAAAGATATCTGTAATGGGGAAGGTGAGAAATTGAATGCCAAGATTTTTTGCCAAAAGGTTAGCATCCTCCAGTGATTCTTTTGATGAATATTGGGAGGGCATGGCTACGCCCACCACTCCATTCCTTCCCAGGGCATCCACAGCGATGGCGGCGGTAAGGGCGGAATCGATTCCACCGCTTAAACCGACCAGAACCTTTTTGAATCCATTCTTTCGAATATAGTCTCTGGTGCCAAGAACCAATGCGGAGTAAATCTCACCCAAGGGATCCAGAGGTTTCGTCTCTCTTTTGGGAATAGGAGGTTTTTTTCTCAGGGAATGATTGGGTGAGGGAAGCTCGATTTTTTTAAGCCCTTTCTCCTCTTCCGCCAACCTCTCCCTTCTTATTCGGGGATCGTGTAGACGCATTCGGAAGACTGCTTCCATATCGAGATCAGCCAGCACCAGATCCTCTTCAAACTGTTTCCCCCTCGCAATCAGTTCCCCTTTTTGGTCAACGATCAGGCTCCCTCCATCAAAGACCAATTCGTCCTGTCCCCCCACCAGATTACAGTAAGCCACAATAGCCACATTATCCGAGGCCCTTGTGGAAATCATCTTTTCTCGAAAAGCAGACTTTCCAGCATGATAGGGGGAGGAGGAGATATTCACGATCAATTCTGCCCCACCCAATAAGGTCTGAGAACGAATGGGATCTCCTGGATACCAGAGGTCTTCACAGATGCTTGGGCCGATGGGAATAGAGTGAAGGGTGAAGATAAAATTCTCTGTTCCCACATGGAAGTAACGGTCCTCATCAAAGACCCCATAGTTGGGAAGATATCTTTTGCAATAGGAATCCACCAGTTTTCCATTATGGAGTAAAGCGGCCGCATTGTAGATATCTTCTTTCTTGTCCACGAAGCCAACAAGAGCGGTGATGGAAGTCGTTGCCCTGGCAATCCTTTTGATGGCCCTGATATTGGCTTCAATAAACTTAGGCATGAGCAGGAGGTCTTCTGGAGGATAGCCGGTAACTGCCATCTCCGGAAAAGCCAGAAGATCTACGCCCATCCTCTTTCCCTTGGCAATATAATCGAGAATCTTTTTCGTATTCCCTTCGATATCTCCCACCGTGGTATTGATCTGACAGAGACCAATTCTAAGAGTCCGCATGATTTATCCCTTCAACAAATTCGGAGTGATGAGTTCGTAGTCTGGAGTCAAAAGATCTAAATAGAATTTAGAAAAGAATTTTATATTTTTACTCAGAACTCTTTACCCCGAGCCCATAAGGTTTTTATTCATTTTTTGAAACCAAGACTTCTTTTTTTATACGATATCTTTCCATCTTTCCCCTTAACGTACTCCGGTTGAGCCCGATAAGTTGAGCCGCCTGAGCCTGATTTCCGTTTGTTCTTTTGAGGGCACGGATGATTAATTCTTTCTCGATTGCAGAGATCATGTCAAGATCCTTTTGGGTGGATGATTCTTTTGATAGTTCTTCAAAAAGGAGGTCAAATAGTTCTTCCATGGGCTTTTTTGAACGTTCCTCTTTGGCCTCGCGTCTCTCCCCAATCCTCTCAAAAAGGAGATGGTCTTCTGTGATCCATTCGCCCTGGCATAACACCATGGCCCTTTTAAGGACATTCTCCAACTGGCGGACATTTCCCGGCCATTCAAAAGAGATCATCCTCTCCATGGCTTCTGGGGTGATTCCACTAATTTCTTTCTTCAATTCTTTATTAAATCTTTTTAAGAAGTAGGAAACCAGTTCAGGAATATCCTCTTTCCGTTCCCTCAAGGGGGGTAAAAAAATGGAGACGACGTTGAGTCGATAGTAAAGGTCCTCTCTGAATTTTCCCTCCGAAATCGCCTCTTCCAAATTTTTATTGGTTGCAATGATAAAGCGGACATCCACACTGATCGTTTCCATTCCTCCCAACCTCTCAAAGCGTTTCTCTTGGAGGACCCGCAGTAATTTGGCTTGAGTGGAGAGGGACATGTCACCAATTTCGTCAAGGAAGATGGTTCCTCGGTGGCACTGTTCCAGTTTTCCGATTCGACGAGAAAAGGCTCCCGTGAAGGCTCCTTTCTCGTGCCCGAAGAGTTCACTCTCAAGGAGGGTATCTGGAATGGCTGCACAATTGACCGGGAGGAAGGCTTGATTTGAACGGAGGCTATGATGGTAGATGGCCCTCGCAATCAGTTCTTTCCCTGTCCCACTCTCTCCTCTCAAAAGAACGGTCACCTCACTCGGGGCGACCTGACCGATCATCTTATAGACCTCCTGCATCTTGGAAGAAGAGCCCACAATCCGTTCTTCTTCTCCAATAGGTTCGCTGGGGATGTTATAAACCACCTCCTCCTTCATCACCTTTCTTAAGGAGACCGCCTTCTCTACCAATTCCTTCATCTTTGGGATAGAGAAAGGTTTGAGAATATAATCGAAGGCCCCATACTTCATCGCCTCGATAGCGGTTTCAGTGGTGCCATAGGCGGTCATGAGGATGACCAGAGATTTTGAGTCCATCATCCTCATCTCTTTCAATACCTCCAACCCACTTCTTCCTGACATTTTGATGTCCATGATCACGAGATCTGGCATGGCTTCTTTGAAACGCTCAAGGGCTTCCTCACCGCTCTGAGCTGTCAGAATGGAGAATTGGTTTTCCAGCAGCCTTTTCAAAGAATATCGAATTGACTTATCATCATCGACGATCAAGATGGTCTTCATTTCTTCTTTCCTTAAGCCGTTGGGATCCATAGGGTAAACGTGGTTCCTTGGTAAGGAGTACTTTCTACCTCAATCTTTCCCTGGTGCTGGTCAATGATCCGATGGGCAATGGAGAGACCGAGACCTATTCCCCCTTCTTTGGTGGAGAAGAAAGGGTCAAAAAGTTTACTCATATTTTCTGTGGGGATTCCCATTCCAGAGTCCTGGATAGAGACATAGAGCCACTCACCATTTTCGGACTTCCCACTGGTAAGCGTGAGAAGTCCCCCTTCAGGCATTGCCTGAATGGCATTGAGCAAAAGATTGAGGATGGCCTGCTTTATCTGTTCGCGATCTACCAGGATTTTGGGAAGGGTTTGAAATCGCTTTTTAAGCACAATATGTTGTTGTTCCATCTGAGGCTTGAGTAATTGGAGGGTTTCCTCAAAGAGAGAGAGGAGGTTGGTTTTCTCTAAGTGGGGAGGAGCGGGTTTGGCGAATCGAAGGAATTGTTCCACAATCTCGTTGATCCGATGGAGTTCCTCCTCAATCACTCTGAAGTCCTCTTTTTGAGGATTCTCAGATGGGAGATTTTGGGCAAGGGAATGGATCAGGATGTTGATACTGGTTAAAGGATTACGAATTTCATGGGCAATGCCTGCAGCCAGTTGGCCGAGGGCAGCCAATTTTTCAGAACGAATCAGTTGGGCTTCTGCCTTTTTCAGGTCTGCCGTTATCTTTTGAATCTTTTCTTCCATCTGCAGGCTGAAGGTCTTAAGTTCTTGATAGATGAATACGTTCCGAATGGCCAGGCCTGCCTGCTGGGTAAGGACCATCAATGCCTCGAGGGTTTCCTTTGAAATATTCTTATCAGGTTCAACATAGTCGGCTGCAATCGCCCCTAATGCCTTTTCTTTTGTTAGGATGGGAATCACCACAAGAGAACGAAAGTTAAATTTTTCTTTTAAAATTGGGTTGACCCTTGGGTCTTTATCGGCCTCCGGGATGACAAAGGGCTTTTTTTCAAAAATGGATCGGCCCAATATGCTATCTTGGGGGTCTAAGGGGAGGGTGATTCCTTTGGTCCTCTCTTCATCGATCCCCACTGCCATTTTACATTCAAGAAGGTTCATCTTTTCATTGACCAAATAGAGGCGGGCTCGATCAAATCCAAGGTTTTTTGTCACGCCCTCTAAGACAAGCCTAAGGATCTCTTCAATATCCATTGTCTCTGTTAGTCCAGAATTTTCAATACAGACCGCCGCCTGATTGGCGATGGTCATAAGAATCTCTTCTTCGCTTTTGGTAAAGGAATGGGGATGGGAAGTATAGCAGTTGATGACCCCGATGACCCTATCCTTGATACACATGGGAACGCTGAGCATGGAGACAAGTCCTTCCTTCCGGGCGAGTTCCTTTTCTTTATAGCGAGGTTCTTTCAGGACATTGAGGATTGCCATGGGTTTATTATGGAGAGCCACCTGACCCACCACCCCTTCACCCATCGAAAGGCTTCGCTCCTTAAGATATTCCTCGCTGAGACTCTGGGTGGCCTTGAGTTTTAATTTTTGGTCTTTCTCGTCCAGAATCCAGAGGGAACAGATCTTTGAATTCATCACCCTGGCCGTGACCGTGACGATCAACCTCAGGACATCCTCAAGATAGAGACCCGAGGTAATCGCCTTACTGATCTCCAGAAGCGCATTGATCTCCTTAGCGTCTGTTTTTTCTTGGGTTGGGATCATCTTTTTCCTTATCATAATCGAAAAAACCTCTTTTGCAAATAAAAAAGGGATACCAGGTCTCCCCGGTATCCCTTTGAAACCATCGATGGATATCAACCTAAGATTCTGTCCACCTCTTCCCGGTCGCATTCCATGACGTAAGGGATACCTGACATTTCTGCTGCCTTCCGGGTAAGAGCAACGAGGTCATCTCTTGAAATGTATTTCAAGGCAAACTTTCTTGCCCCTGCCATCAATTGTTGCAGCCCGGCATTCAGCCGATCAAAATAGGTGATCATTCCAATCGCTCCGGTTGGGATTCTTTCAAAATCCTTTCCATATTGGTCCTTTAGTTTGGCTGCAAGAACAAAAACATGTTCTACATCCGTTCCAAATTTGGCAATGTCTGCAGGGACCTTTCCCTTTTTGATCATCTCTCCTATGGTGTTCCCTACCATGGCAGCGGTCATCGAGGCCCTTCCCAAACAGGTTGCCTTAATATAAGGTGCGGCCAAGGCAATGGCCTTGAAGATATGATCTTCCAGGGCAAGTCCACCTGCGATGGCACAGGAAGGAATGAAGGCTCCCCTTTGTTCCAGGCGTTTTAGATATTGATAGAGGAGGCTTTCAAGGTAGACCGTCGGAATTCCCCATTCGTTCATCATCCTCCAGGGGCTCATCCCTGTTCCTCCTCCCGCGCCATCTACCGTAAGGAGATCGATCTTTGCATCCGAAGCGTATTTGACTGCACGGGCAAGGTCAGCAGGCCGATAGGCCCCGGTTTTTAACGAGATGTATTTGGCGCCGATCTTTTTTAATCGTTCTACCTCTCTGTGGAAGCCTTCTTCATCGACCATCCCCAATCTGGAGTGACGTTCGAATTCTTTAAAATCTCCCTGTTTGAATGCCTCCTGAATGACTGGGTCTTCAGGGTCGGGAAGAACAATATAGCCTCGACTCTTCAGTTGAAGGGCCCTTTCCAAGGAAGGAAGTTTGACCTCTCCCCCAATATCCTTTGCACCCTGCCCCCATTTCGGCTCAATGATCTGGACTCCCAATTTTTCAACCACATATTCAGGGACACCCAGACGACCGTCTTCCACATTATACTGGACAACGATTCCTCCATAGCCGTTATACCACTGCTGAAACGTTTTAACCCGGCGTTCCATCTCTGGGGATCGAACGACACGGCCATTCTTAAATTCTGAATTTGGATCCATCCCACAAACGTTTTCGCCAACAACGACCAGGGTGCCTGCGATTGCGGCTGCTGTGGCCATAGATTCCCAATGGATTCGTGCGATATCGGTTGAACCCAAAGCCCCTGTAAAATAGGGAACCTTCAATTTGATCTTTGAAGTTGCTCCAATCTCTGTGGAGACATCCACAGCAGGGAAGGTCGCGTGGTCCGAATCCGCAGGAACCCCTATTGCCCCGACACATGTGCCCTGAATGTTAAAATGGGAAAAATCAATAGGATAATCCTTTTCCGCTCCTGCGGTGATCTTAGAGAAGGGTTGAGGGTAAAGGATCTCTCTTCCCCTTAGGGCGGAGCGGCCCACCTCACAAGGTCCTGGGCATCCATCTAAACAGGTCACACAGATCCCTGAGATAGGAGCAGGTTCAACACGGTTTTTGGTGAAGGTTGCTGGACTACGGTTTGGTTTGGTGAAAGTCATTTTATTCCTCCCTCCTTTTAAGTAAAATAAAAAGGCATCAAATTTCTTTGACGCCTTTGTCGTTCATCCAGCATTGGATTGAAAAAAAAAGGGCTCTTTTATCAAGACGCCCCTGTCATCAATACCGCCTCGTATTTTAGTTTTTATCTAATATAAAAAGAGATTTTTGTCAAGAGGAATTTTGGAGAATTAAGCATCTCTCAAAATTATATTGACATTTTATTTGAGAAAAGTTAAAAAATTTTAACTAAATTTTTGATTCAATTATTTAAGTAAAAATAAAAATGAGTGGGAAGATTTCGACTGGAATTAATTATGTAGATCATATCCTTGGATTTCTCAAAATCGGGGACAATGTAATCTGGGAAGTGGAAGCAGGGACATATATTGAAATCTTCCTTCAGAGGTTCATCGAACACAATCTGAAGAGCGGATATAAATTGGTCTATGTCAGTTTCAATGCCTCTCCCTCCACATTAACCAAACGTTTATCCCATCTTTCACATTTGGAAAATTTGACCATCTTAGATTGTTTCACAGCCGGAAAGGGAAACAGTGACCCCCTCTTTACCCAATTTTATGAAAAAGAGAGAGGAGGATTTAGGGGAAATGTCATCAAGGTTGAAAATCCCAAAGACCCTTCCCAATTTCGGATTGCAATGGACCGAATCGAGATCGAGAGGGGAGCGGGTGTCCGTTATATATTTGATAGCCTCACCGGAATGCAAGACATCTGGGGGGATGAGAACGTGACCTATAAATTTTTCACCTACTCCTGTCCGAGACTCTATGACCTTCAGACCGTAGCCTATTGGATCCTGGAGAAAGAGGCCCATACGCCATCCTTTAAGGCAAATTTAAGACATATTACTCAGGTGGCGATCGAACTGGAAAAGCAGAATGGCCAGCTCTTTTTTAAAGCGATCAAGATCGAAGGGCGGTTTTCAAGAAATGCCTTTTTGCCAAAACATTATGAGGTCTGGGAGGAAGAAATTATTTTCCCTTCCATCGGAGGCCGAAGGCCTGTAAACCTTGGTGAAAAAATTAGGACTTTAAGGAAAAAGATAGGAATGACCCAAAAAGAACTGGCTGAACAGGTTGGCCTAACCCCAAGTTTTATCTCCCAGTTGGAAAAGAACTTAATCAGCCCTTCTCTCGATTCCCTTCTGAAATTGAGCGAGAAATTGAACACCCAGCCCATCTACTTTTTAGTAGAGGGTGAAAGCAGTCCCTTACAAAAGATGGTGATCAGACCGGAAGAGAGGCAAGAGATTCGACTCCCCACTATGAAAGGTAAGGATATTAGGCTTCAGCTACTGGTCTCCGATGTGCTTAATCGAAGGATGGAGCCCTATCTAATCACAATGAATGAAGGAGCAAGAGTTGAAGGCCATTTCTATGCTCACAAAGGGGACGAGTTTGCCTATGTGATTGAAGGAGAAGTTGAAGTTGAGATTCAGAATGAAAAACATCTATTAAAGCAAGGAGATAGCCTCTATATAGGATCAATATTTCCCTCCCGATGGGAAAATACAGGGAAAAGGGATGCGGTTATTTTATGGATTTTAAGCCCGCCGAGAGAGTGGTTGTAAAAATTAAGCATAAATTAAGTATAAAATTTTTTTACGAAATTAATTAAGTATAAATAAATATATAAAAAATAAATTAAGTATTTATTATTTTGGAGGAGAAAATGGACTTTAAACCTGTTGATTTAATCATTGACAAACATCAAGCAAAAAGGACTTCACTTATCAGTATCCTACACGATGTTCAGGACCGCTATAATTACCTTCCTGAAGAGGCTTTGAGAATGGTTGCTTCAAGGTTAGGGATGGACATCAATGAAGTCTATGGCGTTGCCACCTTTTATAGGTCCTTCAGCCTCATCCCTAAGGGCAAACATTCCGTCACTGTATGTATGGGAACCGCCTGCCATGTTCGCGGAGGACCAAAAATTTTAAGCGAAATTAAAAAATTCCTTCAGATTGAACCCGGACAGACAACCCTGGACAAACAAATCTCTTTGAATGTTGTGAACTGTTTGGGCGTTTGTGCCATAGGTCCGGTGGTGATGGCAGACAAGAAGTTTTATGGGGAGATGAATTCCATTAAAGCCAAAAAAATTATTCAGGGATTAAATAATAGACGGAGCGGGGTGAAGTGATGAGAAAGATCAGAACGGTGGCTGATTTAGAACGATGGCGGAAAGATATCATTAAAAAAAAGGAAAAATATGAGATGACTATCTCCGTATGTGGAGGCACGGGATGTCACGCTTATGGATGCAAACAGGTAAGAGATCGGTTTGCTAAAAGCCTGAGGAAAGGTCTTATGGATAGAAAGATCCGATTGAAAACTACTGGATGCAGGGGGTTTTGTGAAAGGGGACCTATTGTCACCATCCACCCTCAGGGAATCTTCTACCAAAGGGTTCAGGAAAAGGATGTAGAGCCCATCCTCTCAGAGACAATCGGAAAAGGAAAAATTATCGACCGCCTCCTCTATGAAGATTCTAATACAAAATTGAAAGCCCATTCAGAAGAAGCGATTCCTTTCTACAAGGCTCAACTTCGGCTAATCTTAATGAATAATGGTCAGATCGATCCCACTCAGATTGAGGATTATATTGGGATCGGCGGATATCAATCTTTAGCCAAAGCCCTTTTCCAGATGAAACCCGAACAGATCATCGAAGAGGTAAAATCATCGGGTTTGAGGGGAAGGGGAGGGGCAGGATTCCCAACGGGGAAAAAATGGGAGGACTGCCGAAATGCCCATGGGAGTTTGAAATATATCATTTGTAACTGCGACGAAGGAGATCCGGGAGCCTATATGGACCGGAGCCTTCTCGAAGGAAATCCACACCTTATCTTAGAAGGAATGATCATTGGCGCCTATGCCATTGGGGGAAGCCATGGTTATATCTATGTCCGACATGAATATCCATTGGCTTGTAAGAATGCTGAAATTGCTATTTCCCAAGCCAGAATGGCAGGATTCTTAGGGAATAACATCTTAGGTTCTGGTTTCAATTTCGATGTTGAGATCGCCAAGGGTGGAGGCGCTTTTGTCTGCGGGGAGTCAACCGCATTGATTGCCTCTATCGAGGGTCGGGTAGGAGAGCCTCGAAGTAAACAGATTCACACGGTGAGTCGAGGTCTTTGGGGGAAGCCTACCAATATCAACAATGTGGAAACCTGGGCCAATGTTTTGTTGATTATTGAAAAAGGTGGTGAATGGTTTTCTTCAATCGGGACGGAAAAAAGTAAGGGGACAAAGATCTTCTCCCTTGTGGGAAAGGTAAAAAACACCGGTCTGGTTGAAGTTCCTATGGGCATTACCCTTAAAGAGATTATCTTCGATATTGGAGGAGGTCCTCAGGATGGTCGAAAGATTAAAGCAGTGCAGACAGGGGGGCCTTCAGGAGGCTGTATTCCTGCTTCATTGTTTGACCTTCCGGTCGATTTTGATAGCCTGACGGAGGTAGGTTCCATGATGGGCTCAGGTGGGATGATTGTGATGGATGAAGGAACCTGTATGGTCGATGTGGCAAAATACTTCGTTCATTTTCTCAAAGAAGAGTCCTGTGGCAAATGCCTTCCCTGCAGGGAAGGACTAAAAAGGATGGGGGAGATTCTAAATGGCGTCACAGAAGGGAGGGGAGATGAGGAGACGCTTTTGCTCCTTGAAGAGTTGTCTAAGGTGGTGAGGGACACCTCTCTCTGTGGGCTTGGCAAAACGGCTCCTAATCCTGTCCTTTCTGCATTGAGGTATTTCCGGTCCGAGTTTGAGGCGCACATTGATCAGAAGAAGTGTCCTGCCGGGGTCTGTACATCCCTTATCCAATATTCGATTTCGGAAGATTGTATAGGATGTGGTGCCTGTGCCAAGGTCTGTCCGACCAAGGCAATTGTAGGAGAGAAGAAAGAGATTCACCGAATCCTTTCTGACCTCTGTGGTAAATGTGGTTCCTGTAAAGATGTCTGCAAATCAAATGCGGTGATCATTCACTAAAGGAGACTTTCCATGGAGAGAAAAACGGTTCATATCACGATCGATGGAAGATTATTAGAAGTAGAGAAAGGGATGACGATCCTTCAGGCAGGACGGGAGTTTGGAATTTACATTCCAACGATGTGCTATATGGATCACCTCTCGCCCTATGGGGGATGTCGGATCTGTGTGGTTGAGATCAGCCATGATGGGAGGAAGTTTTTTATTGATACCGCTTGTACGTATGAGGTGAGTGAGGGGCTGGTAATTCAAACCCAGACCCCAAGAATTATTCGGGCAAGAAAGATGTTGGCAGAGCTTCTGGTTGCCAGTGCTCCCAACGTGAAGATAGCCCAAGACATTGCTGCCCGGATGGGAATTCTTAAAGTCCGATTTCCAATGGAAGACAATCGGTGTGTACTCTGTGGTCTCTGTATCCGAATGTGTTATGAACAGATGGATGGGAAGGCCCTCGGATTTTCCGGTAGAGGAACGGGGAGGAAAGTGAGCATGCCGTTTCAAACGAGGCCTGAGACCTGCCGCCTCTGTCGAGGGTGCGAATATATCTGTCCGGGTATGGTTGTTCCCTGTCAGGGAGTCAAGGAGCCAGGAGAACTCTGCGGAAGATGTGTTCGCATGGAAGAGATACCCACCTGGTGTCCGATGGAAACCTTTGGCTGTTTCTGCGACCAGAACCCCCTCTCATTTTAATAAGGGGAGCAACGTTTATTTTCCAATCTTCAAAGTTTGAAAGAGGAATCTGCTCCTCTTTTCCTGCTTGAAGTCCTCCTTGGATTTCATTAAAATTTTTTTATGGATCGTCCAAAGCAAGAAGATCTACCACGAATCATTATCCTTCTTGGGCCCACTGGAGTGGGAAAATCTCAACTGGCCATTGAGTTCGCAGAAAGGTTTGGGGGAGAGATTCTCAGTGCGGATTCCATGCAGGTTTATCGCTATATGGATATTGGAACCGCCAAACCCTCTCCCGAGGATCGGAGAAGGGTCAAACATCATCTGATTGACCTGGTCAATCCTGACCAATATTTTAATGCCAACCTCTATCGGATCTATGGACGTAAAATCATTGATCAGTTACATCGTAGAGGAAAGCCCATCTGGGTCGTGGGGGGGACTGGATTATATATTAAGGCCCTCACCCAGGGGCTCTTTACCTGTCCTCAGATCGATCCAGAGGTTAGGGAGAAATTGAAAGAGGAAGCAGAGGAGAAAGGGAAAGAATTCCTTTATCAACGCTTAAAAAAGGTTGATCCCCAAACCGCCTCCACCCTTCATCCAAACGATCTTTTTCGAATCATCAGAGCCCTGGAGGTATATGATTCTACAGGGATTCCTATCTCTTTCTTCCGGCAACAGCACCAGTTTGGAGACAAACCCTATAGGAGTTTAAAAATTGGCCTGGAGATTCAGCGAGACCATCTCTACGACCGGATTGACCAAAGGGTGGATCGGATGGTGGAGCAAGGGTGGGTGGGAGAAGTGGAGGGCTTGCTAAAAATGGGCTATGGCCCTCAATTGAAATCCATGCAGAGTTTAGGTTACAAACAGATGGTTCAATTTCTAATGAAGAAGATGGAGTGGAATGAGACCCTGAGGCAGATCAAAAGGGATACCCGTCACTATTCCAAAAGGCAATGGACCTGGTTTAAAGCGGACCCTGAAGTCCGGTGGTTCGATCTCGCCAGAGATGGAGGAAGGATATCGAGAGAGGTTGCTTCGTTTTTAAGGGGAGGGTAAAGCGTTATGGGGAAGGACCAGATCAATGTTCAGGACCAATTTCTTAATCGCATCCGGAGGGATCGAATTCCTGTGACCATCGATTTGATCAATGGCCAAAAGAAGGAAGGGATTCTCTACAGTTTTGATAATTTCTGTCTCATCCTTCGTGGAGAGAGTGACCAGTTGATCTACAAACATGCCATTTCTTCAATTTCTGTGGGTCAAAAATTGAATCTGATGGAGACGAAGTAGGGGGAGGCGATGGATGCCAATGAAATGAAGCCGATTCTGGAAAGCCTCCTGTTTGTTTCCGATTCTCCTCTTAAGATGGAAACCCTTCTCGAAATTTTTTCTGATTCAAATAAGGAAACCATCTTAGAAGGCCTTGAACAGATCAAGAGAGAATATGAGGACGATTCAAAGGGGTTCGAGTTGGTGGAGGTGGCAGGGGGGTTTCAATTTCGAACCAAACCGAAGTGGTCAGAGTGGATCCAACGATTCAAGAAGATCAAGGTGGTAAAGCTGAGTCGTTCCGCCCTGGAAACTCTGGCCATTGTGGCCTACCGCCAACCAATCATCCGGCCTGAAATTGAGAGGATTCGTGGAGTAGATTCAGGATGGGTGCTAAGAGCCTTAATGGAGAAAGGGTTGATTAAGATTGTTGGACGGAAAGACCTCCCTGGAAGGCCAATCATCTATGGAACGACCAAAGCCTTTCTTGAACTTTTTGGACTAAACTCCCTCGCTGATCTCCCATCCCTCAAAGAGATTTCCCCTACGCCCATGCCGGAAGAAGGACATGGAGAGGGGAAGTCAGAAGATGAATCTAACCTATCTCCTGTTAAGGGAGATTCCCCTGACCTTGAGAAAGAAGATTAGGGAAGAACATTGGCTTCTGAACGTATCCAGAAAGTTTTAGCCCGAGTCGGGATCGCCTCAAGGAGGAAGGCGGAGAAAATGGTGTTGGAAGGGAGGGTAACGGTCAATGGGAGAGTGGTTCGGGAACTGGGATTTAAGGTTGACCCTTCAAGGGATCATATTAAAGTAGATGGGAAGAGGATTCCAGATGTTGAGCCAAAGATTACCCTTCTCCTCAATAAACCCAGAGGATATCTTTCGACGGTTGAAGATCCCAAAGGAAGACCCACGGTCATGGACCTCCTCCGTAGAGTTAAAATGCGAGTATACCCCGTAGGTCGACTTGACTTTGACGCAGAAGGTCTTCTCCTCTTATCCAATGAGGGCGATCTGGTTCATCGTCTTTCCCACCCAAGGTTTGAAGTTCCAAGAACATATCAGGTGAAGGTCAAGGGGGTTCCCAAAGAAAGAGACCTATGGCGACTCCAGCGAGGTCTTCTCCTTGAGGACGGGAAGGCAAGGGTGCGGTCCTACCGGCTCCTTCTTTCGAGAGAAAAGAATTGTTGGGTTGAAGTCGAAGTGACTGAGGGAAGGAACCATCTGGTGAAAAGGATGTTTTCGGCCATTGGCCACCCTGTGCTTAAACTAAGGCGCGTGGCGTTTGGACCCATTCGGTTGGGAGATCTTCCCATCGGGCAATTTCGTTATCTCACCCCAAAAGAGAGGGAAAGGCTGAAATTTATCTGTTCAAAAGGAGAAGGTCAAGGCCCAAAAATTGAAAGATCAGAGAGTCAAATGAAGGCTTGAATGAAGAAGATCACCCGAGTTGAGATCACAAGGAAATTGGTTCATCTGGCGACCTTAGCCATTCCCATTGGATATGCAGGGATGACGAAAGAAGACGTCCTCATGATCCTTCTCCCTCTCTTTTTAGGATTCCTCACGGTCGATCTTCTTCGTCACTATCATCACAAGATAGCCTCTCTGTTTAAAAAATATTTTTTTGGGAAGGTGCTAAGGAAGGAGGAAGAACCTACCCTGATGGGTTCAACCTTCTTTCTTTTTTCTACCCTCCTTGCCATTCTGCTCTTCCCCAAGACGATTGCCATTGTAAGCCTTCTCATTCTGACCCTCTCGGATACCAGCGCTGCTCTGGTGGGAAAAGGGATCGGAAAAATTCCAATCTTTGGCAAGACCCTCGAGGGAAGTCTTGCCTTTCTTCTATGTTCTCTTTTGATTGTCTGGTGTTATCCCAACCTGAATCGTTTCTGGGGAAGCCTTGGGGCTCTGGGGGCTACCTGCGTTGAGATTCTACCCCTTCGGGTCGATGACAATCTCACCATCCCTCTGGTGGCAGGGGGGATCATGGTCTTCGGTGGGGGATGAGAGAAGGAATCGATTCTAATCCTTTTTCGATCTGAACCATCTCCTTTTCCCTTTGGATCGGCACAATGGCAGAGTGGACCTTTAAATCCTCGAAGAGGAATGAAAAGGCCTTCCCAGATTTTTTCAGGAGGCTCCCGTTGGCCAACGGGTTTAGACTGATTAGGGGTTTTTCAAACCGTTTAATCAGATTGCAGGCCTGAGAGAAGTCAAAAGGAATATGATTTTTATTAATGGGAATGGCATAGGCCACGACTTCAAGCAATTTGGCTTTTGGCAGGATAAAGGTTGTCCATTGACCTAAATAGATGGGCATGAACCCCTTGTTTTTAACGATGTCTACCATCTCCTTCAGAAGGTCAATTCGTCCAAGTGCAAGAAGCCAGTCTCCGTATCTCCCCCCTAATAGAAGAAAGGGGAAATCCTGAGGGTCAAAAGGAGAAAGGATTTTGTCGAATCGGGAAGGATCCAGGCGAATATGGTCGATCTCTTTCTGAGTAAAGACCTCAGAGGATGGGGTTTGGGGGAAAACCCTCCTTGCGATCCGGGGAGGGAGGAAATCCTTCTTGATGGTGGATATCATTTTTAATTCAAAGCGTTGGAGCGGGTTACCAAAGAAGTTCAAGCCCTCCTCCACCTTGATATGACAAAGGCCCAAGAGGGTTTCGTCCCCAATCTCCTGTTTAAATCTTTTAAAGGATTCTACATGCTCCAAAGAAGGGAGGTCAAAACACCAGGCGCCCATCTCATAGGCCTTTTTGATGAGGGAAGAAAAGAGTTGTGGGTGAAATGATGATGAGCAGAGAGAGAGGATTACCCTTGTGAGTTTTCTTCCTTCCAAGAGGGCGATGGGGAATCGAATCATAATGCCATTTTATTATCTTCTCTTTCCATTTTCAAATAGAGTTGGAGAAGTCCCCACTCCATTTCAAGGATTTTCAGAGCCTGCTTCGATCTATAAGAAAAGATAAATTTCTTTTCTTGCCAAAAACTCCATTATTTGATAAAAAATTTCTATGTCCCGTCGGAAGAGGACTCCGAGAAAAGAGTTAAAGTCAGCCCTTAAGACTCTGATCGTTCATGAGATCAGATGGATGCAGATGGAGAAGAATTCAACCCCTTCTCTCCTCCTCGATGAATTCATCCATACCCTCCGAGAGGCAAAACAGAGGGTGATCGAATTGGTGGACCCTTTTGGCGAAGAGACGAGAATCTCCTTGATCAAAAGGATGATGCAAGAAGCCTTAGACGAGGAGATTGATCAGGCGATTGAGAGAAGGCGAAATCGGTGTCTTCGTTGCGTGCATATGAGATATTACGACCGGTGGGGAATCCCCTCTACCGACCTCCCCGTGGAGCCCGATTGGGTCGATAGGATTGGTTGTGTTTTAGGAGGATCATCCTCTGAAGAGAGGTGTGGTCATTTTATCGAAAGATTAAGAGCTCCCTCCCTCAGTGATTATTTCAATGAGTTAACCCTTCTCTATGAATTGAGGGAGATGTTTCAACAGTTCGAAAAGATCTGGAAGGACTATTTCTTTAAGGATTAAAACCGTATCCGTCTTCCGGGCACTCCCTTCCCTTACGATTCAGCCTCCCATGTTGACCCCTGTAACACGCCTCAGGGTCAAAAAAATCAGGCGATGGCCTCTGCGACCAACTCCGTGATATCCATCACCTTGATTCTTCCCTTTTTTTCCTTTCTCAATCTTGCTGAGGCCACCTGGAGGTTTGACTTGCAAGAGGGACAGGCGGAGACCACCACCTCCGCGCCTACCTCCAAGGCCTCAAGCATCCGTTGATATGCAATCTCTCCTGAGAGATCCGTGGCAAAGGCCTTTAACCCTCCTCCACCTCCGCAACATTTGGCCAATAGGCGATTATTCTTGAACTCTACCAGTGTGACGCCTGGGATTTTTTTGATCAGATTCCGGGGTTCCTCGAAGATATTGAGATGTCGACCTAAATCACAAGGATCGTGATAGGTGACCTTCATCGGGGGATTGGTTTTGAATTTAATCTTTCCTTCATCGACGAGACGGTCTAAATATTGGATGGCATGCAAAACCTCTGTATGAAATGGAAGAGATTTTGGGTAGAGTTCCTTAAGGGTTTTATAACAGCCTGCACAGGTCGTGAGAATCTGTTTGGGAGAAGCCTTATGAAAAGCCTCTATGTTTTTTTCAGCGATCTTCTTAAACTCTTGATCGCCTACCAAGTAGGCAATATATCCGCAACAGGTTTCATCTTTTCCCAGAGCGGTGTAGGAAACTCCTGCTCGGTCAAGGATTTTTAGGATATTGGGGATGATGTTAATGTCTTGATAGGAGGTGACACAACCTGCAAATAGGAGGGTCTCCACAGGTCCCTTCTTGGGTTTAAATGTTGAAGGGAAGACATCGGTTCTCTTCTCCTTGGGTTCTCCAAAGGGGTTGCCCGTGGCTTTGAGATTTTCCAATAGGGTCTTATGGACATCTGGAAGAAAACCCGCCTCCACCAGTCTTCTTCTTGCTGCCTCGACAATCTCCGAGACCACCACCCCCGCAGGACAGGTGGCCTTACAGTTGAGGCAGGTGGTGCAGAGATAAAACTTCCTTGCCACCTCCTTGGAAGGTTCGAGGGTCCCTTTCATCAGGTAGTACGCCTGAATCACCCTGCCTCGAGCATTCTCCGATTCCAGTTCGGTCTGAGCAAAGACTGGACAACCCGCTCGGCAAAAGCCACAATTGATGCAGGCGAGGATCTCATTATCCACCTCCTTGCCAAAACTCTGAATCTGCTCTGGAGTTTCGATAAACTCTTTATAGGTGAAATGGTCGAGGATATCCTTTACCGAATCATCAAACCCTAATTTTCCAGGATTTAAGATATTGTTCGGATCAAGGGCCTTCTTAATTGTCTTCATCACCTCAAGACTTATTCCTAATTCTTGATGAATATAAGGGGCCTTGGCTAATCCAATTCCGTGCTCAGCCGTGAGCGTCCCTTTATATTTCAGGGTGAGGTCAATGAAATCCTGGGCGATGTCTTTGACTTTCTCCCACTCTATTTTATTTCGGCCATCAATGATCAACACCGCATGGAGATTTCCATCCCCAATGTGGCCGAAGACAGGGATGGGAAATTGATGTTTCTCGCTGATTTTTTGAAGTTCACGGATTGTTTCTGGGATTTTGGACATCGGGACACCGAAATCTTCTACAAAAGGGATCAGTTTGGCACCCCTTCTTACTTTGGAAAGAGAGGGGACAAGGCCCTGACGGCCGGCCCACATCTTGAGGCGCTTGCTTGGGTCATCATCCCATTGATTTCCTAAACCATGGCACTGTTTTGAGATCTGGTTGATCTTCTCAATGTTTTCTTTTACGGCCTGCCGATTCCCATCGATCTCGATAAAGAGAATACTTCCCACATTTTCCGGGATATTGAGCCCCATGGCTTTGTTCACCACTTCGATGGAAACCCGATCAAGAATTTCACATGAGGAAAGGGGGATACCAGAGGTGATGATCTCTTCGGCTGCTTTACCTGCATCCTCCACTGATGGAAACCAGGCTTGGGCAAAGGCAATGTATTCGGGCATGGGAAGAATTTTAACGGTGATCTCAGTGATCACTCCCAAGGTTCCCTCGGCCCGGCAGAAGAGGTGAACCAGGTCATACCCCGAGGAGGTCTTCGGGACGATGGAACCTGTTCTCATTACCCTTCCATCTGGCAGAACAACTTCCAATGCCAAGATGTAATCCTTGGTTGCCCCATATTTGATGGCTCGATTGCCACTGGCATTGGTGGAAACCATTCCGCCAATGGAGGCCATGGTCGCGCTCCCAGGGTCGGGTGGAAAGAAATGGGTTGGGGCGAGGGCATTATTCAATTGTTGGCAGATGACCCCAGGTTCTACAATGGCATATCCATCCTTTCGATTGATCTCCTTGATCTTATTCATTCGGCTCACATCAAGGATAATGCCTCCCCAGCAAGGCAATACTGCCCCGGTGGTGCTTGTGCCCGACCCCCGGGGGGTGACTTTGATATTCCGTTCATTGGCCAGGTTTAAAATCCTTGATACTTGCTCCGTGGTCTTGGCAAACACAATTGCATCGGCTACACCCTCATGGACCGACATGTCCCGAGAATAACAGAGACGTTCAAGACGATCGGTCTTTACATTCTTTTCCCCTACGATATCGATTAACTCTTTAATATAGTCCATCCTCTATTTCCTCCTTCGATCTATCGTGATCTTTCTATTCATGATCCAAATGCGCTTCAATAGTCCTTAGGGAGTTTTTCTAATTGGGCATAACTAAAGACCGGGCCATCCTTACAGACATAGAGGTGGCCAATATTACAACGCCCGCATTTCCCGATACCACACTTCATCCTCCTTTCCAGAGAGGTGTAGATCCGTTCATTCGGGAATTTGAGGGCCATCAGTTTTAGAAAGGTGAATTTAATCATGATGGGGGGGCCGCAGATTACTGCATAGGTATCTTTTGAAGAAGGAGCGACCTCCTCTAAGACATTGGGAACAAGTCCGACTTTCCCTTTCCAGTCTTTGTCTCCCCAGTCTACCGTTACCACCAGATTTAGATCCGCCCGTCTCTCCCAATCTGCCAGTTCCTCTTTATAGAGAAGAAGGCCAGGCATCCTTGCTCCATAGATGATGGTAATCTCCTTTACTTTAGAGCGATTCTCAGGATGGGAAAGATAGATCACGAGGGATCGCAACGTCGTGAAGGCAAATCCTCCCCCAATGATCAGGACGTTCTTCCCCTCAAAAAGATCAATCGGGTAATGGTTTCCAAGGGGGCCTCTTAGGCCGACCTCATCCCCTTCCTCGAGGTGGTGGAGGGCAGTGGTGACCAGGCCTGCCTTATTAATTGTAAATTTAAGGGACCCCCTTTCCGTAGGGGAAGAGGCGATTCCAAAAGGGGCCTCCCCCTTTCCGAGGACAGAGAGCTCACAGAATTGGCCAGGGAGGTATTGAAAGGCCTCCTCATCGGCCTGGTTTAAAAAACCGAGTTCAAGGGTTCGAAGCATGGAATCGGTGGTCTCCACGTAGGCTTTTTTTACCACCATGGGTATTGGAAGATAAGGGTTCTTCATAACTGGTTATTGGCTTAAGTTTTCAGTTCCAATGGTCTTTTAGATGATGTCCAGAGAATTGCCTGACGGATGTCGAAATGGACAGGGCAATACTGGATACATCGGCCACACCCAACACACGCCACGCGCTGAAAGAGTTTTGGAAAATAGTTAAACTTATGCATCAACCTCTGCCTCATCCGCTCACGGGTTGTGGGTCTGGGGTTATGACCTGAGGTTTCCAATGAATAGAGGGGAGAAAGGCAGGAATCCCAGTTTCTCACTCTTTGACCTCGGGCAAAATTCCCTTCATCCACAATATCAAAACAGTGGCAGGTTGGGCAGAGGTAGGTGCATATCCTGCATCCCACACATTTTTCATGGACTCGATCCCAAAAGGCGCTCTCTCCCATGAGATCCAGTCTTTTTTCAATCCCATCGATCGGGATGGAGGCCCCCATCTTTTCAAGGGCCTTCTTCTCAATTTCTATTATCCGCATGTTATCATCTGGATGGGGTTCTCTTAAAAATTTATTTCTGCTCAAATGCATTCCTCTTTCAGTCAGCAATTCAACCGAGTAGGCCTCTCCGAGATCGATAAGAAAGAGATCCGATCCCGCTCTGGAAAAGGGTCCCCCTCCTGTTGAGGAGCAAAAGCAGGTGGAAAGAGGTTGATCACATCCTAAGCCAATGATGGTGGTCTTCTTCCTTTTTTCAAGGAAGTAGCCATCTGGATATGGATCACTTATAAAGACCTTTTCAATGAGGGAGATGGCTTCAATATCGCAGGGCCTTGCTCCCAAAAGGACTCTTTCTCTTGACACTTCATCAGCGGAATCCATCTTGCTCTTGTTCCCAATCTTTTCGTACTGGAACATGACTTCGGATTGAGGGAAAAAGACTTCTTTTGCAGGCTTTTGCGGAAGGGGCTGTGAGAGGGTTACCTCCTCTGGATGATCGATCTTCTTAAAAAGAGAGACTCCTTCAACCAGTGTGACAGGAGCAAAGAGATCAAATTCCTCCATCAGGCTCTGCAAAAATTTTTCAAAATCTTTCTTATCCAGTCTTAACCTCATTTGATGAAATCACCTCTATCCTCTACCCCAAAGGTCGTGAGAGGTGGAGGGGTTTCTAAATCCAAACCTGCCTCGAACCCAAAGAGTTCTTTTACATCTTGGTTTAATTTTTGAGTTAAATAGGTAAGAGGGATTTCCATCGGACAGGCGCGCTCACAGGCCCCACATCCTGTACACCTGCCTGTCTGATGGTATGCCCTTACCATATGATAAAATTGTAAGTCCTGAGGCCTTAACCCTCCTTCAATCCATTTCGGACGGGAGCAGTCTACAAAGCATTCTGAACAGTAACACATGGGGCAAACCTCCCGACAGGCATAACAACGAATACATCGACTGGTCTCCCGTTCAAAAAATCTCCAGCGCTCCTCAGGGGATTTCTTTTTAAATTCATCGACTCCTGGATGGATTTTGGAAAGAGGGTCTTCTTCCACCGGGTCACCCACCAAGAAATGAGCCTGAGGTGGGGTTCGATGGGTGCATATTTGACAGGAAGGGTAGAAAAAATCGCTCTTTCTCAGGGAGGTTTTAAATCCCTCACCTTCGATGAGGAGTTCTTCCTCTGTCTCTTCTGCCCGAAGGATTTCGCCTTTGACCGCCTTGGCTACCTTCCTTCGATCGACCATCCTCTGGCAGGGGACTCCAATGAGAAAGAGGTGATCTGGATTGAATCTTTTTTCCAGAGAGAGCGCGATCAGGGAGCGGGCATCACATCCTTTGACCACGATTCCCACCCTGAAACGGTTAAATTTATGGATGTAAGTGGCCAGATTATTCTCACAGAAAGAGTTCCACGTCAGGCTTTCTGTCCCCTCAGGGGTTCGAATGAATACAGGGGTTGTGCGAAGGGGGAGGGTCCAGGGACTAAATCCAATGATGAGGTCGACCTCTTTTTTGGAAAGAAGGTCTCTGGCCTTTTCTCTGATCTTTTGCTGGATTGTTGTTAGCTTTTCATTCATATTTTTTAACAAAATGTTTAGAAGGACCTAATCTTTTTATCTCCTGGGTGACTTCCTCAACCACTTGAGAAAATTTTCCACCCTCTGCGGCAGAAACCCAGGAGAATTGAACCCGTTCCCCCTCAATCCCAAGATACTCAAGAAATCGTTTTAAGGTAGCAGACTTCCTTCTTCCGATATAGTTTCCGCTTATATAATGGCAATCCCCGGGATGGCACCCTGAGACCAAAACCCCATCAATCCCTGACTGAAGGGCCTTTAAAATAAAGAGAGGGTTAATCCTTCCAGAGCAGGGCACACGGATGACCCTAATATTTGGAGGGTACTGGATTCGTGATGTCCCTGCAAGGTCTGCTCCTGCATAGGAGCACCAATTGCAGAGGAAGGCTAAGATTTTGGGTTCCCAACTTTTTTCCATTTTGGGTCCTCTTCATCCTTCATGAGAGAGCCAATTGAGTAATCTGTGCCATAATCCCTTCGGTGGTGAATCCTTTAAGATCGATCGCCCCTGACCTGCATGAGGCAGTGCAAACCCCACATCCTTTACAGAGGGCCTTATTAATCTGAGCCACCTCTTTTTCTCCTACCACCGTTCTTTTTAAAGAGATCTCAATCGCCTTATAAGGACAGACTGACTCACAGAGGCCACAACCATTACACTTCTTTTCATCCACCTCTGAAACTGTTCCAATCGTCTCGAGATAGGGCTTGGTGAGAATGGTCAGGGCGCGGGCCACTGCGGCATTGGCCTGAGATAGGGTTTCATCAATGGACTTTGGACTGTGGGCCAACCCAGCCAAAAAGATTCCATCTGTGGCAAAATCGACTGGCCTCAGCTTCATGTGGGCTTCAAGAAAGAAGCCATCGGGGTTAAGGGGTACTTTTAACATCTTGGATAAACGTTCATTCTCTTCAAAGGGGGCGATGATCCCAGGACTTAACACTAAAAGATCGGTTTCAATGAGAAGATCGTCATGAAGGATGGGTTCGTGCACGATTACCTTTAGGCTCCCATCTTCTCTTATTAATTGAGGTTCTCTCTCAGAATCATAACGGATAAAAAGAATTCCTTCCTCCCTGGCCTTTTCGTAGAAGTCCTCTTTAAATCCATAGGCTCGGATGTCCCGATAAAGGACATAGATAGAGGTTTCTGGAGAGAGGGTTTTGAGATTCAAGGCATTTTTGATCGCCTCTGCACAACAGATCCTACTGCAATAAGGCCTCTCTTCATTTCTTGAGCCAATACACTGGATCATAACTACATTTTTAAGATTCTTTAAGGAGTGAGGTCGATGAAACAATTCTTCCTCCAACTCTCTTTGCGTGAGGATTCGATGATCGTGGCCATAGAGGTATTCCCTGGCCCGATACTCCTCTGCGCCTGTAGCCACAATGATCACTCCGTGGTCCAGTTCTTTAAGCTCTCCATTTCGATTCACGATGGATCTAAAATTGCCAACAAATCCCTCTACCTTTTCAATCCTCGCAGGGGTCATCAGGTGAATCTTTGGGTCCTTTTCAACCTCTTTGATTAAATAGGTCAAATAAGCCTGGACATCCTCCCCATCAAGGGTGCGAAAGATCTTTCTCGCCTTTCCACCCAGATAAGGCTCTTTCTCAATGAGATAGACTTCGAAACCAGCCTGAGAAATCCTTTGGGCAGAGGTCATACCAGCCAGACCTCCACCGATCACCAATGCCTTAGGGATGATCTCCACCGTCTGGGTTGGAAGAGGTTCAAGGAGGGAGGCTTTGGCCACCGCCATCCTCACCAAGTCCTTCGCCTTTTCGGTCGCCTCCCGGGGTTGATGCATGTGAACCCAGGAGCATTGATCACGAATATTGGCCATTTCAAAGAGATATCGATTCAAGCCTGCCTCCCGTATTGTATCCTGAAAGAGGGGTTCATGGGTTCTGGGAGTACAAGAGGCGACCACGATTCGGTTCAATCGGTGCTCTTCGATCATCTTCTTAATCTGCTGTTGGGTATCCTGAGAACAGGTATAAAGATTGGCTTCCGCATGAACCACATAGGGTAAGGTTTTCGTATATTCTACAACCGAGGGAACATCCACTACTCCTCCAATATTGATTCCGCAATGGCAGATAAAGGCTCCAATCCGTGGCTTCTGATAAAGGACATTCTTCTCAGGGATGTACTCTTTCTCTTTAATGAGCGTTCCTCTTGCTTTAGCGAGAAGGGAGGAGGCCAGGGCTGCAGAGGCAGAGGCCTGGGCGACCGTTTCAGGGACATCCTTGGGTCCAGAAAAGGCACCGCTTACAAAGATTCCAGGCCTTGAGGTGTGAAGGGGAGTGAAGGTTGAGGTTTTAGCAAATCCATAAGGGTTCAGTTCAATACCAAAGGTCTTTGAAAGTTCCTGATTCTCTTTGGCCGGCTCAAGTCCTACCGAGAGCACGACCAGTTCGAACTCTTCGGAGACCATTGCTCCATCTTCAGTCTCATAATGGATGATCAGGTTCTTTGTCTCAGGCACTTCTTTGAGGTGGGAGACCCGGGAACGGATATAACGGACCCCATACTCCCTCTTTGCCCTTTCAATATATTGATCAAAATCTTTTCCAAAGGCTCTCATATCCATGTAGAAGATGGTTGCCTCCATTTCTGGGAAATGCTCCTTGCCAATCACTGCTTCCTTGGTGGCATACATACAGCAAACCGAGGAACAATAACCTTTCCCTATATGGGGATCTCTCGACCCGACACATTGAATCCAGGCTACCTTCTTGGGGTGTTTTTGATCAGAAGGTCTCAAAATTTGCCCCTTGAAAGGGCCTGAGGCAGAGAGGAATCGTTCAAACTGAATGCTGGAGATCACATTTAAAAACCTTCCATAACCATATTCGGATTTTAGAGAAGGATCAAACTCCTCAAAGCCCGGGGAGAGGATGATGGAGCCCACCTGAATTTGAAGTTCCTCATCCTTCATCTGATGGTGGATGGCCTTGGCTTCGCAGGCCTTTATGCACTCCATACACTCTGAACAACCTCCGCACTGGAGACACCGTTCTGCCTCCCAGAGGGCATCCTCTTCGCTTAGCCCCAGATTGACTTCTTCAAAATTTCTTCGCTTTTCAAGGGGAAGAATCCTCGTCTGAGCCCTTTGGCGATATTCAAACCCTTCAAGATCAATAAGGACATAGTCCTTTTGAGGTCCCTCCTCCTCTCGTCCCTTCCTTAAATCCTCACCCCTGAGGTAGCGGTCGATTGAGATGGCTGCCTTTCTTCCCGCGGCCATCGCATCAATATAGGTTTGGGGTCCTGTTACCACGTCCCCTCCTGCAAAGATACCTTTTAGGTTCGTTTCAAGGGTGACGGGGTCGACTTCAAGGGTTCCCATGGAGGTAACCCTGAGTCCATCCTGTTCATCAATCCATGAGAGGTCAGGCGATTGGCTGATTGCAGGAATGATCGTGTCGGCTTCGATGATCCATTCGGAATTGGGAATGGGCACAGGTTTTGGTCGACCTGACTCATCAGGTTCCCCCAATTTCATTCGGAGACATTCCAGGCCCCGAACCTCTCCATCCTGAAGGATCAATCGGGAGGGAGCGGTAAGATATTCAATAGAGATTCCTTCTTGTTCAGCCTCCTCAATCTCTTCTGCCTGGGCAGGCATCTCATTACGAGTTCGGCGATAAAGGAGGGAAACACTCTTTGCCCCGAGGCGATAGGCAGTCCGTGCTGAATCGATCGCTGCATTTCCTCCCCCAACCACAACGACCCGTTCGCCGACCTTTACAGGTTCGCCTAAGGAGACCCTCCTCAAAAAATCAACTGCATGAAGCACTCCCTTTGAATCTTCACCCTCAAGCCCGAGCCTTCTGTTCTGATGGGCCCCTGTTGCAATGAAGATGGCTTCAAATCCCTGTCGCTTAAGATCTTGAAGAGAAAGATTTTTACCCACAGGGGTGTTCAATT
>FWPU01001362.1_pt1 | contig 73614 bp, 60 predicted proteins | sample 2228361 | NCBI WGS metagenome assembly FWPU01 (sample SAMEA103939777, study PRJEB20133) | metagenome | reverse complement strand
CCCGTCGGCGCGCGCAAGAACGATACCGTTGATGACGCGCTGTCGGCGGCGCCGTGCCCCAACCAGGCGAACCCCGCCGGGACCGTGGCGGAACGTGCCACGAGCACGCCTGTCGAACCTGGTACACCCGCGCGCTTCCGGGGTGGAACTCCGTCGGGGCACGGCGGCGCCGTGCCCCTACCGGGTAACGTCTGCCGGCGCGCGCAAGAACGATACCGTTGATGACGCGCTGTCGGCGGCGCCGTGCCCCAACCAGGCGAACCCCGCCGGGGCTGTGGCGGAACGTGCCCTCCCGGGCGTCAGGTCTGGAGGATTGACGCGCATCCTGGCATCTTCTACAATCGCCGGGGGCTTCCCCCAAACCACTCAATCAGGAACAGATACAACCAGGAGCGTCATTGTGTCACATCTCAATCTGAGCATGTTCAAAGCCTACGATATTCGCACCCCTGCCTCGCAGTTAACCCTTGATCTCGCCGAGCGACTGGCGTATGCTGAGGCATTTTATTTCCGCGAATATCTGGGCGTGCAGAAGGTGGTGCTCTGCCGCGACGCGCGTCTTTCCGGCGCTCAGTACCTCGAGCAGGGCATCCGTATCTTCCGCAATCTGGGGTTCGAGGTGCTGGCGGCGCCACAGGTGACGTCTGCGTGTGTGTTCTACTATACCTGTATGCGCCATCCGGATGCAGCAGGAATTATGTATGGCGCATCACACAACCCCGGCGGCGACACAGGGCAGAAGATTGTTGCGCCCGGCATCCAACCGATCGCGGATGGGTGCGGTCCCGGCGGCGGGTTGCAGGCGCTGCGCCGGCTGTACGAGCATGGAGTGCGCCCCGAGCCGGTTCGCGGCGGCCGGCTGCGTCTGGTCAATTACCTGGAGGATCATGTGCGCGACGCCATGCGTCTGGCTGGAGTCGGTCCGGGTGGGCTGGCGGGGCTGCGGATCGTGCAGGATTTTCTCTCGGGAGCGGCTGGTCAGGAAATGTTGCTGGCGTTCACCATCGCCGGAGCGGATGTCGAACCGCGCAATCTGGTGCCAGATGGACATTTTCCGTCAGGAGCGCCCAATCCGGTCGTCCATTCCTCGATTGCGCCATCACTCGAACTGTTGCGTCAGGGCGGGTTCGATGTCGGCATGTTCTTCGACGGCGACGGTGATCGGCTGGACATCGTTGCGTCCGATGGACGCCAGCTCAGCCCGGCGTTCAACCTCGTCGCGCTGGCGCCGCGGCTGCGCGCGATTTTCCCCGACATTGCCCATCCCAACCTGTACGTCGATCTCAAAGCCAATCCACTGGCGATCATGCGCATCGCGCAGCAGGGGTTCGGGGTGCATATCATTCGCAATGGTCACTCGCAGATCAAGCAGACCCTGGGGAAAAACGCCGCCGCCGGCTTCATCGCCGCAGTCGAGGAGTCGTCGCACTATTACCTGACCATCCGCCAGGAGCACATGGTCTTTCCAACCGAAAACACCCTTTTCTTCGCACTCCTGACCGCACGCGCATGGCAGGAGGATCCGTCGCTCTACCGAGAACTGCTCGATCTACAGCATTCGACTTTCCGCGAGCGCGAATGGGGACATCATTTTCCAAACGACGACCTGCGTACCGCAGCGCTGGCGGCCGTTGAAGACGCCTTCGTGCGCAGCGGCTGGAAGGCAATGCGTCATATGGCTGATGGCGTCGATATGGACGCGACATTGTTGCGCGACGGGCTGCCTTTCGTTATCGACGCTGATACGCCGCTGACAGAGGAATGGACACAGATAGCGCAGCGCGCTTCACAGAGTGAGAAGGGTCTGGCACGCTGGGAGGTGACGGCAAGCACGGCAGCGCGCCGCGATGCAGCCGTGCGCCTGATCGAAGAAACGGTTCGGCGCTTTCAGGCAGGACCCCGATACATCGGATAGGAGAGTTGACAACTCGCAACCGCAGGTAAACCATTCTTTTCTTTGTGAAGTTTGACACAATTTATCCGGTGTGATACACTCGCAGAGACAAACGCTTCAAGGAAATCTGCACAGGCAACGACCAGACTCTTCCGGTCACCCCGGCTTCAGGAGGTCCACATGCGCCGTCAGAACGCGCGAATTCTTGCTCTCCCACTGGTTCGATCATCCTGGGTGTTCATTGTTCTGGCGCTTGTCGCTTACGGCGCCGTTCTGGCAGGCAGCGCCGTTCCTGATGCAACCGGCGCTGTTGTAAGCAGCGTTGCAACGGTTGCGCTGGGGGTCGCGCTTGCCATGTACATCGGTATGCGCACCAGCGCCGCGCCGACACGCCTTGGCGGGCGCGCGGCTGCCGCCCGCCGCTCCTATCTGACCCTGGCGTTCACCGCGGTCGGCGTGCTGTACCTGGCACTGGTCGCCGGCGCGCTCAACACGAGTGCAGGCACGTTGTGGACATGCCAGACCTGGCCGGGATGTGATATGTCTGCCAGTGACGCCTGGCTCACATTGGCGCACCGCGGGCTGGCAGGCATTGCCACGATTCTGATTGCGGCGCTGGCAGTGCAAACCTGGCGCATCAAACACGAACCTGCGCTGCGCCGCGCCGTTGCGCTGGCGCTGGGATTGATGCTGGTGCAGAACACTGTCGGTCTGGTGCAGGTGCTTCTGGCGCAGGCTGGCGAGTCGTTGCCGGTGTCTGTTGCGCGTCTGACGCACCTGGGGCTGAGCGCTACTGCGTGGGGAACGCTGGTCGTGCTGGCAACGCTGGCGCTGCGCCGCCCATTTCCAGCGGTCGTTGCAACGAAGTCGCCATCATCCGCAACAGTCGCGCGCCCCGGCGTAACCGATACGGTGCTGCTGGAAGGCAGACCGTCGCTGTTGAAGGATTATATCAGCCTGACCAAACCAGGAGTGATCTCGTTGCTCATTCTGACGACGATCACCAGCATGTATATCACACCGGCCGGTATTCCAGAATTGTCGCTGGTGCTCTGGACGACGATCGGCGGCTGGTTGATGGCGTCGGGCTCGCATGCCATCAACTGCTATCTGGATAAAGACATCGACATCAACATGGGACGCACCAGCCGGCGCCCGATCCCGAGCGGCCGCATTCCGGCGTGGCATGCGCTGGCGCTTGGCGTTGCGCTCGGCGTGGTCGCGTTCGCCATTCTGGCGATATTCGTCAACATGCTGGCGGCGCTGCTGGCGCTGGCCGGCTTCCTCTACTATGTTTTCATTTACACAATCTGGCTGAAACGCACCTCGAAGCACAATATTGTCATTGGCGGCGGCGCAGGCGCATTCCCGCCGCTGGTCGGCTGGGCAGCGGTGACCGGTTCACTGGCGCCGGAGGCGCTGCTCCTGTGGTTGATTGTGTTCTTCTGGACGCCGCCACACTTCTGGGCGCTGGCGATTATCCGCGAGAAGGATTATGCGCGCGCCGGAGTGCCGATGCTGCCGGTGGTGGAGGGCGATGTCGAGACGCGCCGACAGATCGTGCTCTATACGATGTATATGCTGGCGCTCACCGCGCTGCCGCCGCTGCTGGGCATGCTGGGCTGGTCCTACCTGCTGATGGCAGCGGTCTTTGGCGGATTGTTCCTGCATTATGCGCTGAAACTTCGCCGCGACGGCACAACGACGACTGCCTGGGCGCTCTATAAGTATTCGTTGCTCTATCTGGCGCTTCTCTTTGTGGCAATGGTCGTCGATCGCGTCGTGTTTGCATAGCACTACAACGAGATTTCCTGTATCCGGCAAAGGCACGTATTCAGACGTATCGCGCCCGTGGTGTTTGTGCGTCAGCGGGGCGGCGTCTTGTGACGCTTGCGAAAGCCATCTCGCCGCCGATGCGTGATCGCTGGGGCTTCCCTCGATGGCGAACCGTCACCCACACCGGCGCAACGGGCGCGAAGCGTGAGACTCGGAAGCGTGGCCTTTGTGGACGTCGTGTCTTTGTGGTGCGAGCATCACGCGATGTCTCGTTGTTGTGGCAGGAAGCGTTGAACGTCGCTCTTCCTCTTTAGGGGCGGACAGAACTTCGGTTTCACGAGCCCTCTGCGGTTACACCGCATACCACCACGATCAACGCAGCCCTGGAGTGCACCCCGTCGGGGCACGGCGCCGCCGTGCCCCAACCTGGCGGTATCCTGCCCCCATCCGGCGGCGCCACGCCCCCCGACCGGGCAGCGCCATGCTCACCGCACAACACCCCCATCCGGCGGCGCCACGCCCCAACCCGGCAGCATCCTGCCCAAACCGGGCAACGCCCGCCGATCGCAGAGCCTGCCCCCCCGCACGGCGCCAGGGTGACTTGTTCGCCCTTGTACCTGCCCCCGGGTGCACACATACCAATTATCGTTCATAATGCTGCATTTCCATATACGGTTTCTGGCTTTGTGATGCCGGGCATGGTATTCCAAAATCTAAACTCAACAATCGTATAATTGTTACATGATACCCGACCTCAACCCCTCAGAGTGTGGTATCATGTTCGTTGTAAAACCTGCCGCCAATTCCAATGATCGACACGCCAGCCATTTCGCCAATCGAAGCATTCTGTGATGTGAGCCGTCTGCGCTACAGCGCTGGCGGCGCCGGCGAGCGCACCATTGTGCTGTTGCACGGGTGGGGAGACACAAAAGAGATCTGGCGCACCACAGTGGCAGCGCTATCGACGAGCGCCCGCGTCCTCGCGCCCGATCTTCCGGGGCATGGTGGCTCGCCGCTCGATGGTGCGGAGCACATGCAGCATGTCGCTGCACGGGTGGCTGCATTCTGCGCAGCGCAGGGAATCGATCGCGTCGCGCTGGTCGGGCACTCGATGGGTGGCAATGTGGCGCTGGAACTGACGCTGACGCATCCGCAGCTGGTGGAACGTCTGGCGCTGGTGGCGCCTGCGGCGCTGGGAACGGCAATGCCGCCGTATACGCGGTTGTACCTGCAGGATGGATACGGATGGGCAGCGCTGCGCGCGTCGTTGATCTTCTACCAGGGACTGGATGCGCTATCGCGTCACTGGCGTCCCATCGCCAGCATGGAACGCATTCTGCCGGGACTGCGGCGCGCCGCGTTTGCTGCACATCACGATCCCGAAGGGTTGCATCGCCTGCTCAACGGGCTGTTCGCCAACTCGCTCGATGGCCGCCTGGATCGGGTGAATGTGCCGACCCTGGTCATCAACGGCAATCTCGATGCAGTCGTGCCGGCTGCTCTGTCGCAACGGGTTGCGTCCGCCATTCCTGGCGCGCGATTCGTTCTGCTACGCGGCGCGCTGCACCACCCGATGGACGAACAACCGGAAGCGTTTCTGCGCATATTACTGGAGTTTCTTGCCTGATGGAACTGACGCGCACAACCGTCACCGTCGCCGGAAGTGCGCCTGTGCGCCTGAGTGTGATCGATGCTGCACCCGCTGCTCGTGTGCAGGGTACGATGGTGTTCATCCACGGCGCAGGCGGGTGCGCAGAACAGTGGCTGCCGCAACTGATCCGCTTCGTCCGCGACTATCGCGTCGTCGCTTTCGACCTTCGCGGGCACGGTCAGTCCGAAGCGCCCCGTTCCACCTACACACTGGAAGAGTTCTTGTGGGATTTCACCCAGCTGATCGATCGCCTGCACATACGCGAGCCGTTTATTCTGGCGGCGCACTCGTTTGGCGGCCCGATCGCGCTGACATTCACCGTCGCGCAACCGCAGCGCGTCGCACGACTGGCGCTGCTGGCGACGGCGCCGGAGATCCATCTGCACCCGGTGCTCGAAATGGCGCTGAAACTGCCTATCCCGCTCACTGCGCTCGAACGATTGCGCCCGGCGCTCGCACCCAAACTGCACGCGCCGTTGTTCGTCATCAAGCGTGTGCTGGCAGGAACGCTCTTTCCCTGGCGCGGCTGGGATCTGCTGCCGCAGATCACCACGCCGACGCTCATTATCGGCGGGCAGTTCGATTTTATCGTGCCGCCGCCGGTGTTGCAGCGTATGCAGCGCCTGATTCCAGGGGCGCGCCTGGAGATTATCCGGTATGCCCGTCATCTGCCGCAACTCGAACGTCCACAGGCGGTCAACCGCGCTATCGAGCATTTTATTGGCGTCCGGCGCAGCTGGCGCGGTGAGGTTGAAGGTGACGATATTCTCAGGGAGGAGGGTCTTCTGTGACTCCAATGCACGATCCGCGCCTGCCTGACATTCTGCGACATTTGCGCTGGTCGGTATTACCGGAACGGTATGTGCTGGCAGGGATCGATCCGCGCGAGTCGGCGGTGGTCATCCGTCTGCTTGGCGGCCTGCGCGCCCGGCTGTGGCAGTTGTTCGTCGCTCCCGACACCGTTACCTTCATTCTGCCCGAGAACGACTGGCGCGCCATCAGCCCGGCATTCCCGCGCGCCCGCGTTGAACGTCCGTATCGTGTCATCAGTTTCGAGGTCGATCTGCCGCCTGACCTGACCGGCTTCCTTGCGCTCATCAGCACTGCGCTGGCGGCGGAGTCCGTGCCGATTGTGGCAGTTTCGGGTTTCAGCCGCGATCATCTGCTGCTGCGCGAAGCCGATCTCGACCGCGCGCTGGCAGTGCTCGATTCGCTTGTGTCGTCCGCGGCAGCGGAGGGGTGAACACACGACGTATGTCTGACCATCCCTGGCTCACCTTCTATGATCCTGGTGTTCCGGCCGAGATCACTGTGCCGGAAAGCGCGCTGCCCGACCTGCTGACTGCGGCGGCGCGCGCGTATCCGGCTGCGCCAGCAATGCTGTTCTACGGACGTGTGGTGGATTATGCCACTCTTGATCGCCTGGCGACCCGTTTTGCCGGCGCACTGCTGAAATCCGGCGTTCAACCCGGCGAGCGCATCGCGCTGGTGCTGCCAAACATCCCTCAGGCGGTCATCGCCTGTTACGGCGCATTGCGTGCAGGCGCAATCGTGGCGCTGACCAACCCGATCTTCGAGGCGGGCGGTCTCGTGCGCCAGCTGGTCGATGCAGGCGCAACAACAGTGATTGCGCTGAGCATGTTCTACCCGCTGGTTGTAGCGGTGCGCGAACGCGCCGGAGTGCAACGAGTCATCTATACCAACCTGAAGGAGTTCCTTCCACCTGGTCAGCGACGCCTGTTTACGTTGCTGCGCCAGGAACGCGAAGGGCACCGCGTTCCCGACAATGAAGCGCACCGCGCCCTCTGGATGGCGCATATGCTGACAGAAGAGGCGGCTGTTCCTCTTCCTCAGATTCATCCCGACGAACCGGCGGCAATTCTCTACACCGGCGGTACAACCGGCGAGGCGAAGGGGGTCGTTCACACGCATCGCAGTCTGGTCGCCAATGCGTTGCAGGTGGCAGCCTGGTTCCCCGCCGCGCGCCATGGCGCGGAACGGGTTATCTGTGCGCTTCCGTTCTCACACGCCTACGGTTTGACCGCCTGTATGAACTTTTCGGTTGCCATCGCTGCAGCAATGATCCTGCTGCCCACCTTCGAGACCGGCAATGTGCTGCATGCCATCCGCCGCGAATGTGCGACGATCTTCCCTGGCGTACCGCCGATGTATGCCGCCATTGCCGAGATCAAGGACGCACGACGATACGGACTGGCATCGCTGCGCGCCTGCATCAGCGGGGCCGCGCCGTTGCCTGTCGAAGTACAGGAGGGATTCGAGCGCGTCACCCGCGCCCGTCTGGTCGAAGGATATGGGTTGACCGAAGCCGGTCCGGTCACCCATGCCAACCCGCTGAGCGCCACACACGAACGCCACGCGACGATCGGCATTCCGCTTCCATCCACCGAAGCGAAGATCGTCGATGCTGCAACCGGCGCCAGTTTGCCGCCAGGACGCATCGGCGAACTGCTGGTGCGTGGACCGCAGCTCATGCAAGGGTACTGGAATCGCCCAGACGACACTGCGGAAGCGTTCACGCCGGATGGCTGGCTGCGCACCGGCGATATGGCGCGAATGGACGCCAATGGCTTCTTTCAGATCATCGAGCGCAAGAAAGATGTCATTATCGCCGGTCCGTACAACATTTATCCGCGCGACATCGAAGAAGTGCTCTATCAGCACCCCAAAGTGCTCGAAGCAGCCGTCGCCGGCGCTCACCACCCCGGAGACCATCCTGACCTGTGCGCATTTGTTGTACTTCGTCAGGGAGAACGCGCCACTCCCGACGAAATCATCGGGTTTCTCCGTGAGCGTTTGAGCGCGTACAAGGTTCCTTCGGTCGTTGAGTTTCGCGACGCGCTGCCACGTTCGTTCATCGGCAAAGTGCTGCGGCGCGCGCTGCTCGACGATCACGCAGATCGCAGGGAGCACCCATAATCGTATGCAGTACACCTCTCGTCTCACCGCAGTGCGCGCCGCTGCCGAAACGCTGGTGACATCCGGTCGCATCCCCGGCGTAGTGGTCGCCGTGGCAACCGACCGCCAGAAACCGGAAGTGTTTGCAGCTGGCGTCGATTCGGACGGGCGCGCGCTCGTTGTCGATGATCTCTTTCCGGTCGCCTCGATAACCAAACTGGCGACAGCGCTTGCGGTGCTGCGCCTGGTTGATCGCGGATTGATCGACCTGGACGACCCGGTCGATCGGTGGCTCCGGCGAGCCGAACCGCATCCCGGCGTGACTATTCGCCGGTTGCTCTGCCATACGGCAGGATTTTCCATCGACCTGCATGCCAGTGACGCGCCATATGAACCGGGGTTGACGTGGGAGACCCTGGCGCAGGCGTGTCTGCGAGCGAAATTGCATCACCCGCCAGGGAGCGAGGTGCTCTACAGCAATATCGGGTATGGGTTGCTGGCGCTGGTGGTAGAAGCGCGCGCCGGCGCGCGCTTCCGTGACGCGCTGCACGATCTGGTGCTGGCGCCGCTGGGCATCGAGGGGTATCTGGGGGTGGAACCGCCGCGCGCGCCGGCGCGCATTGCCGATGTACGCGGTCGGCATCGCGCAACGCCGCTCGAACCGTTCAATTCGTCATTCTGGCGGTCGCTGGCGCTGCCGTGGGCCGGGCTGGTGACGACTGCTGCAGGCGCCCTGGCGCTGGTGCGCGTGTTTTGCGGGCATCCTCCCGAGTTCCTGAGCCCGCCGCTGCGTACTGTGGCGGTCGCCAATCAGACGGATGACCTGCCCGGTGGGTTTATCGAACCGCTGCGCTGGACTTCCTGCCCGTGGGGGCTGGGACCGGAAGTGCGCGGCACGAAGGAACCACACTGGATTCCCGGCAGCGCTGGACCTGACTCCTTTGGTCACACTGGCGCGTCGGGATGTCTGGCGTGGGCAGCGCCAGGGGCCGGTGTCGCCTGGGCTATCCTTGGGGCGCGCACTGCCGACAACGGTTGGCTGCTGCGCCATTCGGGGGCGATCAGTGATGTGGTTGTTTGATTACTTGATTGATTGTTTGGCTCCAGCATCCTGGCGCGCGATTTCTGCGGCGTGGTTATTCTCCGATGGAAAAAACAATAGTCGTTCAAATATGAATCCGGTATACGCCTCATACCAATTGGAATTGAACAAGTCGCATACGCACGCTCATCAGAGCGCATTGCAATGCTATCGCAGCAATCTACAATCCAAAATCTACAATCTAAAATGGCATCATGCCGTCGGGCTGAAGCCCTCGGCTGGCAGGACACAGCCCGCCGGCGCGGGCTGGAGCGGAGGACGTGCTGGCAGACCCGGAACCCCGTCGGGGCACGGCGCGCCGTGCCCCAACAAGGCAACAGCCGCCGTTCGCATAGCCAATATGCGATAGAGCCCATGCGAGTGGCTCCCGCCTCTCGTCCGTCGAACTTGGAGAAGCGCAGGCGCCCTGCCCGCACATGCATGGCAAAGACCGGACGAATGCACTCTCAGGTTTTCCTCTTCCCCGGGTGGAACCACGTACATCGCAACAAAGGATATGCAGCGCGCGTACTATTGGCAGGAAAGCGGTCAGACAGGCGCGTGGCGCGATAGAAAACGAGAGGACAGTGATGAACGGGAATGGTTATCGGAACAATACAGGCAATTTTGGCATTCCGCCGCTCTACATCTATATCGGCATCGGGATTGCGGCGATTATCGTTGTTTCTATCATTGGCGGGTTGTTGAGCGCTGGCGTGCAGGCATACTTCGCGGTTGCTGCAGGCATTCTGCTGGTGCTGGCGAACCTGCGCGATCTGTTGAGCGGAACCAACAACAGCGCAGCACTGATGAACACCATGATCGGCGCAGCGTTAATCTTCTTCTTCCTGGGCAGCGCCTTTGGCTGGGTCTGGTACATTCCGGCGCTTTTGCTGCTGGTTGCTGCAGCGCCGCTCGGAGTGCGCCGCGCGGACGTCTACACTGTCTATCTCGACGCCGCGCGTTCGATGGCGACCAGTGTGCGGCGCGCCGTCGGGGGACGCACGCGCCTGCCGTAGCAACGCTGAAACCGAGCGGCAAGAAACTACGGATACATACGATATAACATACGCGGAAAGGGTATCGTCTCACGAATATGGTGCGTACCGGCGATCCAGGCAGTTGCACGCTCGATGCCCATACCAAACCCGCTGTGCGGTACGCTGCCATAGCGCCGCAGATCAATGTACCACTGGTAATCGTCCACATTCAACCCGTATTCCCGGATGCGGCGCTCGAGCAGCGCCGCATCGTGGATGCGCTGTGAGCCGCCAATAATCTCGCCATACCCTTCCGGCGCCAGCAGGTCGGCGCATAGCGCAACTTCGGGGCGATCCGGGTCGGGTTCCATGTAAAAGGCCTTGATGGCGCTTGGGAACCGCTCGACAAAGACCGGACGGTCGAACATCGACGCAATCAGGGTTTCGTGCGGCGCGCCAAGGTCTTCACCCCATTCCAGCACTGTACATCCCTCGACTTCGGAGTGTCGCTCAGCGATGAGGCGCAGCGCTTCGTCGTAGGTGATACGCGGGAACGGCGGCACACACCGCTCGAGCGGCTTCGTGTCGCGCTCGAGAGTGGCGAGATCATCGGCGCGCCGCTCAAGCACCCGTTGAACGATGGCGCTGACGAACCGCTCTTGCAGCGCCAGATTGTCGTCGTGCAGGGCGAATGCCACTTCCGGTTCGATCATCCAGAACTCGGTCAGGTGCCGGCGCGTCTTCGACTTCTCGGCGCGAAATGTCGGACCGAAACAGTAGACCTTGCCAAAACTCATCATGCCGGCCTCAACATAGAGCTGACCGGTCTGCCCGAGATACGCAGTGCCAAGATCGAAGTAGGGCGTGGCAAAGAGGTTGGTAGTGCCCTCTGCGGCGCAGGGCGTGAGAATTGGCGTGTCGAAGCGCACAAATCCCTGCTCGTTCAGCCATTCCTGCGCCGCAGCAATAATCTCGGCGCGAATGCGCAGAAGCGCATGCTGCTTCGAGGAACGCACCCAGAGATGCCGGTTTTCCATCAGGAACTCGACACCATGTTCTTTGGGCTGGATTGGATACTCTGGTGCAATCTGGATGATCTCGATACTGCTGACATCGAGTTCGAACCCGCCGGGGGCGCGCTCGTCGGCGCGCACTGCCCCGGTGATGCGGCAGGAACTTTCGAGAGTCAATCGCTGCGCGGCGGTAAATGTCTCTTCGGTGACATTCTTGCGAAACACCACACACTGGATGACGCCACTCCCGTCGCGGAGCCGGATGAAGACCAGTTTGCCCTTCTCGGTTTTGTGGGCGACCCATCCGGCAAGAGTGACCGTCTGCCCGTTATGGCGCGCGATGTCGCTGATGGCGGCTGTAGGAAGAAGTGACATAAGCCTGTTTCCATTGTGCTTCGATATGCTGAAAATGAGTATAGCACAGGTTCAGCGACCGGTGCAGAGATAGGACAGTACACTGTCACCGCCTTCGACTCCTATCCCTTGTCGCTCACCCTCATCCGGTCATGCCTGTGTTATAATCGCCAGACACAATGAAGGCTTGCCTTGTTGCATCGGTGATATCGTGCAGGCATCTCTCGCGCGTGAAGCCCCGCCGCAGGTGCGCCCGTTTATCAAATGGGCTGGCGGCAAAGGGCAGTTGATCCCGGAACTGGTGCGCCGCTTTCCGCCGCGCTTTCATCGCTACCACGAGCCGTTCGTCGGCGGCGGCGCGCTCTTTTTCCATCTCTACAATCATGGAATGCTGCGCGACGGCGCAACGCTTAGCGACTACAACCCGGAGTTGATGATCTGCTACGAAGTCATCCGCGACGATGTGGAGTCGCTGATCACAGCGTTGCGCTGGCACCATCGCCATCGCCTCGACCCGCAGTATTTCCTCGAGGTGCGCAACTGGGATCGCCAGCCAGACTTCGCGCAGCGCAGCAAGATCGAGCGCGCTGCGCGCACGATTTTCCTCAACCGCACCTGCTACAATGGGCTGTATCGCCTTAATCGCAAGGGGCAGTTCAACGCGCCGTTCGGTTATTACAAGAACCCTATGATCTACGATCCTCAGAACCTGCGGCTGGTCAGCGTCGCGCTGCGCAACGTCGAACTGCGCGTCGGCGATTTCAGCGAGGTGCTGCAGCACGCCAGGCCCGGCGATTTCGTCTATTTCGATCCGCCCTATGTGCCAACCAGCGCAACGGCGTCGTTCACCCATTACACAGGGCAGACCTTCGGTCCCGACGACCAGCGCCGCCTGGCGGACGTGTTTGCAGAACTCGGCGAGCGCGGCGTCTATGTCATGCTGAGCAATTCCTCAACGCCGCTGACCCGCGAATTGTACGCCACACGCGCGGTCAGTTCCTCCATCGTGTATGCCAGCCGCAAGATCAATTGTGACGGCAGCAAGCGTGGGCAGGTGGAAGAGTTGATCGTGTGTTCGTATCCGACGACCGGGTAGTACGACAACGAGGCATCGCTTGATGATCGCACCACAGAGGCGCGAAATCCACAAAAGCCACGCTTAGCGCCTGTCCGAATAATGCAGGATACCGAACAACCGCATCCTGAGTAGCGCGCAGCGCCCCCGTATGGGGGCAGCGCGTATCGAAGGGGCGGTTGTTCGGATAGGCTCTTATCGATCGCACGTTTTCGCGCCCGTAGCGCTTTCGCAGGTAGTACCAACTTTAGGTCTATCATAAGCTATGTCCAGGCAATCGATACCCTCATCGCCCCCACCTGATCGTGCAGGGTGGAGCGGGGTTGGCGTGACTACTCGATACCTGACCAATGGTTCGGGCTATGGACTGCTGAAGCATGGCTTCAGCAGTCCATAGTGACACGCGCCAGTGTGCGCTTCCCCGTGCGGTGCGCAGCAACAGATGGGCGACGAGCGGCCATGGATGGCCCTGGAATGCGCTGGCTCACCCGCACCCCCGACCACGCTCCTGCGCCGCGCGCGCGATGCGCCATGTGTCGCACAACATCGGCAAAGGCGTCGAAATCGGACAGGCGCTGCCGAAGGATGGCGTGTACCTGCACGTCGTCAATGCGCGCATACTCGTGGACGATGAGGTTGCGAAAGCGCGCCATGTTTAGAAGCGTGGGCAGCATGGGTTCGGGTATGATACGAGCCTCGGCAAGGACGCAAAAAACGTCCTGATTGTCCGCAGGATAGCGCAATCCTTCCAGAGCGACGATGCGTCTGCCAATATCCAGACAGATCGCGATGGCAACCTGTAAACTGCGCTCAACAGCACGTTTGAGACGCATGTCACCCGTGTACGCCTGGACTGATGCGGCGTGCGCCGCTTCGCTGCGCAAATAGGCGACCTCATTCCTCAGCGCGGTCAACCGTTCTAAAATAATATCGTCTTTGACCGAACCTTCCATCACGTATCTCCTGAAACAACGCCTGAGCAAAATAGGCGCGCATCGGCGCAAGGTCAGCATCCAGTTTTCCAGTGCGCACCTCGAACTCGACACACACCATGCGATCGCGTTCGTAGAGCAGTCGTCCATATCGCAGGACTTCACGCTGTACGATCAGAGGTGCGCTATTGAGCACCACGACATCGACGCGCTGCGTGGCGCACTGCTCGACCCCTCGATCAACCGCAACCGGCGCTCGAGCGACACCGGCGCTTCCAGTGGACGCAGCAGAATGGCGAGGTCGATGTCCGAGCCGGATGCAGCGCGTCCCTGCGCCAGTGAGCCGAATAGATACACTGCCGCAACATCCGATTGCACTTCCAGAAACGCGATCAGTGCAGCGTGATCACGTCCAGGCACAACTGTCAGCAATTCTCGACGTGACGCCTGCATAGCCAGTTATAAAGCGGTTCTCACATTGCCGCCGCCGGTTCTTCCTGTTCCGCCAGCTGGCGCAGCACGTAGTGCAGAATGCCGCCGTTCCGGTAGTAGGCAAGTTCGCCTTCGGAGTTGATCCGCGCTTTTACCCTGAACGTAAACGCCGAACCATCGGGCCGCTGTGTGTACACGGTCAGCTCCTGACCGGGACGCAGCGTTTCAATCCCCTCGATGGTAAAGATGTCGTGCCCGGTGATGCCAAGCGACTGCCAGCTTTCCCCTGGCATAAACGTCAGCGGCAACACCCCCATCCCCACCAGGTTCGAGCGGTGAATGCGCTCGAAACTCTCGGCGATCACCGCGCGCACACCAAGCAGAAACGTTCCTTTCGCCGCCCAGTCGCGCGAGGAGCCGGTTCCGTACTCCTTGCCTGCCAGAACCACAAGCGGCGTGCCATCCGCCTGGTAGCGCATCGCTGCATCGTAGATGCTCATCTGCTCACCGGTCGGCAGGTAGAGGGTGTAGCCGCCCTCCACGCCGGGAACCATGGCGTTGCGCAAACGGATGTTGGCAAACGTGCCGCGCATCATCACCTCGTGGTTGCCGCGCCGCGCGCCGTAGGAATTGAAATCCGCCGGCTGCACGCCGCGTGCGATCAGGTACTGCCCAGCCGGACTGTCTTTGGCGATGCTTCCCGCCGGCGAAATGTGGTCGGTTGTGACACTATCGCCCAACAACGCCAGCGCCCGCGCCCCGCGAATGGACGACAGCGGCGGAACCTCGCGCGTCATCGTGCGAAAGTAGGGCGGGTTCTGAATGTAGGTCGAGTCGGAACTCCAGGCGTACAGGTCGCCGCCGCTCACCGGGATGGCATTCCAGGTCTCGTTCCCGGTGAAGACATTGGCATACTGCTGGCGGAACAGGTCGGCGTTGAGCGATGCCGCCATCACCTCAGCGACTTCCTCCGCCGGGGGCCAGATATCCGCCAGGTAGACCGGTTCGCCATCGGCGCCGATGCCGAGCGGTTCATGGTTCACGTCGATATCCACCGTTCCGGCGATTGCCAGAGCGACGACCAGCGGCGGCGATGCCAGATAATTGGCGCGCACCACCGGGTTGATGCGCCCCTCGAAGTTGCGGTTGCCGCTCAAGACGGCGCTGACCACCAGATTGCCCTCCCTGACCGCCTGCGCAATCTCGTCGGCGACCGGACCGCTGTTGCCGATACAGGTAGTGCATCCATACCCGACAACGTTGAACCCCAGCTGATCGAGGTGCGCCTGCAGACCGGACTGCGCCAGATACTCGCTGACCACCCGCGATCCCGGCGCAAGGCTGGTTTTCACGTATGGCGGCACGCTCAACCCTTTCTCGACCGCCTTCTTCGCCAGCAGACCGGCGGCGATCATCACCGACGGGTTCGAGGTATTGGTGCACGACGTAATTGCGGCAATGATCGTTGAACCATGGGTGAGAGAGGTTTCACGCTCGTTCACCGTCACCGGCACACGCGATGCCGCATACAGATCGCGGCGTTCGCGCTGACGCGCGCCATCTCCTTCATACACCGGCGCCTCACGCCCGAAGACCGTCCGCATCGCCTGGTTGAACGACGCCTTGAGGTCTGTCAGCGACACACGGTCTTGCGGACGGCGCGGACCGGCGACGCTCGGTTCGACGGTGCTCAGGTCGAGTTCGAGCAGGGTATTGAACTCCGGGATCGGCGAGTCGTCGGTGCGGAACAGCCCCTGCTCACGGCAGTACGCCTCAACCAGCGCCACCAGGTCGTCGGAGCGACCGGTGCCGCGCAGGTAGGCGAGGGTCTCGGCATCGACCGGGAAGAACCCGCAGGTTGCACCATACTCCGGCGCCATATTTGCAATCGTTGCGCGATCCGCCAGACTGAGCGAACTCAGCCCCGGACCGCAGAACTCGACGAACTTGTCCACCACGCCGTGCCGCCGCAGCATCTCGGTCACGCGCAACACCAGATCGGTGGCAGTCGCGCCAGGGCGCAACGCGCCGGTCAGCTTCACCCCGACGACCTCCGGCGTCAGCATCGCCAGCGGCTGCCCCAGGAGCACGGCTTCGGCTTCGATGCCGCCAACGCCCCACCCCAGCACCCCCAGACCATTGATCATCGTCGTGTGACTGTCGGTGCCGACCAGGGTATCCGGCATGGCGACCAGTTCACCGTCGATCTCGCGGGTCATTACCACGGTCGCAAGGTACTCCAGGTTGACCTGATGGCAGATGCCGGTGGCTGGCGGCACGACGCGGAAGTTCGCAAACGCCTGTTGCCCCCAGCGCAGAAACTCATAGCGTTCACGATTGCGCTCGAACTCAAGTTGCGCATTCAGTACAAGCGCCATACCGTGACCAAAGGCATCGACCTGCACCGAGTGATCGATCACCAGATCCGCCGGAACGAGCGGATTGATCTTTGCCGGATCGCCTCCCAGCTGCGCCATTGCGTCACGCATTGCTGCAAGATCGACCACTGCCGGAACACCGGTGAAATCCTGCATGAGCACACGCGCCGGCTTGAACGCCACCTCGCGCTGCCCGGCGCTTGCCGGAGTCCACTGCGCCAGCGCTGCAACATCGTCGATCGTGGTGAAACCGTCGCCAGTATTGCGCAGCAGCGCTTCCAGCAGCACTTTGATCGAAAATGGCAGCCGCGTCAGATCAACGCCGGTATGCCGCGCCAGCGCATCGAGCCGGTAGACGATGAATGTGCGCCCGCCAACCGCCAGAGGTGCGCGGGCGTTGAATGGATCGTGCAGGGTACTCATGGGTTTGCTCCTGTGCCATTTCACAACATCATTTGAATATCGAAAGAGACGCGGTGCACACCGCGCTCACTATGCCCATCGTTTGAAGAGACTGGCGCGTTCCTGGAAAGTATAGCAGAATTGATTCATTGATAGAAACAATGATTTATAATATACCCATTGAAAATATCGATAGAAGGAAGCGTAATGTCTTTCGATCTTCACCGATTGCGGATTTTTGCGGCGGTTGCGCGGACCGGAAGTTTCACCCGAGCCGCCGAACAGTTACACATGGCGCAACCGACGGTGTCGCAGCAGATCAGCGTACTGGAGGATGTCGTTGGCGCGCCGTTGATCGATCGCGGTCCCCGGCGTCTGCGGTTGACGCCGGCAGGCGAAGCGTTACTGCCGTATGCCAGCCGGCTGGTGGTGCTGGCGGACGAGGCATTACAGGCGGCGCGCACCGCAGCCGGCGTCGCGGCGCACACCCTGCGTCTGGGGGTCGGGCAGACGCTGGCAACCTACCTGTTACCGGACATCCTTCGTCGCTACCGGGAACGCGCGCCGCATTGCCACACCCGGATTGTCACCGGCAACAGCGCTGCGCTGCTGGAACAGGTCGCCGAAGGAACCATCGAACTGGCGCTGGTCGGGTCGCCCGCCACGCATCCCGATCTGATCATCACGCCTTTCATGCAGGATCGCCTGGTCGTGATTGTCGCTCCCGACGACGTATGGGCAACCCGTGATGCAGCAGACATCAATGAACTGCGTGAGCGCCCGTTGCTCACGCGCGAACCGGGATCGGCGTTGCACGCCACTGTCGAGCGGTTACTGGGGGCAGCGACGCTTGCCAGAGATCACGTCATTATGCTTGGCGAAACCGAAGCGATCAAGCGCAGCGTTGAGGTAGGGTTGGGTGTGGCGCTGATCCAGGCGATTGCAGTGCAGCGGGAAGTGGCGCTGGGACGATTGCGTGCGCTGGCGTTGCGTGGCGCTGACGATCGGCGCACCTACTCCTGGGCGCGCCGGCAGCGCCAGTGGCTCTCGCCGGCAGCTGCGGCGCTGTTTGAGGCGTGTCGCGACATCCTTAGCCCCCGAAATCTGGATGACGCTGCACTTCGACCATCGTCACAGGGTTGAGAGCCGGCAGACGTGTCGCCCGGATGTCGTATTGCGCTGCTACTCCGATTCCAGATCATCATTTGAACACATGCACCATTCCTCTGACCAGCGCCACGCCAGGCCAGAGGTGCGCTCCCGCGATGAATGCCAGCGGCAAGGCGCACAAGCCAAACAATCCGGCGTTTGATCGTCGCACAGGTTGTATCGGCTGCGTCAAAACAATTCACTCGCGAGAGTGTATCGACGTTGCTCCAGAGCAGATGTCCTCACACTCAAGAGCAATGCGAACACGTCGCACACCTGCCTATCCCTGACGGAACCCAGGCGCTCACTGCACACATGCCGCACGCTCTGCAACAGACGCGGTCTGCGGTGTGGACAAAGCGATCTGCTGCGCAAACTGCTCGATAAAGCGCGCTGTGGCGAGTGGACGTTCGCGTTGCGGCAGATGACCGCAGCGTTTGAGGATGCGCACCTGCGGCGAACGGAGATGCGTGCAGAAGAACTCGAGCGACCCCGACGGTAGAAACCGGTCGCGCTCCCCCCACAGGATCGCCGTCGGGGTCGGCAACTGATGCAATTCGTCAGGGCACAGAAAATCAGGCTCGTTGGTGGCATTGATGAACTCGCGCACCACAGGACGGGCGAAGAGATTGGTCATCCCCCGCGCGCTCAGCGCGCGCAACGGCGGCGGCAGCGCGCCGAAGACCATCCGCGCCACCTGACGCGCCTGATGCGCATCTGCGGGTGAAAGCAACTCGATGAACGGATCCCATGAGCGATGACCGTCGAGCATTGCGCCGCCTGCGTTCATCAGCACAATGCCACGCACCAGTTCCGGACGCTGCTCCGCCACCCGCACCGCAATCCAGCCACCCATCGAGTTGCCGACCAGCAGTGCGGGACGGGCAATCACATCGTCGAGAAACGCGCTCACGATCCCGGTCATGTCGGTGATCGTGGCCGCTTTTTTGCCCGGCGGCAACCCGGAGAGCCCGTACCCCGGCAGATCGATCATGAACACATCGTGGCGACGCGCGACCAGCGGTGCGACCAGGCTCCAGGTCACCGCGTTGTCGCCCATGCCATGGATGAAGAGCACCGGCAGCGGCGCTGCATGGCGACAGGGTATCAGATAGTAGTGAATCGGAACGCCGTTGATACGCCAGGTCTGCTCGAAGGCGCCGAGTCGCGGCAGGGTATGGCGCGCAAGCCCGTCAACCAGCGGTACCATTGCATACGACAGCGGGTCGAAGAAGCGCTCGATTGGATCAGGCACATGTCCAGACATACCAACGCCTCTCTGTCAGTCCAGACTCAACCCCAACTGCTGCGGTTCTGCTATTGTACCACGAGATGTCGTTGCGGCTGTGTCGTCATTCTCGGCAGCTGGCGACGCGCGCCCCTCAGCCATTCCAAGCAACGCCAGCAATCCTGCCTCATCGATCATCGGTATCCCTAACTCCTGCGCTCTGGTGAACTTCGTGCCGCCTGGGTCATTCCCGATGACCAGATAATCGGTTTTCCTGGAGACGCTGCCGCTCACCTTGCCGCCGTGCGCCACGATCAGGGCGCTGGCCTCTTCACGCGACATCGACGGGAGTGTGCCGGTGATGACGAACGTCTTGCCGGCGAGCGTGTCGCCTTTCGGCGCGACGACCGGACCTGTCGCCGCGGTGCGCACACCGACGCGCTTCAGTTTTTCGATCAGCGCCTTACTCTCAGGGCGTGAGAAGTATTCGGCGACGCTGGCGGCTATCGCCGGTCCAATGCCTTCCAGGTCGTCGATCTCATCGGCAGAGGCGGCTGCCAGCGCATCGAGCGAACCGAAATGGTTGGCGAGCATCTGAGCGACAACCTCGCCAACGTAACGAATGCCAAGCCCGACGATCAGACGGTGGAGCGGACGATTCTTTGACTCCTCGATTGCGTTGAGCAGGTTGGCGATCCGTTTTGGTCCGTACCCTTCGATTCCGTTGAAATGCTCCGGCGTCAGAGTGTACAGATCGGCGACATCCTGCACCCAGCCGCGCTCGACGAAGAGCTGCACCTGTTTCTCGCCAACCCCCGCGATGTCCATCGCGCTGCGCGAAACAAAGTGTTCGATCCGCCGGGTAATCTGCGCCGGGCAGATGCCAAAGTTGGGGCAGCGATAGGCGACTTCGCCTTCGGCGCGTTCCAGCGGCGTACCGCATGCCGGGCAGGTCGCCGGCATCTGCCAGACGCGCTCGCTACCGTCGCGCTGCGCCACGACCGGACCGACGATGTACGGAATAACATCCCCGGCGCGTTTGACGATCACATAGTCGCCGATACGAATATCGCGCTCGGCGATGTAATCGGCGTTGTGCAGACTGGCGTTGCGCACGGTGACACCGCCGATGTTCACCGGCTCGATCACAGCATTGGGCGTTATCACGCCCGTTCGCCCGACATTCACCACAATATCGAGCAGGCGCGATGTCGCCTCGCGCGCAGGAAACTTGAACGCAATCGCCCAGCGCGGATCGCGCCCGACCACGCCCAACTCCGCCTGCTGAGCAAAACTATCGACTTTGACGACGACGCCATCAACCTCGTACTCCAGTTCATCACGACGGGTCATCCACTCGCGGCAATACGCCAGCGCCTCCTCGAACCGTTCGAAGCGCCGCGCATCACGATTGACCGGGAAACCAAGCGCCCGGAGAAACTGGAGCGTTTCCCACTGCGTCTGGGGAACAGTTCCGTTGGCCTGCCCGATACCATAGGCAAAGAAGCGGAGTGGACGTCGGGCGGTGACTGAGGGGTCTTTCTGGCGCAACGAACCGGCAGCGGCGTTCCGTGGGTTGGCGGCGACCTTCTCGCCGGCGGCGGCCAGCTGTTCATTCAGGCGCATGAAATCGGCGATGCGCATATAGACCTCGCCGCGCACCTCGAGCAACGGTGGAATGGCGGGCTGCGATATGGAGTCGCCAGATTCGTGCACGAACGGCATCAGACGCAGCGGAATGCCTGGAATAGTGCGCAGGTTGGCAGTCACATCCTCACCGGTCTCGCCATCGCCACGTGTTGCACCGCGGACCAGAACGCCGTCGCGGTAGATGAGGGTGACTGCCAGCCCATCGATTTTTGGCTCGACGACGAACGCGACCTGTGCAGTGTTTCCGAGCAGGCGCAGCGTGCGATCGTACCAGGCGCGCATGCCGGCTTCGTCAAAGGCGTTGGCGAGCGACAGCATCGGTACGACGTGCTGCACTTTGGCGAACTGCTCGGACGGCGGCGCGCCTGCCCGCTGCGTCGGCGAGTCGGGTGTGACGAGGTCGGGATGCGCTGCTTCCAGTTCGCGCAATTCACGCATAAGCGCATCATACTCGGCGTCGCTGATCGCCGGTTCGTCAAGAACGTAGTAGCGGTAGTTGTGGTAGCGAATCTGCTCGCGCAGCGACTCAACGCGGTGTCTGAGGTCGTTAGCAGTCATGGGCATTGTTGCTCAACTGATCGAAACTCCTGCTCAAGCCGCTTTCTGGCGATCTCACAGTATTCCTGACTGATCTCAATGCCAATGTACTGTCGATTGTTGTTCCGCGCCACAACGCAGGTTGTACCGCTGCCACACATCGGATCGAGCACAATCTCTCCCGGACGTGAGAAACAAAGGATCAGGTCTTCTGCCAGTTTATCCGGAAACGTGGCGGGGTGCTGCAGCTTAAGACGATTCCCCTCGGTATTGCTGGTCGCGTACTGCCAGACGGTGCCACGGCATTTGAGCGGATTGACCGCTTTGGGGGTGATCCGCTTGAACCCGCCGTTCGTCAGCCTGTCCGTGCCGGAGTATATCCTCCCTGCGTGTTTACTCGGAACCATAAGATGGTTTTTGTGAAACGTTTGCGGGCGCTCCCCCTTGAAAAAGATCAAGATATATTCGTGGTCTACGCGGAACCGTTGCGTCCACCAGGCGCCAGGGTTACCGTCTCGATGGTAAATGACACACTCGAACAGTTTCCAGCCAATCTCATCGACCCAGCTGACCGCAAGGCGAAACGAGGTCAGGGATTTGGCAAATTGTTTCGTTCCATCGCCGATAACGACGATTGCAACGCCTCCGTTCTTTGTCACACGGTACAGCTGGCGACCCAGTGCAGAAAAATCGAACGACCAGTTCTTCTTGTAATCCCTGATCCCGTCGTATGGCGGCGAAAACAGCGTCAGATCAACCGACTCATCGGGGAAGAACGCCAGTTCACGCAAGCAATCGGACTGGATGATCTGATTGAGTCTGGAGGTCATGATGTCGCCTGTCATTGGCTGTGCTCCGTAGCATGGCGAGGCGTTGTCGTCCTGCTTCAGTATAGCATAGACCGGCGTCTCTCCCCCTGCCCCGACCCGTCGGCAGCGGGGCGGCAGGACAACCAGCCCCAGTCTGGATTGCTGCAGCCGTGCTGCAGCAGTCCCTCACAGTCCATCGCTGCCGGCGACGGGGCGACCGGGCAGGACAACCAGCCCCAGTCTGGATTGCTGCAGCCGTGCTGCAGCAGTCCCTCACAGTCCATCGCTGCCGGCGACGGGGCGACCGGGCAGGACAACCAGCCCCAGTCTGGATTGCTGCAGCCGTGCTGCAGCAGTCCCTCACAGCAGGACGTAGAGACATTGCACTGCAACGTCTCTACGCTACGTCTTGACAGACGAATAATGCAGGAGTATGATTGATTTAGGATAACCTAAAAATAAATTGTCATCCTCCTGCCCTGAATGATGTGACTGTCACATACAGGACAGGCGCATTCTGGAGGCAGAAAGACCTATGATTGTCTGGTTTGTGCTGCTGGCGGGGTGCATTCTCCTGATCGTTCTCCCTCGCATTGGGTTGCTGTCACTCTACCGCGCCTGGCAGACCACCCGCGAGCGCGAGCGGGTTGAGGATGCGCTCAAGCATCTGCTCAACCGCGAACATCTGGGGCGCCACGCAACGCCAGAGTCACTCTCTGGCGCATTGGGCCTGCCGCGCGCAACGGTGATGCGTCTTATCGAGAAGATGGAAGCGCAGGGGTTGCTCGAAACGCGCGGGCTGGAACTGCATCTGACGGCTGAGGGCGAACGCTGGGCATTGCATGTTGTGCGCGCCCACCGTTTGTGGGAACGCTACCTGGCAGACGAAGCGCGTATGCCGCTGGCGCAGGTTCATGCAGAAGCGCAGCGACGTGAACATGCGCTGACTGCCGATCAGGTCGATGAACTGGAAGCGGCGATGGGGTATCCCCGGCACGACCCGCACGGAGACCCCATTCCCAGCCGCGAGGGAGTGCTGCCCCAGGCGGCAGGAATGCCGCTGACCGCGTGGCCGCTCGACGAACCGGGACGTATCGTGCACCTGGAAGATGAACCGGCGCTGGCATACGAACAAATTCTGGCGACCGGTCTTGGGCTGGGAAAGGTCGTTCGTGTGCTGGAGCGCGCGCCACAACGTCTGGTGCTGAGCGATGGCGAACACGAGTATCGTCTGGCGCCGACCGTCGCGGCCAATATCAGTCTGGCGCCGTTGACCGAAGCAGAGGCGACGCGGAACCATACGATACCGTTGAGTGAACTGCCATTACGCCAGATGGCTGAGGTTGTAGCGATTGATGATGAACTGCAGGGATTCACCCGGCGACGGCTGCTCGACCTGGGATTGACCCCCGGCGCTGTCGTCTATCCCGAACTGCAAAACGCCTTTGCCGACCCGCGCGCCTACCGGGTGCGGGGGACGCTGATCGCGCTGCGGTCTGACCAGGCATCGCGTGTCCTGGTCAGACCGCAGTCCTTGAACTGACGGACACAATCCCTGTCTCGAGCGGAGGATTCTTTCGATGACCAGTGGAACGACTGACCCATGCGCCACCTGCCCGATGCATGCCCGTCTGGAGCAGATGGGCATCAGGATGGACGATTATAATCGCGTGGTGGCGCTTGCCGGAAATCCGAATACCGGCAAATCGACGCTCTTCAATGCGCTGACCGGGCTGAAGCAGCACACCGGCAACTGGCCCGGCAAAACGGTGACCCGTGCCGAGGGAGGCTATCAGTTCAACGGGGTGAAATACAAACTGGTCGATCTCCCCGGAACGTACTCGCTGCTTTCCACCTCGCAGGATGAAGAGGTGGCGCGTGATTTTCTGTTGTTCGGGCAGCCCGATTGCACCATCGTGGTCACCGATGCCACAGCGCTGGAGCGCAATTTGAACCTGGTGTTACAGGTGCTCGAGATCACCGATAAAGTGGTAGTAGCGGTGAACCTGATCGATGAAGCGCGCCGAAAAGGAATAGAGGTCGATACTCGCACCCTGAGCCGTGATCTGGGAGTGCCTGCGGTACCGATTGTTGCACGGAGCGGTGAGGGGATCATCACGCTGCTCTCGACCGTTGCCGATGTGATCGAGGGGCGCATCGCCACGCATCCGTTGCGCGTCAGGGGAACGCCGGCGTTTCAAAAAGCGGTTCAGGAACTGGCGCCGCTGATCGAACGTCTGGCGCCGGGCATTCCAAATGCGCGCTGGCTGGCGATCCGCCTGCTCGAAGGCGATGCCAGGGTCCAGCGCGCGATTCGCAGTGGTGAACTGGCTGACATCGTAGCGCAACAACGCACCGTCGAAGACCGCCAGAGCAGTACGATTGCGGTCATAGGGAGGCAGTAATGACCACAGCGGATGATGTGCTTGCCAAAGCTGAGGCGCTGCGCAACAGCCTTCCATCGAGTTTTCGGGATGAGATGGTTCAATCGTTATACTCGGAGGCTGAACGGATTGCGCATCGTGCGGTTAAGACATCGTCGAACCGAACCTACGATCTCGATCAACGGATTGATCGCCTGGTCACCGCGCCTGTGACCGGCTTACTGATCATGCTCTTGCTGCTGACGGTCGTGATCTGGATGACCGTTTCAGGAGCAAACGTGTTTTCGGACATGCTGTTCACCGTGTTGTTCGGTGTTGGCGATTGGGCGCGCGCACGATTCGTCGAGTGGGGAGTCCCATGGTGGATCACCGGATTTATCTGGGATGGCGTCTATCGCAGCCTGGCGTGGGTGGTGGCGGTCATGTTCCCGCCAATGGCGATCTTCTTTCCGGCATTTACCCTGCTGGAAGATCTGGGGTACCTGCCGCGCGTTGCTTTCAACCTCGACTGGCTCTTCAAAAAGGCAGGCGCTCACGGCAAACAGTCGTTGACAATGATGATGGGATTCGGCTGTAACGCTGCTGGCGTCATTGCCACACGGGTCATCGACTCGCCGCGCGAGCGGCTGATCGCCATCCTGACGAACAATTTCGTGCCGTGCAATGGGCGTTTCCCAACCCTGATCATGCTGGCGACCGTGTTCGTTGCTGCCGGCTTCGGAGGAGCGATGGCGTCATTCATTGCGGCAGGAGCAGTGGTGACGGTTGTGCTCATTGGCGTGGCATTCACGTTCGCAATGTCGTGGATCCTCTCGAAAACAGTGCTCAAAGGCGAAGCGTCGGCATTCACGCTTGAACTGCCACCCTATCGCCGTCCTAATGTCCTGCGCATCCTGTACACTTCACTGATCGACCGGACGATCTTCGTTCTCTGGCGCGCGATGCTTACGGCGGCGCCTGCCGGCGCCGTGATCTGGCTGCTGGCGAACATCCCGTTCGGCAATGCCAGTCTCGCAATCGCAATTGCACAGTGGCTGGACGGATTCGGACGCCTGTTCGGTCTGGACGGCGCCATTCTGCTTGCCTATATCATCGCCATTCCAGCCAACGAAATCGTTGTGCCGACGATGATGATGATCTACACGAACGCCGGGATGATGGTCGAAGGCCCGGCGAGCGATGAGGCAATCCGCGCCCTTCTGGTCGATCAGCAGGGCTGGACGTTGCTGACCGCGATCAACCTCATGCTGTTTTCGCTGCTCCACAATCCCTGTGCGACCACCATTATCACAATCTTCAAGGAAACAGGTTCCTATAAGTGGGCAGCGATGAGCGTAATCATCACGCTGGGGACGGCGTTCCTCGTGACATTCCTTACGGCGAGTGTGGTGCGGCTGGCGGGACTGATGTAGCAGGTTCGATCAGTCTTTGTACGGATCAAACACATCTTCACCCGCCATCGCCACACCCATCGGCTTGAGCGTGTGCACGATCCGGATCGTATTGGCGTGGTGCTTCAACACCTCCGGCAGACGGCGGTAGACATGCGGACTTTCGTCCGTGCCGCCGCCGCGCAGTTCGACCCCTTCACGGCGCAGCCATTCGAGCATCATCTCACGGGTGATTTTGCCCGGCTTGACCACTTCCTGCACACGCCTGCCGTGGCGTTTCACCCAGCGCCGCTTGCCGGCGGCCTGCATGCGGCTCATCACCCGCCCGGCGCCGTGAATGGTGCTGTGCAGCCCAAGCCGTGACTCGTCGCTCTCCACCCCTTCGACAACCACACTGATGTCGCCCATCGAACCGCCGACGAAACCACGCTGACCAGGCCAGGCCGGTGTCGCACCCTTGCGCACGACAATCAATTCCTCGCCGTTGACCTTTTCTTTCCACGCATAGTTGTGGTGGTTGTGCACCTCTTCGGTCACCTGAGCACCCAGGATGTCGAGCACCTGCTGTACCACGAAATCGCGCCCGGCATACGCATAGCGCCCGGCGAGGGTCATGGCCTGCCAGTACGCCTGCCCCAGGTCGCGCCGCAACGAGATGACAGTCGCCCCCCCCCCTTTCCCCCCCGCAAGCGGGGGGGGGAAAGGGGGCGCCGGGGCGTCGAATGGCCGCCCATGCGCCAGGTTGAGGAACCCGCTCGCAATTTTATGCCCGAGACCGCGGCTGCCAAAGTGTGCGGCAACCCACACCCATCCCGCCTCATCTTCGAGGATATCGACCCAGTGATTCCCCGAACCGACGGTGCCGAGCTGCTCACGCGCCAGCTGGCGCAGTTTGCCGACCTCCGGCAGATCGCGCCAGGTCGGGTCGTCGAACAGCGGATGGTCAGCCGCTTTGCCGCTCGTCCCGCCGAGCCCAAAGACGACCTCGCGCGCCACCTGGTCCATAATCTTGCTGATGTCCTTGCGAATATCGTCGGCGCGCAGGTTGGTGCGCACCCCCTTGATGCCGCACGAAATATCGTACCCCACGCCGCTGGGACTGACGGCGTCGCGGTAGGCGACCACGCCGCCGATTGGCATGCTGTACCCCAGATGCCCATCCGCCATCAGCGCCGCCTTGACCGCCTCGGGATCACTGGCGCAGCGCCGGATCTGCGCGATGGTCGCATCATCGTGGTCGCCCCAGACCGGAATGCCATCAATGATCTGAAACATAGATGCACCTTCTTTCGCTTTCAAAATGAAGAATCAAAATACAACGGTTTTGTGTGATGCGTACATGTCCAGCACTCCCGCGCTGTCATCATTGCGACCTGCGCAAACGACAATGTTCTCCGTTCGCATCGATTCGTCACCGGAACGTTTCCACATTTATTATATCTCGCTCAAGACCGCCGTGAACTGCGCTTTTGCGAATGTTCTGGAGCAGCTTGTACATTTTTGAACAAACTTGACATAGTTTGTCGGTATTTACTATAATTTGACTCACATTCTTCTCTCCGCACAACCTCCGAGACATCGCGCAGGCATCCCGAACGGTTGCGCATTCTGGTGATGCGCCAGTTGCAAGGAGGAATTCCATGAACATTGAGTCGAACCTGAATGGACTGACCGTGGGGAAACAGACTGGCGTGCAGATCGAGCGGAGCGGTCTGATTGCCGGGTTGATCGGCGGGGTGATGATGGCCGTCGTTGGCGCGGCGCTCGCCATTGCCATTGGTGATGATCTCTGGAAGGCGCCGAAACTGATCGCGACATTTGTGGTGAGTCCTGAGGCCGTTGCAGCACCAGGCTTTCTCGCCGGACCGGTGTTGATCGGCAGTCTGATCCATCTCACACTTTCAGCGCTGTTCGGGGTCGGCTTTGGCGTTCTGACGACACGCATCTGGAACATGCCGCTCAGTTACGGCGCGCCAATGGTGCTGGGCTTTATCTACGGACTGGCGATCTGGCTGATCGCCTACTTCATCATTCTGCCGCTGGTCAATCCGCTCGTGCTCGAGATTTACGCACCGGCATTCCTCATCCAGAACCTGACGTATGGGCTTTCGACCGGGCTGGCGTATGGCTTGCTGCACTCACGACGGTATGCCGGATCACCCGGGAACGCCCACACTGAGCGGCGCGGAGTCGCGAAAGGATAGCAATCTTCCATAGCGCGTCTGTCGGCTGCGCCGGTCGCAGCCGATAGACGTCTGTGGACTATCTCGCACCGCGGCTTGCCCATCAAGACTGCCGGTTTGCATGGGTACGGATTGTATACGTTTTGCACAATATTTTGCTTCCCCGGTGAGAAGCAGCACACGCGCCGCACCACAAACCTGGTGAATTGCATCAGGGAGTCAACCCGCCTTTATGTGATAAACATCACGTGAAGCGCACCACAAACCCTTCGAACGACGGGGAATGCTCCTCCCATTGGCGAGTCATGATCTCGACTTCTGGACATGCACAGGTTTTGCCCAACCTGCTATACTCTATTCTAACCTCTTAGCAACATTTCTCCGTCGATCAACACAGCATCGTTTTCGAGACAGGCATACTATTCATTAAGGAGGAGCGCAATGAGCACGCAGTCGCGGGTCAGTCGTTCAGCGGCATCGCAGATAGTTCGCGCGTCGGCAACACCGCTGTTGACGAAGATCGAAGTTGGCGGCGCAATCGCCGGTCTGGTTGGCGGCATTACGATGGCAGTCGTCGGTGCGATCCTGGCGATTGCGATGGGCGCCGATCTCTGGAAGGCGGCAAAACTGATCTCGACGTTCGTGCTGGGATTGAGTGCAACTGCAGGTGAGGGATTCGTTGCTGTTCCGGTCATTGTCGGCAGTCTGATCCACCTGTCGCTCTCGGCGCTCTTTGGCGCTCTGTACGGCGCTCTCTCCTGCCGCATCTGGAAGATGCCGCTCGACTACGGTGCACCGGTTGTGTTCGGCTTTGTGTACGGTCTGGCGATCTGGCTGATTGCCTATTTCATCGTTCTGCCGATTGTCAATCCGCTCCTGCTCGAAATCTATGCGCCTTCCTTCCTGATCCAGAATATGGTGTACGGGATGATCCTGGGAATGGTTTACGCGGCGTTTCGCTCCGCCCCCTATATCCACTTCGAAAAGCGCTCTTCTGTGCAGGCATAGCATTCGCGAATAAGAGCCTATCCGAAAAACCGCATCCTGAGTAGCGCGAAGCGCGTATCGAAGGGGCGGTTTTTCGACACCCTGTGTTATTCGGATAGGCTCTAAACATCAAGACGCGAGCAGAACTGCGGTTCCACTCGCATTTGTTGTGCGCACCTTAACCGGCGACCATTGCATCGAGGTCCGATGAGCCGCCTCGAGTCTCATACCAATTTCACTTGAATACTCCGCAAGCGGGGTTCCGTCAAAGCGCATCAGAACGCCCTGCGCGATAATCTGCAATCCAAAATCTAAAATGGCATCATACCACCCGCTCAAACCGCGCCTGAAAGAAGCGCAGATATTTCGGTTCGTACACCATGCGCAGGCCGCGGGTCTGTTCACGTGCGTCGTACACCGCTTTCACCGCCTCGGCGACGACGTCCATATGCGCCTGGGTGTAGACGCGGCGTGGGATGGTCAGGCGTGTCAGTTCAAGTTTTGGGTAGTAGTGATCACCAGTCTTCGGGTCGCGTCCAGCGCTGGCGATGCCCCGTTCCATCGCCCGAATACCGGAGTCGAGGTACAACTCCGCAGCCAGCGTCTGCGCCGGAAATTCGCGCTGCGGAATATGCGGGTAGAAACGGCGTGCATCAAGGAAAATGGCATGCCCGCCGACCGGCTGGACAATCGGTATGTCCCAGTTGGTGAGGAGTTCTCCCAGGTAGCGTACCTGCCCAATTCGTGCGCGTATGTAGTCATCCTGCACTGATTCTTCGATGCCGGCTGCCATCGCTTCCATATCGCGCCCGGCCAGACCACCGTAGGTGTGCAACCCTTCGTACACCACCACCAGGTTACGCAGTTCATCAAACAGGTCAGCATCGTTGACTGCCAGCCAGCCGCCGATATTAACCAGCGCATCCTTCTTGGCGCTCATCCAGGCGCCATCGGTGTAGGAGCAGAACTCTTTCAGAATCCCGGCAATTGATGTGTTGGCATACCCTTCCTCGCGTTCCTGGATGAAGAAGGCGTTCTCGACCATGCGCGTCGCGTCGAGGAAGAGACGTATGCCATACCGGTCACACAGATTGCGCAGCGCGCGCACATTCGCCATGCTCACTGGCTGACCGCCGGCCATGTTCACCGTACCCGCCAGACTCACATACGCGATATTCTGTGCCCCTTCCCGCCGGATCAGCGCTTCCAGTTTGTCGAGATCGACATTCCCCTTGAAAGGGTGCAGGGATTGCGGGTCATGCGCTTCGTCAATGATGACATCGACGAAGATACCGCCTGCCAGTTCCTGATGCAGGCGCGTGGTGGTGAAGTACATATTGCCGGGCACATATTGCCCGGGACGGATGGCGGCGCGGCTGATCAGGTGTTCGGCGCCTCGCCCCTGATGGGTCGGCACAATGTAGCGGTAGCCGTAGTACTGCTGAATCGTTGCTTCGAGGCGGTAGAAGTTGCGACTGCCGGCATACGCCTCGTCGCCGAGCATGATCGCGGCCCACTGACGGTCGCTCATCGCATTGGTGCCGCTGTCGGTCAGCAGATCGATGTAGACATCCTCGGAGCGGAGAAGAAAGGTGTTGTACCCGGCTTCTGTCAGCGCGCGCTCGCGCTCCTCACGGGTGGTGACCCGCAGTGGCTCGACCATCTTGATCTTCCACGGTTCAGCCCAGGAGCGCCTGCCGAATTGCTGCCCCATCGTTTGCGGGTTCGGGTGAGTCATAGGTATCGCCTCCTTGCGCTACAGTGACGTCGTTGTATGGTAGATACGCTCGTGCAGAACGCCGATGTACGGCAGATTGCGGTACTTTTCATCGAAATCGAGACCGTAGCCGACCACAAATTCATTCGGGATGTCGAAGCCCAGGTAGTCGATCGGAATATCGGCGCGCCGGCGCTCCGGCTTGTTGAGAAGTGCGCAGATGCGCAAACTGGCCGGGTTGCGCCGCAGCAGATGCCCGCGGAGATACGCCAGCGTCAACCCGCTGTCGATGATGTCTTCGACAATCAGCACGTGCCGTCCAGCGATATCGGTATCCAGGTCTTTCAGCATGCGCACCACGCCGCTCGATTCGGTCGTTTTGCCGTAACTCGAGGTGGCGATGAAGTCCATCGCCAGCGGCATATCAATGGCGCGCGCCAGATCGACCATAAACATGGCGCACCCTTTCAGCACCCCCACCAGCAACAGGTCACCGAGCGGGCGATAATCGGCGGTGATCTGCGCACCCAGCGCGCGCACGCGCTCCTGGATCTGCTCTGCCGTGATCAGGATTTTCGCCATATCGTCGTGCATGGACTGCTCCTTTTCAGCACATGTCGTTACGTCTACCCCGGTCATCCCTTCGATCCACAAATACAGCGCCGGTTGCCCAATCGCAGCGCTTACCCCTTCCGCCGCAGCGACGCCGGGGACCCAGACAATCCGTCCGCTGGCAACGACGACCGGCCATGGGTCGCGTAGCGCACGCGGCATACGCGCATCGACCATGATATCCTGAAGGCGGCGCGTACCACGCCCACCCTCTGGTCGCATCCGGTCACCGGGGCGTCGTCGGCGCACAATCAGCGGCGCAGGGCAGGCTGCTGCATCGAGAAAGACTTCCCAGCAGCTCGCCGGCGTGGCTGCCGGGCGACAATCGGCGCAGAGCGCACGACCGTCGCTCAGTTCGACACGGCCGGGAACCGTCAGGGTCGTTTCTGTGATCGGCAGACGCACTCCTTCATCGGCTGGCGCTTCGCCGCGCATGAGAGCAAACCCGCCGTCGTAGCCGTTCACCAGCACGACGCCGCCGGGCAGTTCGATACGTTTCCCCACGCCGCGCCCGACTGCATCGCAGGCGCGCACCACATCATCGCGCCCAAGCGTATCACTTCCGCCAGCCAGCGTGTACGCGCGGCGAAGCGCCGCGTGCCGAAGCGCCGGGTGCAGGTCGCGCCAGCGACGACCATCGAACACAACACGATGCGCCTGCACAACGGTCAGCGACGACCACGCCCGTTCCAGTTCTCGATCAAGAAAATCGGCGACTTCGGCGCAATCTGCCGCGGTGCGACCAAGCGCCGTCACAATCTGCGGGTTGAGCGCCGCCAGCGCCGGAAGAACATCCTGGCGCACGCGCGTCCGCATATAGCGGCGATCGGTATTCGACGGATCGCGGCGCGGCGCCAGACCGCGTTCGGCGCAGTACGCCTCGATCGCGGTGCGCGTGATGTCGAGCAGCGGACGGATGAGGCGTGGCGGCTGATCGCCTGCCTGCGAAGAAAGGGACGGATCGGCGGCAATGGCGCTCCATTCTTCCCAGGCCACGATCGGACGGATGCCGCGCAGGCCTGCGACACCTGCGCCGCGCACCAGATGCAGCAGCACCGTTTCCGCCTGATCATCGGCATGATGCGCAGTGGCAACCGCCTGCGCGCCAATCGTCAGCGCCACACGCGCCATCAGACGGTAGCGCGCCAGGCGTCCGGCTGCGTGCAGATTGAGTTTGCGCTCCAGCGCCAGCGCGCGCACATCAATCGCTTCGACAGTGCAGGGCAGGTTCAGACGCGCCGCAGTCTCCGCCACGAAAGCCGCTTCCGCCGCCGATTCCGCGCCGCGCAACTGGTGATCGAGGTGAACAACATGCAGATTACACCCCAGGTCAGCACGCACATGCACAAGTACATCCAGCAGACAGAGCGAGTCCGGTCCGCCAGAGACTGCAACGACCACCGGAGCACCGGGCAAGATCATGTGATAACGGAGGATCGTTGCGCGCGCACTGTCTACGATTGACGACATGCCGCAACCACTACGTCGTGCGCAGACGGACGACGAAGAGCGTCAATCCCTCCTGCACTGCAGTCCATCCATTCAATTCGACTGGCGACGCAGCGGATCTGCTCCAGCCAATCACATAGACGCCCTGGTCATCGAGCGGTGATCGTCCAGAGAGCGGCGCCACACGGGTAGAGGTATTGAAGAGGCGAAACAAGATCTGACGCCGATTGAATGCCCGATCATCGTCGATGGAAACGCCAAACGGAAAACTGCCATACGAGCCATTGAAATCGAAGGCGGCGCGTGCACCAGGCGCCAGATTGCCAAGCGTCTGAAATCTTCCCCGATGAACCACAATCGCCTGTTCGAGCGCCAGCGCTCCGACATTGCGCACTTCACCCAGCGGTTCATCGCCATCGAACCGAACCATGCTCTGCACCTGCACAGGCGGCGGCGTCGGCGCCTCTGCGATAAGCGTGCGAACCGAAGCGACATCGATTAAGAGATCGGGCACGGTGACCCCATTATCGTCGCTGGTGGCGATGACGGGACGAGCAGTAAAGTCGTCGAAGCCGCGGGTTTCACTCACCAGATGATCGACGGGAAAGCGCAGCGTATAACTCCCCCGGATTGGTGAAAACAACGCCAGATACGCAGTCGTCGCGCCTTGCGCCTCGCCTTCCGAGCTCTGCACGATAGCCACCTGAAAGAGTTGTGTCTGACCGCCGCGCAGCCCGAAACCAACCAGAAACACACCAGCGGTAAACACAATGACGGTCACAGGAATGGTCACCCATGCCCATTCGAGGCGTCGCAGCCGACGCAGCGCCAGATAGTTCACCGGTCCCACCACCAGAATGTAGGCGATCAGGAACGCTGCCAGCGCCGTAGCGGACGGCAGCTGGATCGCTGGAGTACGGAGCGCGTCCTGCATCAGATTTATCTGGTTCACCCGCGCATCGAACCCCGGAATAAAGAGCGGCAGTGGGCGGAGGACTCGCGACCAGAGATCCGGTTCCGCCGCCCAGCCGCGCAAAAGCGCAAGATCGAAGGCGCTGAATACCACGATGCCGCTCCCCAGAGAGCTGCGATAAATCAGTGGCGCGGCAGGCGGCAACGCATCTGCGCCAGGGCGTGGACGCACCGCCAGCAGCGGACCGGTCGGCGGCGTTGGCGGCGACCCGGTGATTTGCTCCAGGAGTGACAGATCGCCCTGCTCGACGGTGCGCAGCGTTTCGACCGGCAGAATGTCGGCGAGACCGGCGGCGGCGCGCTCACCATTGATACCGCCGCCGACGATGAGTTGCCCGCCAAGGTGGACCCAGTTGCGGAGTGCAGCGCGTTGATCCACGGAAAGAGCGGCAGTATCGACATCGTGAATGAAGATGGCATTCACGCCGCGCAGAACGAGCGGATGGGGGGGAAGATCTTCCGGCGATACATGGCGCACAACAGTCCCGCTCGTACCACTGACCGACATCGCGTTGAGGCTGGTCAACAGGGTTGGATCGGAACCGAGCACCACCACCAGGAAGCGATCCATCTCGATCGCCTCGATGCCGATGCTCTGCTCGATCACAACATTCCCGTTTTCGATCAGGCGGACCATGCCATTGCGCGCAAATCCCTGAGCAAACACCTCAAGTGTGACACGCTTCCGCGATCCGCGCGGCAGATCGATTACTCGCCGAAACACCGGCTGACTCTGTGCGCCTGGAAAACTCCACTCCAGCACACCGCGCAGATCACGCCCATCATTGGCAACTTCGACCGTCACCGGAAACCACTCACCCATACGGTACGCCCCGGCATACCCCGGACGCAGCGTCAGCGTGATGCCAAAGGCTTGCTCCTGTGCAGCGACCGGTCCTGCCAGCAAGGCGCAGATCAGAGCGACCATTGCAGCACGCACATACACCATCAATGCACCTTAATGTGAAACGATTACGAAGGTTGTTCGTGGTTCCGGCGACGCATGCGTTCGCGCAGTGTACGGATCGCTGCACGTCGGCGCGCCAGACGCGCCATCCGTCGAAGATGGGCGTCAACATCGACCGATACTGCACCGTTGGGAGACGGAGACCAGCGACGGTTGGACGATTGTTTGTCGAGAGAACGTCCAACCAGTTCCTCGACCGCCTTCTCAAAAGCGGCACGGTCCATTTTTTCGCCGTGCTCACGCTGGACGAGATCGTACTGCTTGAGCAATGCGACCGCATCCTGCAACTGACGCTCTTTCTCGTGCTTGCGGAAGTCGGTCAGGTAATCGTTGATCATCGCCTGTACGCCTCGCGGGTCGGGCACGTGATCGAAGGTGAACTTTCCACCTGCCGCACCACCGGTTTCGATCACAACGGTTCCGAGCCCCAGCAAGCGTTCGACGAAACTGACATCGAACGAAATATTTTGAATGGCGGAGAGTTGCGCGCGGCGCGTGTTCTCCGGTCCCAGCGGACGCCTATCAATATCGATGATATCGGTGCGGGTCAGAACATAGTTGTCGTGAATCAGCGCCTCACGGATCCACCAGCCCCAGAAGCCGAAAAACAGAAGCGCTGCAAAGGCGAGCAGGGTGACAGCCACGCCATCGATCAGATTGAACTGAACCAGAACCGCCAGCACGAACATCGTCATGGCAAACCCGCCCAACGGGCGCAGCAACTGGATCAGCACATACACCCAGGAGGGACGCCAGACAATGCGTTCGGGAAAGATCTCAGGATTGGGCGGATAGAGCGCCGGAACAGGAAAGCGCTGGGTGCGAACCTGGACTGAAGGCGTTGATTGCTGCGGCTGCTTGTTGCCATACACCTGGTCCTCGATCAGCGCGCGCAGCAGATCCGGTTCCCGGCGCCGTCGCAGGTTGCGCACCTGATCCATGATCGCTTTTTCGATCTCACGCGGCCTGGCTGCAAAATCGAACTCCAGCGTGCGCGGGCTAAACGAACGAATAATGATTTTACCGTATCCGAACAATGTCGCCTGATACGTATCGGCGCGCACATTCACCTGCTGAATATCATCGATCAGAATCTGCTGCCGCACATGGCGAATGAACATTGTCTCTTCATCGTAAATGACGCGCCGGTCGGTGACAATCAGCACATCATTGCGCCAGTCGTTGTAGAGGTATGCCACGGCAGCCAGCATCAACAGCGTCGTCACGCTCAGGACGATATTGATCGCATCGCCGGCGCGTGAGTAGGTTGGGTCGATCACAATCAGTTCGCCGCCGATCGAGTAAAACCAGATCGCCAGCCCAAGCGCAAAAATCGCCAACAGATACAATGCGTCCGGGTTGCGCCAGGGAGTCTCCTTGCGTCGTTGCTTTTTCGACTCACCGCGCGCCCAGAGCGCCACGAGAATGAGCAACAGCGTGAAGAGGGCGACATTGACCGGATCGGTCAGTGGACGGGTCACCCCTTCGCGCATGATCAACAATGCACCGCCAGCCGCGCGAAACAGCGCGATCGCTGCAGTAATGACGCCGATGACCAGAAAGACCAGGCTGGACTGCAGCAATTCAATCCAGTGCCGCTTTCCGACCAGGATCACCTTCTCATCCGGCTCAAGTTCAAGCGGAACCGGGATTTTTGGCTCGCTCATACGCGCTTGTATCCTGCGAGTCGTCTACGCCATCCTTGATACAGGCAAGAACACGGGCGACCACCTGTTCGGGCGAGAGCCCATCGCTGAAAATGACACAGGCATCAGGGGCAGGCATGCTCACATGTCGGTCCAGGTTATCACGGTGGATAATGTCATTGCGAACATGCTCAAGATCGACACTGCCGCCGCGACGTTGAATCTCGTGGGTGCGGCGGCGCGCGCGCTCGTCGATCGATGCATCCAGGTAGATTTTGAGAGGTGCATCTGGCATCACGATGCTCCCGATGTCGCGCCCAACCATCACCACCCGCCCCTGGCAACCAATGGCGCGCTGCCGCTCGCGCAAAATGGCGCGCGCCGCCGGGTGACGCGCCGCGATTGATACAATCCGTTCGACATCGGGATGCCGCATCTCCCAGGTGACATCTACGCCATCGACCAGTACGGTGTACAGTCGCCCGTCAGTCGCATCACCCCGGGGCAACACCTGAATATCGAGATTACGCGCCAGCGCTGCAACGCCCTCACTATCTTCCGGGTCGATGGTGTTGCGCAAAACTGCCCATGCCAGCGCGCGATACATGACCCCTGTATCGAAGAAGAGGTACCCCAATCGCCGGGCAAGCAACTCGCCAAGCGTGCTCTTCCCTGCTCCCGCAGGACCGTCAATCGTAATAACAGACGGAACAGACATCTAAAAATGTGTCATGACGCTATACTGTGTGGTATTGTAGCACGCGACGCCTGCGATACGCAAGCAGGACACGCCGAAGATGGAGATGTGCCGTGCTATCCTCTCGCACAATCTGGGACCTGGCACTGGTCGTCACGCTGCTGATCGGCAGCGCCTTTATCTGGATGACACGCGCAACCCCCGGCGCTGCCGCCACACCCGTCGTCCCCGAACCGGCCGCCGCACAACCTGCCCCGCTCGTCGGTCATCCGGCGCCTGAGTTCACACTGACCGCCGTCGATGGCGCGCAGGTATCCCTCAGCGACCTGCGCGGGCAGGTTGTGCTGATCAATCTCTGGGCGACTTGGTGCCCGCCATGCCGTGCCGAAATGCCCGCCATCCAGCAGGCGTATGAACGCTTCCGCGACCAGGGCTTCATTGTGCTGGCAGTCAATCAACAGGAAGAGAGCGCAGCCGTTGTGAAATACATGAACGACCAGCGCCTGACGTTTCCTGCGTTGCTCGACAGCGATGCCCGCGTCAGCGCCGCCTATCAGGTGCGCGTGCTCCCTTCCAGTTTCTTCATCGACCGCTGGGGGATTATTCGCGCGGTCTACCGCGGACCTATGTCGCGTGGTATGATTGAAGGCACAATTGAACAACTGGTTGCCGAGGCGCCATAGGGCGAGATGTATCCGATCATCGAACTGGGTCCGTTGAACCTGGGCAGCGGTGCACTGCTGCTGGTCATTGCCGTTTTCGTCGGGCACGCGCGATTCGAACGCGCGGCGCGTCAGCGCGGCGGCGAACCCCTTGAACACCGTGCCGGTCGCTGCGCACCATTTGCTCTGGCAGGCGCAGCCATCGGTGCACGGTTGTGGTATGGACTGTTCAACTGGGATATGTACAGCCAGTCGCCAGGGCTCTTTCTGGCGCTGCGTCTGGGAGACCTGGCGTGGCCCGGCGCTCTGATCGGCGGCGCGCTTGCCGGGTATGCCTGCCTGCGGCTGCAACGCATGGAGGATGCCGCTGTACCGCTGGCAGACGCTGCATCCCTGGCGCTTCCCGTAGCACAGGCGATTGCGTCGCTGGGCTTGTTGCTCAGCGGCGAGGCCCTCGGTGCGCCGGCAGACCTGCCGTGGGCAGTGCCGCTCTTCGGCGTGCCACGCCATCCTGTTGCCCTCTACTATCTTCTTGCAGCGCTGGCGACGTGGGGTGCGCTGACGTGGGTTGCCCGTTTCTCCCTGCAACCAGGGACGCTGGCAGCTGTGTACCTGGTGTTGCAGGGCAGCGCGCTGCTGCTGCTGGAAGCGTTGCGCGTCGACTCGCTCGTCGCCGCCGGCGGCGTGCGGATGGCACAGGTTGCCGGTCTGGCAATGATTGTGATTGCACTCTGGTGGAAACGAACACAAACAGCATCTGTATCATGAAGGCTCCGATAGAACTGCAACCTGGTCAGGCGCTGATCCGGGTACACGGCGATCTGAACGACTTTCTGCCGATCACTCTGCGCGACAGATGGTTTGTCCGTCCGTGTCGGGGGCGTGAGACGGTCAAAAACCTGCTCGAAACATGCGGCGTGCCACACCCGGAAATCGGTTCATTGCTCGTCGATGGACGCCCGGTCGATTTCGATGCGCTGGTACAACCAGGGCACGCCGTCGAAGCCTTCCCGATCGTATCGGCGCCGGATGTTCCCATCGCCCTGCGCCCACCACTGAACGACAGGCGTTTCGTGCTCGACACGCACCTGGGGCGGCTGGCCGCCTACCTGCGCATGCTCGGCTACGACTGCCTCTACCAGAACGACGCGCACGACGCCGAACTGGCGCGCCTGGCGCACGACGAACAGCGCATTCTGCTGACCCGCGACCTGGGATTGCTCAAGCGCAGCATCGTGATATATGGCGCATTCGTGCGTGAAGTCATTCCATCACGCCAGATTATCGAAGTTATGCGGCGTTTCCAGCTGGCGCCGGCGCCAACGGTTTTTCAGCGTTGTATGCGCTGCAACAGCCTGACGGCGCCGGTCGGGAAAGCAGAGATCGAACATCTCCTCGAGCCCAAGACCCGCCAGTATTTCGACACATTCCGTCGCTGCACCGCGTGTGGCAAAATCTATTGGCAGGGGTCGCACTATGCCCGTATGCAGGCATTGCTGGAATGTGCCATCCAGGGCAGCAGCGTGCCGGAGAACGAGAAGTCAGGCTGACACTTTCAGGGAGCACATACCATGCGTATCGCAATCGTCGGTGTTGGCGGAGTAGGCGGATATTTCGGCGGTCGGCTGGCGCAGGCGGGCGCCGACGTGACCTTCATCGCGCGTGGCGACAATCTCGCAGCATTGCGCGAACGCGGACTGCAGATCGAAAGCATCGTCGGCGATGCCCGGATTGCACCACTCCAGGCAACCGACGACCCATCGAGCGTCGGACCGGTCGATGCCGTGCTGGTGGCAACCAAAACCTGGCAGCTCGATGAAGCGATCGAACAGATGCGCCCGCTCATCGGACCGGAAACCGGTGTCGTTCCATTACTCAACGGCGTCGAAGCTTCGGATCGGCTGGCGCAGGCATTGGGTGAAGCGCACGCCCTGAACGGCATCTGTTACATTTTCGTCGCTCGTACTGCACCGGGCGTGGTGCGGCACTCTGGAATACACCCGCTCATCGTCTTCGGCGAACGCGACAATCGCCGCACGGCTCGGATCGAAGCACTGCGCCACTGGCTGGAACGCGCAGGGATACGGGTCACAATCCCGGCGGACATCAATGCAGAAGTCTGGCGCAAATTCGTGTTTGGAGCAACCACCAGCGGACTGGGAGCGGTCACACGAGCGCCAATGGGATTATTGCGCGAACTCCCGGAAACGCGACCACTCTTCGTTCAGGGTATGCGCGAAATCGTAGCGGTTGCACAGGCGCGCGGCATCGCCCTGGACGAAAGCGCCGTCACAGCAGCGCTGGCGCAGCTCGACAGCCTGCCCTACGAAACAACCGCCTCCATGCAGCGCGACATTCTGGCGGGTCGTCCATCAGAACTGGAAGCGCAGAATGGCGCCGTTGTGCGCCTGGGAGCGGCAGCGGGCGTACCGACACCACTGCATGCCTTTATCTACCACACCCTGTTGCCGCAGGAACGCCTGGCGCGTCAGGGAATGTAGGGCAATACCAGCGTCACTGCTCGTCGATCAAAACAACAGGGCGGTCGTTGCTGATCCGACACGACCGCCCTCAATCGGCAAACACCTTCTGATACCTATCGCCGTTCAACCAGCAGGCGGATCGCTGTGCGCTCTTCATCATCGATGGCGACATCAATGAACGAAGGGGTGCAAACAATGTCAATGCCTTCTTCACTGAGATAACTGCGCGCAATTGCCACCGCTTTGATCGCCTGATTGGTGGCGCCCGCCCCAATCGACTGCACCTCTGCTACGCCGCTGTCGCGAATAACGCCAGCAATTGCGCCGGCGACGGCGCTTGGACGCGAGCGTGTCGAAACCTTCAGAACCTCGGCGCCTTGTCGTTCGACCACATCGGCGCTGTGTGCGCCAACGGCGCGAGTGGCGGGTGTGGAGTGCGAAAGATTGCCTGCCATACGTGCCTCCTCCGAATGGGTTGGGTGCCGGCCCGATGCGCCGGCTGGTCAATTGTCATACCAGCATCGGAATGTTCGCAGTGCGAGACGCACGCCTCGCAGCAGCTACGGAGAGACCGTGCGACAGGGTCGGCTTCGGGGCCGTTCCTGCCGTGAGTCGTCCTGCGCCTTGTGCTGTTCTGCATCATCGTGCATAGTCCACCGCGCGCGTCTCGCGGATAACCGTCACTTTGATCTGGCCGGGATACTGCAGACTCTCTTCGATCTTTTTGGCAACATCACGGGCAAGATGAATGCTGCCGAGATCATCGATAGCGTCAGGTTGCACCATCACGCGAACCTCACGTCCGGCCTGAACAGCGAAGGCGCGTTGAACGCCGGAAAACGATGTCGCTACCGTCTCAAGCGCTTCGAGGCGCTTGATGTACAGGTCGAGCGTCTCGCGGCGCGCTCCAGGGCGCCCGCCCGAAATGGCATCGACAGCCTGAACCAGCCAGGCTTCGACGGTCTGTGGTTCCTCATCATTATGATGAGCGGCAATCGCATGAACGATTGCTGGCGATTTCCCAAGGCGACGCGCGATCTCGGCGCCGATCAATGCATGCGGTCCCTGCACTTCATGGTCGACTGCTTTCCCGATATCGTGCAGCAACGCGGCAGTTTTCGCCACATTGATGTTTGCGCCAATCTCAGCAGCAATATGCGCCGCAAGCAGTGCGCACTCCAGCGAATGCTGCAGTACGTTCTGCCCGTAACTTGTCCGATATTTCAGACGACCCAGCAGTTTGATCAGATCAGGGTGCAGACCCTGAACATTCGCTTCATAGGCGACTCGTTCGCCCTCTTCGCGCATAATCTGATCGACTTCCTGCTGAGTTTTGTTGACGACCTCTTCGATACGTGTCGGATGGATGCGCCCATCCTTGAGCAACTTGATCAACGCCAGCCGCGCCACTTCTCGCCGTACCGGATCGTGGCACGACAGCGTAACGGCTTCCGGCGTATCATCGACAATAATATCAACGCCGGTTAACTGCTCGAATGCGCGAATGTTACGCCCTTCACGCCCGATGATGCGCCCCTTCAACTCCTCGCTGGGGAGCGCCACGGTCGAAACGGTCACCTCAGCAACATACTCCGAGGCGCACCGTTGAATGGCCATACTGATCACTTTCCGCGCCAGTTTGTCCGCCTCTTCACGCATGTTCTTTTCGATCTCACGAATGCGGCGCGCTGCTTCATCACGCGCCTCATCTTCGACACGCTTCAGAATGATGGCGCGAGCTTCTTCCTGGCTCAGCGCGGAAATGCGCTCGAGTTCTGCGCGCTGTTGCTGCACCAGGTGTTCAGCCTCCTGGTAGAGATGCTCCATCTGACGCTCACGCTGCTGAAGCTGGCGTTCGCGACGTTCAAGTCCCTCGATCTTACGATCAAGATTCTCTTCCTTCCGTTGCAGCCGTTCCTCCTGCTTTGCAAGCACCGCACGCGCTTCACGTATCTGCGCCTCGGCTTCGGTGCGAAGCCGGAGCGCTTCGTCGGTTGCGCGCAGAATGAGATCTTTCTGCTCTGATCGCGTCGCTTCCAGTTGCAGCCGGGCTTCCGCCTCGATCTGCCGAATCTGGCTCTGAACATTGTTTTTGTAAATCAGAATGCCTATGCCCGCGCCAATCGCAAGTCCGATGACCAGCGCAGGCAAGGCCCATACGAGCCATTGCACAACGTCCTCCTGCTCAGTTGTAAAGGTGCAGCATGCTACAGCCCTCTGCCGGGCTGTGGCTCCGGGCTCAAACATGCGCTAACGTGTGATTGCGTGCATGTTATATTACTCTGCGGGTACATCTTCTGTCAAGATGAACAGATTGTCAAGAGTCATGATGGTATAATATCACGCCAGTTTTGCGATTGTTCTGGAATCAATGTATCTGCGTCGCCTCGAAATCCAGGGGTTCAAAACTTTCGCCGGGCATACGCTGTTCGAGTTTCAGCCTGGCGTTACGGCAGTGGTGGGGCCTAACGGCAGCGGGAAGTCGAATCTCGTCGATGCCATCCGCTGGGCGCTTGGCGAACAGCACCCCGGTACGCTGCGCTGCAAACGCACCGAAGACCTGATCTTCGGCGGCGGCGGTCGGCGCGCTCCCGCCGGCTTCGCCGAAGTCTCGCTGACGATCGATAATAGTGATCGCCTGCTGCCCGCGCCGTACAGCGAGGTCACCATTACTCGCCGGGCAACGCGCTCGGGCGAGAATGAGTATTTCATCAATCGCCAGCGCGTCCGGCTGCGCGATGTGCAGGAAGTCGCAGCGCCGATCAGTGGCGCGTATGCGATCATCAATCAAGGGCTGGTCGATGCGGCGCTCAATCTGCGCCCCATGGAGCGTCGTCGCCTGTTCGAGGACGCAGCGGCTATCAGCGTCTACGAGCAACGCCGCGCCGATGCGGAACGTCGTCTGTGTGAGACGAACGCCAATGTTGCGCGCTGCACCGACATTCTGACAGAACTCGAACCGCGCCTCCGCTCGCTGAAGCGCCAGGCGGCGCTTGCCCGCTCCCACCGCGACCTGACTGCGGAATTGCATGCATTGCTCGATGCGCACTATGCTCATCTCTGGCATACCGCACAGACGGAGCGCGCTGCTGCCGAACAGTCCGTTCAGTTGCTGGCGGAAGCGCTTGCCGCGCGCCAGGCGGAGATCGGTGCAGCATCCGCTGCACTCCAGCACACCCGCGAGCAGATCCATCGCATTCGCCATCTCATTGGCGCACTGCACGCCGAAAGCAGCGCCCTGCATACCGAGGCGGAGTCGATGCAACGCGCGCTGGCGGTCGGTCATGAGCGACTCGCCGCGCTGACACGCCAGATCGACGATCAGGAGCGTGCGCTGCGCGATCTCGACCATCAACGCGCCGCTCAACAGGCTGAACAGGAAACCACTGCCGCACAACTGACTATTGCCGAACAACGTCTCGACCAGATCCAGCAGGAGTACGACGCCCACGAAACGCGCCGCGCCGAACGGATCGCCACTCGTGCTGCATTGCGCCAGGCGCTCGATGCAGCGCAACGCAATCTGATGGAAGTCCGTGCAGCACTGGGGGCTGTGCAGCGCCAGATCGCGCAGATCGACGATCAACACGAACGCCTGATGCACGAGCGCGTGAGCGCCGCCGAGGCGCTTGTTGTTGCGCAAGAGGCGTTGGACGCGCGACGCAGTGAAAGCGTTCAGGCGGAAGCGCACGTCACGGCGCTGGAGCAGGCGCTGGCTGACGCTTCCCGCCACGCCGAACAGGCGCTCGCCGATGTCGAACGCCGCCGCCGCCAGCGCACCGTCGCCGCCGAGGCGCTGGAAGCAGCGCGACGGCGCCGGATGGACCTGGAGGCGCGCCTGGAAACCCTGCGCCGTCTGCATCGCAGTTATGCCGGAACATTTGCCGGCGTGCGCGCTGCCATGCAATGGGCGGAAGCGCAGCAACGCACCGGTTTTGCGCTCGTCGCAAGCCTGCTGCGCGTCCCTGCGGAACTTGAGACTGCGATCGAAGCGGCGCTCGGTTCGCGCCTGCAGAACATCGTCGTCGATCACTGGGAAGATGCCGAGGCGGCTATCGAGGCGCTCAAACGGAACGGTGAAGGGCGTGCGACCTTTCTGCCGCTCGATACTATTCGTGTACGCGGCAGTGATGGCGGACGGGCGCGCACGACAGCTGACCCGCACGATGGCGTGCTCGGGGTCGCTTCCGACCTGATCGACATCGATGAGCGGCGCCGTCCGGTCGCCGATATGCTTCTCGGACGCACCCTGGTCGTTCGCACACTGGCGGTCGCGCGGCGCGAACTCCAGCGCATCGGCGGCGGATGGACGATCGTGACGCTGGCGGGAGAGCAGGTCAGCGCTGGCGGCGCTGTGACCGGCGGCGCAGCAGTAAAGGAGAGTGGAACGCTCCGACGCGAACGCGAACTCCGCGAACTCCCCGAACGCCTGGAAGCGGCTGACCGCGTTGTCGAACAGACGCACGCACAGCACACCGCTGCCGACGAAGCGTATGCCGCCGCCGAACAGACGGCGCGTGAGACGGCGCATCATCAGCGCCAGGTACAGCGACAGCTCGATCAGGCGCGCGTCACCGCGTCACAGATGCAGCGCGCTGTCGATCGCGCCGATGCTGAATGTCTTCTCCGGCAACGGCGCATCGAGCAGATCGAGGCAGAAATGACAGCACTGCTCGAGCGTCGCCGGTCAGCAATCGCCGAACAAGAAGAACTGGCGCAGCGCGAAGCCGCGGCGCGCGCGCAGGTCGATCAGGTGCAGGCGCACGAAGAAGCGCAACGCGAAGCAGACGCCGCCGACGACGAGGCGCTGGCGGGCCTGCGCGCGCGCCGCGCCGACGCCGAAGGCGAGGTGCGCGCCCTGCGCGCCGTTCTGCATACCAGCGCCCAGGCGCTGGCGCGCATCGACGATCAGCGCCAGGCGCTGGTGGAACGCATCGAGCGCCTGCACCGCGAACACGAAACGCTGGCGCGCGAACTGGCGCACACTGCAGCCCGCCATCAGACGCTCCTGAACCAGATCGACGCGCTCCGCACCCGCATCGACCCCGCAGAGGCGGAGTTGAACGTTCTGGAGCAGCAGCGTGAGGAGCACGAAGCGCGCGCCCAGAGTCTGACCAGCGCCCTGATCGAAGCGGAGTCGGTGTACAACCAGGCGACCGTCGAGGCGCAGCGCGCGCATGATCGCCTGGACACGCTGTGGGAGCGCGCCGCCGGCGATGGCATCGATATCGAAGCCGCCGCTCGTTCGTATCCGGAACCGCCGCCAGACAGCGACCCGCACACGCTGCAGCAGCGCATCGTTGAACTGAAACAGCGCATTACCCGGCTCGGCGTCGTCAACCCGCTGGCGCTCGAAGAGTACGACGAAGCCGCAGCGCGCTACGAGTTCCTGAGTAATCAGATGAACGATCTCCGCACTGCATCGGCGACGCTCCACGAGTTGATCGCCGAACTTGATCATGCCATTCGCACGCGCTTCGAAACGACGTTCCGCGTTGTCGCTGCTGAGTTCGAGCGCAGTTTCACCCGACTGTTCGGCGGCGGCGAGGCGCGCCTGGTGTTGATCGACGACAATGGCGACGATGACGATGATCAGAATGATATCAAACCGCCAGGAATCGCCTCGATCGGCGTTGATATCATTGCCCGTCCGCCTGGAAAGCGGCAGCAACACCTGGCATTGCTGTCGGGCGGGGAACGCGCGTTGACCGCTGCGGCGCTGCTCTTCGCCATCTTGAAGGCGAATCCGACGCCGTTCTGCGTCCTCGACGAAGTCGATGCTGCGCTCGATGAGGCAAATGTCGGGCGCTTCCGCGATGCGCTCACCGAACTCAGCGAAAAGACGCAGTTCATCGTCGTCACCCACAATCGCGGCACCATCGAGATCGCCGACACGATCTACGGCGTTGCCATGGGTGACGATGGTGCATCACGGGTGCTCTCGCTCCGGCTCGAGGAGATTGATCGTTCGTAGAGCCGTCTGAGCCCCGGAAGCGGGATCGATGTCTGTCGGAATCTGCCGGCGCAAGGAATGACTATCAATGAGTGAGTTCACTGCCGCCATCTTCGACATGGATGGCACCCTGCTCGATAACATGCCGCTCCATTTTCGCGCATTTCAGATCTTCATCGAACGTTACGGTCTGCGTCGACCGCCAGCAGATGTGGCCGTGCGCCTGATCGGAAAGCGAAACAGCGAAATCCTGCCGGTACTCTTCGAACGCTCACTGACACCCGAAGAAGTCGCGCGCTACAGCCAGGAAAAAGAACAGATCTACCGCGAGATGCTGGCAGGCGTGGCGCCGCTGCCGGGGTTACTGCGCTTCCTCGACCTGCTCGACCAGCGACAGGTGCGCATCGGGCTGGCGACATCCGCGCCCCGAGAAAATGTCGCGCCAACCCTCGAAGCGCTCGGCATCGCCAACCGGTTTAGCGCCATCACCCTTGGCGAAGAAGTGCCGCACGGCAAACCGGCGCCCGATATCTTCCTCGAAGCGGCGCAGCGCCTTGGGCACCCCGCCGACCGCTGCATCGTCTTCGAAGACTCGCACGCCGGCATTGCCGCCGCACACGCCGCCGGTATGCGCTGCGTCGCGCTGGCCACCACCCATCCCGCCGACGTGCTGCGCTCCGCAAACCCCGACCTGATCGTCACCGATTATGACGAACTGCTCCGCATGACGCCTTCGCTGTTCCCCTCACCCTGAGACGCCAGCGATGAATAAACTGTCATACCATGCCCTCTTGACTTTGTGTCAAACCTACACTATAAGTGTCATAATGACACTAAAACAGTCACGTCAGTGGTCTGAGGGCGACACAGAGGAACGGTTCCCGATGGGGAGGTCGGGGGAAGCCCCCGAGATCAGGCATCGGCGGCGGGATGGCTTTTGCAAGCGCCATGAGACGCTGCCCCGCCGATGCAAAAACACCATGGCCACGACACATACCTTGATTGCCGGTGAGCATTCTACGGACTGCCGAAGCCTTGCTTCAGCAGTCCATCCGAGGGACTCCGATGACCTTCGATGAACTGATCCAGCGTATCGACCAGGCGACCGGTCCCGCCGATCTGTTTGGCGATGAAGCCTGTACCAGTGCAGCGGAGCTGCACCGATGCTATTTGCGCCTGGCAGCGCTCCTGCATCCCGACCGGCATCCCGATCGCGTCAGCGAAGCAACTGCCGCCTTTCAGCAATTGCAGCACTGGCGCGACACAGCGCAACACCGTTTGCAGCTGGCGTCGACAACGCTGCACATTACAACGCGGCAGCACGTCTATCACTGCAACGAACCATCGCTTCCAGGTGATCTGTGCGACCTGTTTCCGTCGACTGCCGGTTCGGAACGGGTAGTGCTGAAAATCGTGCGCCATGCGCGCAACAACGATCTGGTGCAGGCGGAGGCTGATGCGCTGCGCACCCTGGATCGCGCGCTGAACGGTCAGGCGATACGGGCGCATTTCCCTTCGCTGGTCGAGGATGTTCTGTTACCCGCCTCAGACGGCACACAGCGCCGGGCGAACATTCTGCGCTTCGAGACGGGCGCGGTGACGCTCGCCACGGTCATGCGCACCTGTCCGCAGGGTCTCCATCCGGCTGATTCCGCCTGGATGTTCAATCGCCTGCTGGCGGCGCTGGCGATCGCCCATGATCTGGGGCTGGTTCATGGCGCGGTGACGCCACAGCATATTGTAATCTTTCCTGCCGATCACAATGGCATGCTGCTCGACTGGTGCTACAGCGTTGCGCCAGGAGAGGTGCTCAAAGCGGTCAGCCCGCCCTATCGCGCGCTGTATCCGCCAGAGGTTGTTCAGCGCCGACCGGTCGGACCGTGGACCGATCTGTTTATGGCGGCGCACTGCATGACCCTTCTGGTCGGCGGCGACGCCGGTGCGACCCGGTTCCCCGCCATTGTGCCGGTCCCATTGCAACATCTGCTGCGTGCCTGCCTGATCCCCGCGCCGCACCGCCGTCCATCCGATGCCTGGGCAGTGTTCGACGATCTGCAGACGCTGCTTCGCGCGCATTACGGTCCACCGCAATTTCGTCCGTTTACGATGCCCGTTTCGTCATAAGGAAGACATTCGTCACAGGAAGGAGACCTGACCATGGGACACTCACACTGGAGCGATGCAGCCTATCAGGCGCGGCAGTGGCAGCGCCGTGCAAGCAATCAGACGGCGTTCACCTACGATCAGGATGTGCGCAACAGCGGCATCATGCGTGTCCACGACTCGATGAACCCCTACGGTAAGACGCGCGAAAGCCGGGATAGCCGGGAGCATCCAGCGTCGCTCGCCATCGCCGTCATCTTCGACGTCACCGGTTCGATGGGCAGCGTCCCGCGCGTGCTGCAAACCAAACTGGGGGCACTGATGCGCCTGATCATCCAGCACGGGTACGTCGAGCATCCACAGATCCTCTTCGGTGCAGTCGGTGATGCGCACTGCGATTGTGTACCGGTTCAGATCGGCCAGTTCGAGTCGGGACTGGAAATGGACGACGACCTGGGGCGGATCGTGCTCGAAGGCGGCGGCGGCGGACAGGTGCACGAGAGCTACGAGCTTGCGCTCTATTTCTTTGCCCGCCATACCGCGATCGACTGCTACGAGCGGCGCGGACGCAAAGGATATCTCTTTACTATCGGCGATGAGAAGCCGTATGCGAAGGTGCTGCGCTCCCAGGTGCTCACCCACTTCGGCGATCGCCTCGAAGCGGACATTCCGGTGAAACGCATCATCGCCGAAGTGCAGCAGCGCTACGAATACTTTCATATCATTCCCACCAACACATCACACGGCGCCAGCGACGATGTGCAGCAACACTGGCACGATCTGATCGGTGAACGGGCGTTGCTGCTGAACGATGAAACGGCGGTCTGTGAGACGATCGCGCTCACGATTGGGTTGTGTGAAGGAACGGTCAGCGACCCTGGGGCAGGCGTCGCCGATATGGTGCAGGCTGGCTACGACGCGAGCGCAGCAGCAAACGCCAGTGCAGCATTGGCGCGCTATGCAACGACGCAGGCGCCACTGGCGCGCAGCGTTACCGGCCTTCTCCCGGCAAGCGTCGCAGGCGATGATGGTCGTCTGTGACCGGAGAACGTCATCCGACGCGCGGCAGGCGTCCAGCCGGCGCAGCTGCGCGTCGATGACGTGCCATATCTGGTGTGAAGATGATCGCCAGGTACACAGGCATCTCGCCCGCATCCCAGGATTGTTTTGTCGCGGTGTTGTGCGCCCCGCGAGTGGCGCCTGTCTGGAAAGTGAGCAGACGTATGCATCGGGCATTTCTGACCGTTGATCTCGGATTCGGCGACTCGGGCAAAGGAACCATCGTCGACTGGCTGACCCGTGAGACGGGAGCGCACACGGTAATTCGCTACAACGGCGGACCGCAGGCGGCGCATCGCGTCGTCACTCCTGATCCGCAACCCCGCGAGCACATCTTTTCGCAATTCGGCAGCGGAACATTCGCCGGGGCAGAAACCTATCTATCGCGCTTTATGCTGATCGATCCGCTTGCCATGGCTGCCGAGGAGCGCCATGTATGCGAAGCGGGGGTGCAGGATGCCTTCCTGCGCACCGCCATCGACGAGCGCGCGCTGGTCATCACCCCATTTCAGCGCGCGGTCAACCGCCTGTCGGAGATTGCACGCGGCGCTGCGCGGCATGGCAGTTGCGGCATGGGCATTGGCGAAACGATGGTGGATGCACTGAGCCACGGTGCACACATGCTCAGAGCAATCGACCTGAAAACACCTCGACGATTGAGAGCAAAACTCAGATTTGCCCAGGAGGTCAATCGCGCAAAACTGGTGCGGCTGCGACCTGTCCTGCCCGACGCGCCAGCAGTGTTCGACGAGATCGCCTGGCTCGAAGACGCTGAGGCCATCGAATGGCTCGTCGGCGCCTACAGCGATCTGGCGCCTCAGCTGCGGATCGTTGGCGAAGAGTATCTGGCGAGATTGTTACAACAACCAGGAACGGTCATCTTCGAAGGAGCGCAGGGAGTGCTGCTCGACGAGTGGCGCGGGTTTCACCCCCATACAACCTGGAGCGCCACAACACTGACGAACGCCGATCAGCTACTGGCAGAAACCGGGTTCGATGGGTCGATCTGCCGGATCGGCATTACCCGCGCTTACGCCACCCGTCATGGCGCCGGGCCGTTCGTCACTGAGGACGCCTTCCTGACAACCACCCTGACAGACCCCTGCAATCGACATCACCCGTGGCAGGGAGGCTTCCGCGTCGGCTGGCTCGATCTCGTGATGCTGCGCTATGCGTGCGAGGTCGTCGGTTCACTCGACATGCTCGCTGTCACATGTCTGGATCGTCTGGCAGAGCTGCCCTCGTTGCAGATCTGCCGTCGCTATCGCTGCAACGATGCGTTGATCGAGCGCATCGTCCCTGCGCCTGCACTGTCGCTGGAGTATCAGGAGGGCATCACGCACACTCTGGGGCAGTGTCGTCCGTTGCTCGAACCGATCGCTGATGTTGATGCGCTGCTGGCTTTACTGGAGCACGATCTCGCCATCCCGGTTGGTATCACCTCCTGGGGGGCGACAGCTGATGAGAAGCGGATAATGGCAACGGCGAGCAGCACGTGGATGGAACAGCGCCATCAGCTGTGATCGGCGGCAGTGGAGAGCAGGACGGAAGGGTGACAGGCAATTCATCGACGTGAGTCCCACAGAGACGAGCGCATCTCGCGAGAACGCTCGCAGTTAGCGCGTCTCCGCGAGCAACTCCTTCTTCAATTCTTCCAGGCTCTTGATTGCCCGGTCGGCGTTGCGACGCAGCAGATCATACGTCTCGACCGAAGCGTCGCCTTGCAATTGCCCCTGAACGATCATATCGGCCGCCAGCACCAGCACCGTCAGGCACTGAATGAGTTCCGTCGCCGCTGGCGATCCGGTCAGACGATACTCACGCAGGCGATGGAGTGCATCTTCCGCCTGGCGCGCATTCGGTTGCAGCCAGATGAGGAACGACTGCGATGCCACGCTGTCTGTTCGTCCCTGCACCATGATATCGGCGGCGCTGGCAAGCACGGTCAGCGACTTACTGAGCTGGCGCACAGTCGCCTGGAGCGATGCGCGTCTGTGACCGCTCTTGTGCATATCAGGAGATGCTGCCTGTGTGTGGGTCAAAACCACAGGCAACGATGGAGATGGCTCGATCATTACCGTATTCCTCCCTCGGCTGGATGGGCCCGACGTGGCCTCTCCAGCATCATTCCGGGGATGCTCAACATCCATGACGAAAATCAGAGTCCCATAAACAAATTGTTATTTCCACCGGAAGTAATTATACCGTTTGATAACTAACATGAGCAACGCGCCATGAGTCCTGATGTCGGGCAGTACTTACGCCAATATGTCGTAGGTGCATCGGGGACGCCACCTTTGGTACAATGATGCCTGGTGCAGACCAGGGACGAGGGAGAACGCAATGAAAAAAGCGCTGGTGCTTTCAGGCGGAGGCGGTCGCGGCGCCTACCACATCGGAGTGATCGAAGCGCTCGTTGAACGTGGCTGGATGCAGGACGGCACAGGTCCTGACATTCTCGCCGGCACGTCAATCGGCGCAATCAACGCAGCAGCGCTGGCGTCGGGGCTCACCGTCGCCGAACTGAAAGCGCGCTGGCTCGACATGCACACCGAGGATGTCCATCGATTGTCAACCGATCTGCCGGCAGTCAGCCGTCCCCTCATTCGCTTCTTAATGCACAGCGTACTGACCTCGGAGGCGCATGGCGGCTCACCTGCAGCATTGCTGCCGGAGGAGCGCAAGATGAGCGCCGAAAGACTCCTCGAGCGCATCAGCAATGTCTTTCGCAGCCGGCCGTTTCGCAGCCTGCTCGATACCACTCCCTGGCGTCATACGCTGAACCGCTGGATGAACTTCGACCGGATCAACGCGCCGGATGCGCCTGCGCTCCTGCTCACCGCCACCGATCTGCAATCCGGCAACCTGCGGGTCTTCTGCAACCGACCGCTGCGCGACCATCCAGCCGACACGATTACCATCGACCATCTCATGGCATCTTCGAGCATTCCAACCATCTATCCCTGGACGGAGATCGATGGTCGCAAATACTGGGACGGTGCGGTGCTGGTCAATACGCCCCTGGGACCCGTCATCGATCTTGCTGCAGGCGAGGATGTCGATATTGTGGTCGTCATGATGACGCCATGGGATGCGACACCCGAAGCGATGCGCCAGCAATTACAGGAGGTTCCGCAAGACCTGGTGCAGGCTTTGTCGCTGACGCTCGATTGGGCCTTACTGGCGTCGTATCGCGCCGCTATCAAGATGCTGCATGCGTACAACCGGCTGGCGGAAGCGGCGCGTAAACTGGAACTCGCCGCACAACAGACCGGCAACCCGGAACTGCGCATCGAGGGAGTCATTCCGCGCATCATTGCCACACCGCTGGTTATTGCGCCGCAACAACTGATGCCGCTGGAGTGGATCATCGACTATGAAGAACACAACCATCGGACATTGTTCGAGATGGGGCGCAACGATGCACTGCGCGCACTCGACAGGCGTCTGCTCGACCATCTGCTTGTTCAGCCATGATTGACCTGCACATCCATACCTGTGCCACACCTCATCATGCAACCTGGACGCCAGAGACGCTGACGGCGGAAGCGGCGCGCGCCGGGTTGCGCGTGATCGCTGTCACCGACCACAACACCACTGCCAGTGTGCGCGCCACGCAGGAAGCAGGTGCACACTACGGAGTACAGGTGATTTCCGGGGTCGAGATCGACAGTGGATTCCCTGCCGGTCGTTCCGACGATCAGTTGCCATTCAAACTCTGGCATGTGCTCATGTATGGCGTCGACCCCGATACATCGCAATTGCAGGCGCTCTGTCGCGCGGTGGAAGAGCGTAATCGGGCGGATGCCGAGGCGTTGCGCCACTGCCTGATCGATGCCGGGTTTCGTCTGGTCGGCATCGATGCCCTTGAACGTCCGCCAAACGTCGCCGACATCGGCATGGCGCTTGGCAGGTCGAATGACCTGCCAGATCGCTTGCCCGAAGACGACGACGAAAGTGCGGGAATGCGCTATATTCTGACGCGACTGCCTGGCGCCTATCGTCCTCCTGCGGTAGACGACGTCATCGCCGTCGCGCACGCCGCGGGAGGCGTGGCAGTGCTGGCGCATCCGGGGCGATCGAAAGGGGTGTATGCCATACCGGCGACAGCGGAGGACATCGCTGTGATGGCAGAGGCAGGACTGGATGGCATCGAAGTGTATTATCCAGCCCATCGTCCCGATCAGGTGGCGATGTATCAGCACCTGGCGCACCGGTACAAATTACTGATCACAGGCGGCTCCGATTCGCACCATCCGCACCAGCCACTCGCACAGTGGCCCGAATCGTGGTGCCGCGCATTTCTGGCAAAGGTCGGGGGTTAGAGTCTGATAGCGTTGCAACGCAGCAGACATCCATACCTCCGGAAAACCAACCCTCGCGGTCGCCCGCTCACTGCATTACGAAGCGATTACGATTAGTGACATGCTCTCGGACCGACGTAAAAATGTGGTAGAATAGCAGTATCAATACTGCTCATTCCGGCGTTTCCTTTCATGGAACAAGGATATTCGCCTGACAACCGCGACTTCTAAGCGCCTGAATCACACAGGATACCGACAAACCGCCCCTTCGATATGTGCTGTGCGCTGCTCAGGAAGCGGTTTTTCGGATAGGCGTCAGGGAGCATCACAGGCGGAAAGTCATACTGGTCATGCACATTCGCAGCAAGGTGATCGCTCATGACTCCAGGGTTTGCAAAACAGTGGAGGCGTTTGTATGTCTCAGACGACAGAACAGTCGCATAACGGTCACACTAGTGATACGGTCTTAATCGTCGAAGATGATGCAGCAACCCGACGTCTGTACAAGTTTCTGTTGTCGAATGGCGGTTACCTCGTTCTGGAAGCTGAAGATGGCATGGCGGCAGTCGAAGTGTTACAGCGCCATCATTGCGACCTGGTCATCACCGACATGAATATGCCGCGCATGGATGGGCTGGATCTCATCAGAGCCATCCGGAAGGATTTTGGCGACATTCACATCATCCTCATCACCGCATTCGGCACGCCCGACACCCAGAAGCAGGCGATGCGTCTCGGCGCCAACGATTACCTTGCCAAACCGTTCGACTTCGACGAACTTGAACGGCGGGTTCACGCTTATTTCCAGAACCGCCAGCGCCCTTCCGCACCGTAATCGCCCCTGCGCCCTTTCCACGATATTGCCGGCCGCGCGCCCCCTCTCAGGGGAGCGTGGCTTTTTGTTCGTCCACGGATGTGTTCCGAGAACTGATGGTGACTGTTCACGACCTGATTCGGGAGATGTTCGATCACAGAACGGCATGCCAGTTTCACGTGAACACGCTGCGCGTAGCGGTGGGTCGAAGGGCGCCAGGACACCGTGGGCGACTATCTCTCATCTCACATGGCATCGCTGCATCCAGGCGCAATTCCAACTGACAGCGAGGGGATGCTGCTACCGTGGTACGTAACAGGAAATGACCTCGCGCTATAATACCTTGTGGTTTGCTACCACGGTGATAAGACGAGGCAGGTATGAGTCCACCTCTTTCAAGTTGCACCGATCCTGTACGTGTGCTGATTGTCGAAGATGATCCAATGGTCAACAATTTCTGCACGCGATTGCTGCAGATGAAAGGTTATGCCGTCAAAACGGCATTCAATGGACGGGAAGCACTGAGCGCTCTGGAGACGCACCAGTTCGATCTGGCGCTGACTGACCTGCAAATGCCCGAAATGGATGGCATGGCGTTATTACGGGAAATACGCAACAATCACTATGATGTCGATACAATTATGTTTACCGCGTATGCAACGGTCGATACAGCGCGCGAAGCGTTGAAACTGGGCGCTTTCGACTACCTTACCAAACCGTTCAGTGTCGATGAACTCGAACGCACCGTGTGTCGCGCAGTCGAATGGCGGCGAGCGCGCCAGGAGCGGCAACGCCTCTCTGAAGTGGTCGCACTGTATGAGATCAGTCAGACGTTCACCAGCACGCTCGACACCGAAACCGCAGTGCACAAAATCGTCGAATTGCTCTGGCGACGCTTTTCACCGGCAGCGCTTTCTCTCTCCCTCGTCCATCCCGAAGACCACGAACTCGAACTGCTCGCCTACCACGGAGCGCCACCATCTCAAACCCCTCTGCGCGCGGGAGGGCAGGGGAGGAGCGTAGCGGTCGGCGTTCGCGTTCCGCTCCGGCAGGGCATCGGCTATGATGACCTCGCCGAAGAACACGCTCAACTGATCGAATATCGAGATGTGGTCGATCCCGCCCATCTGGCACGCTTCGTCTTGCGGACGAATGATCGACCGGTTGGTGTCCTCGACCTGATCCGCTCACCCGATCAACCGGCATTCGACAGCAATGATCGCACGCTTCTGACTATCTGCGCATCGCAGATTGCAGCGTCGCTTGATAATAGCCGACTCTATCGCCAGTTGAAACACCAGAACCTCGAAACGATCGCTGCACTGGCCGCTTCAATCGACGCACGTGATCCGTACACTGCCGGGCATTCGCTGCAGGTGATGCGATATGCCGTGCGCCTCGGCGAAGTCGTCGGTCTGGAACGCGACCGTATTGAGGCGCTGCGCTACGGCGGGTTGCTCCACGACATCGGCAAGATCGGCGTACCGGACGCCATTCTGCTGAAGCCGGCGCGTCTGACGCCTGAAGAGATAGAGACAATGCGCGCCCACACGGTGATCGGCGTCGAGATTGTGCGCGGCATCAAGGCGCTGCGCGCTGTGCTGCCCATCATCCGCCATCACCACGAACGCATCGATGGCGCAGGATACCCCGATAAACTGTCTGGCGACCAGATTCCCCTCGAAGCGCGCATTATGGCGATTGCCGATGCCTACGACACCATGACATCAGACCGCGCATACCGACGCGCGATGGGGCAGGAGGAGGCGATTGCCGAACTTCTCCGCGGACGCGGCACACAGTGGGACGCCGACCTGATTGATCAGTTCATCAATCTGGTTCAGGTCGAAGGGCAAACGCTACGCCCGCCAGATGCGCGCGTCGCACAGGTGTCACTCGAACATGCAACAGTGCACATTCCTCAGATCGTGCTGCCGCAGTTCTCTTGACAAACACCACGCTTGTCGGTACCATAAAGAATGAATGCATCGGTTTCACAGGCAGACATCGTTTGTCGCTCTCCGCATATACCCGGCTCTGCCTGCACTGTGTTCCTGAGCCCGCTGGTCTGCCCATCTCTGAAGTCTCTTGGTGCAACGAAAGGATCGGTTCAGTGAAGATTTCCGGCAGCTACACGATTGACGCGCCGCGAGACGTCGTGTGGGAAGCGCTGAACGATATCGATGTGCTGGCGCGAGTCGTTCCCGGATGTGAACGTCTCGAGCAGATTGGCGACAATGAATACGAAGGGACGATCAAGATCGGCATTCAGGCGATCCGCGGCGTTTACAACGGGCGCATCCGCATCGAAGATATCGATCCGCCCAACCATTACAAACTGATTGCCAGCGGCAAAAGCGCCAACGGCGTGGTCGATGGTTTTGGCGCCGTCGATCTGGTGAGCCAGGATGGTAAAACCTTGCTCATGTACAGTGGTGAGGCGCAGGTTGGCGGGACGCTGGCCAGCGTCGGTCAACGCCTGATCGAAGGCGCCTCGCGCCAGCTGATCAATCAGTCGCTCAAGGCGCTCGCCGAGCAGGTTGCCGCCCGCGCCGCCGCACCGGTTGCAGTGGCCGAAACTCCTGCCGCGCCTGTTAGCGCCGAAGCGCCGTCGGCGCCAGCGCCTCCCACGCCGGAACGGCGGACGGTGGTGGTGCCTCCCGAAGAACAGTTACGTCCTGAGTCAGTTATCTTCGGCATTGTCAATGACTTCATCGCCGAACGTCCCTGGGCGCCCTGGATTGTGGTCGCCTTCCTGATTGGCTACATTCTCGGTCGGACACGCAGTCGCCGAGAACGCTAGCATATCTCCCCTGTTCCGTTTATCCGCTGCTCGATGAGGAGGTGTCAACAGTGACAACGATCACGGTTACGGTCAATGGTCAGTCGCACACCAGCGATGTCGAGCCACGCACGTTGCTCGTCCATTATCTGCGCGAGCACCTGAACCTGACCGGTACGCATATCGGCTGCGATACCAGCCAGTGCGGCGCGTGCGTGGTGCTGGTCGACGGTGTCAGCGTCAAGTCGTGCACGATGCTTGCCGTGCAGGCTGATGGCGCACACGTCCTGACCATCGAAGGTCTGGCGCAGAATGGGCAACTGCATCCGCTGCAGGAAGGGTTCTGGGAATGCCACGGCTTGCAGTGCGGCTACTGTACACCGGGCATGATCATGGCCGCCTACGACCTGCTTCAGCAAAATCCGAACCCAACCGACGAAGAAGTGCGTCACGGGCTCGAAGGGAACCTCTGCCGCTGCACCGGTTATCACAACATTGTGCGCGCTGTGCAGTACGCCGCGGCAAAAATGCGCGGCGAAGAAGTGACGGCGTAAATCGCTCATCCGGGATAGAAGAACCGCACCTGTCGTTCGACTTCTGGGTTTCTCCGCACTAGAAGGGAATAGCTACAGCGATGACTGCTGAAACAACGCCGGCAAAACTGGTGGGTCAGGCGATCAAGCGCCGCGAAGACCCGCAATTGATTACAGGACAGGGCAGTTTCCTCGACGATATCAAACTCCCGGGGATGACGCATGCATGCGTGCTGCGCAGCCCCTATGCCCACGCCAGGATCAAGTCAATTGATACGAGCAGGGCAAAAGCGCATCCCGGCGTCGTTGCCGTGTTTACCGGCGAAGATATGCTCGATCTCAATCCGCTGCCGTGCGCATGGCAGGCGGGTCGCGTGAAGAACAATGTCAATACGCCGCGGGTGCTGGCAGTTGGTGAGGTGCACTTCGCTGGCGATCCGGTTGCGCTGGTGATTGCCGAGGATCGCTACATTGCGCGCGACGCCTGTGACCTGATCGAAGTCGAGTATGAACCGTTGCCGGTGGTGGTGGACGCAAAGAAAGCCACCGAACCGGGGGCGCCGCAACTCCACGAGAATGCACCAAATAATATTGTGATGGAATGGGACGCAGGCGACAAGGCAAAAGCCGATGCTGCGATCGCGGCTGCCGAGGTGGTTGTTCACGAGCAGATTATCAACCAGCGCCTCATTCCCACACCGATGGAAACCCGTGGCGCCATTGCGCGTTATGAGTCGGCAACCGGCGAGTTCACCCTCTGGACGACCTCACAGGCGCCGCACGTGATGCGCCTGCTGCTGACGGCGTTCGTGTTTGGCGTCCCTGAAACGAAATTGCGCGTCATCTCGCCGAATGTCGGCGGCGGCTTCGGGCAGAAGATTTTCTGCTACAACGATATGGCGTTCACCATGTGGGCTGCACGCAAGATCGGTCGCCCGGTTAAGTTCGTCGAAGACCGCAGCGAGAACTACAAGTACTCGACCCACGGGCGCGACCATATTACCGACGTTGAGATCGCCGGCAACCGCGATGGTACGATTACCGGGTTGCGCGTCACGACCTACGCCAACCTTGGAGCGTATCTCAGCACGATCGCGCCTGGCATCCCGACAACCCTCTACGGTCGGATCATCACCGGCGTCTATCGCATTCCTGCCGCTTATGTCAAAGTGTACGGCGTCTATACCAATACGGCGATGGTCGATGCCTACCGCGGCGCCGGTCGCCCCGAAGCATCGTATCTGATCGAACGCATGGTTGACCGCTTCGCCGCCGAGATCGGCATGGACCCGGCGGAGGTGCGGCGCAAGAACTTCATTCCTCCCGATGCGTTCCCTTACGACAATGGGCTGGGTCTGCTGCCATACGATAGCGGCAACTACGAAGCAGCGCTCAACAAGGCGCTCGAGATCGTCGGGTACGCCGACTTCCGCAAAGAACAGGAAGAGGCGCGCAAGCAGGGCAGGTACCTGGGGCTTGGTCTCAGTTCGTATGTCGAAATCTGCGGTGTTGCGCCAAGTAAGTGGATCGGGCTCCCCGGCGAAGGGTGGGGCGCCGGTCTGTGGGAGAGCGCCAATGTCCGCATCCATCTGACCGGCAAGGTCGTTGTGACCACCGGCTCACTCCCGCACGGGCAGGGCGTCGAAACAACCTTCGCTCAAATCGTTGCCGATGAACTTGGCGTCCCCTACGAGGATGTGGTCATCGAGCACTCCGACACAGCGGGCACGCCGTTCGGCTACGGCACTTATGGATCGCGCTCGCTGGCAGTTGGCGGCACAGCCGTCTATCGCAGTGTGGCGAAGATCAAGGAGAAGGCAAAGAAACTCGCCGCACACATGCTCGAAGCCAACCCGGACGACATGGTGTACGAAAATGGGCGCGTTTACGTCAAGGGGTCGCCCGATCGCGCCAAGGCGCTGGCGGAGATTGCGCTCCAGGCATCGGTGGCATACGACCTGCCGGAAGGCATGGAACCGTTCCTCGACGAGACGAGCTACTACGATCCGCCGAACTGCACCTTCCCCTTTGGTACGCATATCGCCATTGTTGAGGTGGACCCCGACACCGGCATTGTGGACCTGAAGCGCTATGTGGCAGTCGACGACTGTGGCAACGTCATCAACCCGTTGATCGTCGATGGACAAATCCACGGCGGCATTGCCCAGGGGGTGGCGCAGGCGCTCTATGAACGCGCCGTGTACGACGAGAACGGACAACTGATCAGTGGCACGCTCATGGACTACGCGGTCCCGGCAGCACATATGCTGCCGCCATTCGAGACTGATCGCACCGTCACACCCAGTCCGGTCAATCCGATGGGAGTCAAGGGCGCCGGTGAAGCAGGAACGATTGCCAGCGCGCAGGCGGTGATGAACGCGGTCATCGACGCGCTCTCTCCGTTCGGCGTGCGGCATATGCAGATGCCGGCGACCCCCGAGAATGTGTGGAAGGCGATCCGTTCGGCGCAGGCGGCTTCCTGAGAATTGTCGCAGCGCGTCCGGTGCATGGCATCGGGCGCGCTCATCTGGAATTGAGGAGTATCTCGATGATACCGGCTTCCTTTCAGTATTATGCGCCCAAAACGGTCAATGAGGCAATCGGGTTGCTCCAGCAGCACGGCGACGACGCCAAACTTCTGGCAGGCGGTCATTCGCTGCTCCCGGCGCTGAAACTGCGCCTGGCGCAACCTGCAGTGCTGATCGATATCAGTCGCGTCTCGGAACTGAAGGGTATCACAGCAAACGGCGATCGTCTGGTGATCGGCGCAGGCGCCACCTACCACGAGGTTGCAACCAGCGAGGCAGTGCGTGCCGGTTGCCCGGTGCTGGCGGAATGCGTTGGTCAGATTGGTGATATTCAGGTGCGCAACCGCGGCACAATCGGCGGCTCGCTGGCGCATGCCGATCCCGCCGCCGACCTTCCTGCCGTCGCACTGGCGCTGGGCGCGACGATCAATGTCGTTGGTTCGAGCGGCACACGCAGCATCGCCGCTGACGATATGTTCGTAGCGATGCTGACCACGGCGCTTTCGACGGATGAAGTCATCACCTCGGTCACTTTCCCGATTCTGGGGAAGGGCGAAGGCGCGGCATATGCCAAACTGCGCCATCCGGCATCACGCTATGCCATCGTCGGGGTGGCGGCGTATGTCAAACTCGATGGCGGAACTGTTACCGCCTGCCGCATTGGGGTCACCGGCGCCGGTTCGGTGGCAGTGCGTCAGCCGGCTGCCGAGTCTGCACTCGTCGGCACATCCGGCGATGATGCAGCAGTAGTAGCCGCAGCAAACGCCGCTGGCGACGGGGTCGATTACCTGGGTGACATCCACGCCTCTGCAGAGTACCGCCAGGCCATGGTCAAGGTCTACACTCGCCGCGCTCTGACCGAAGCGCTGCACCGCAGCAGAGGTTAGAAAGCCCGCTGCGCGTCCTGACGCACAGGCATAGCCGCCCTCTGTGCACCCCTGTGCCTGTGCGTCCATCCTGGATGCGCCATACCTCCAAACGATCTTCGCATTGCTCATCACCCGTATCGGATGATGGTCAAAGCCTCTTTGTACTCCGGTTGCAGTTCGCGTCGCGCGGCGGTTGGCAGGCGCGCCGTGAACCTGAGATCGGGCGTAGTCATGCACGGTGTCCTGGCGACCTTCGACGCACCGCTGCGTGCAGCGTGTTCGCGTGAAACCGGTCTGAGAGGAATGGCGGGAAGAGTACTCCCTGTTTTAATAGTAAAATCAGGGAATTGCATTCACTTCGAGAATTACCTGGATTTCGTCCTGCCGTAGAACATGCAGCATGCCGGATACAGCCTGACGGTGCGTCCGTAGTGGCGTGAGACATTCATAGTCTTCATAACCCTTGCCTCTCTCTCCATCCCATGCTATGCTACAAGAAAGATTACTTAACAAAGTCACTCGACTATGCGCATCTCCAGCAAAGGCGAATACGGTTTGCGCGCACTGCTCGACCTGGCGCAGCGCGTCGGCGAAGGACCCATTCAGAGCCACGAGATTCATCTCCGTCAGGGAATCGATGAGAACTACCTCAACCAGATCCTGATCCTGCTGCGGCGCGCCGGATTGATCGAAAGCGTTCGAGGACCGCAGGGCGGGCACCGGCTGGCGCGTCCCCCGTCGCAGATCACAGTGCTCGATGCGCTGCTGGCGCTCGAAGGTCCGCTCCTGGCATTCGATAGCGGAAGAGACACCCCAACCCCCACCGAGCCGCTGGATCGGGAACTGGTGCGCGAGGTGTGGGATGGGGCGCGTGAGATCCTGGAGCGCTACCTGGCGGGGATCACGCTGGAAGACCTCTGTCAGCGTAAAGCGCAGCGCTCTGGAAATGTCATGTACTACATCTGATGGTCACGAGACCATCAGTCCCTGCGCTTCGAGCCAGAAACGGCCCCACGACATCACCCCCAGCATGATAGCGGTCAACACCAGCGCGACGGTTGCCGGTCGCGCCAGTTCGACGACGCGCACCACCCGGCCTTCGTAGTTCATCGCCAGCGCGACGATCAGCAGGTTGACTGCGAACAAAATGCCAACGATACCGGTCCAGGCGACGATCGCGATGGGCCAGTAGGTAATAGCGACATTGCCGTAGATCGCAGCATGCACCAGCAACCCGAGCAGGAGCGCGCCGCCGAGTTCACGCCAGTTGCCGATCACCCGCTGTTCCATATCCGGGTCGCGCCGCAGCGAAAGGTTCAGGATCAACAGCATGGCGACCGCTATTGCCGTGCCCATGCCAATGCCGGTGAGAGTGCGCAATTCGTTACGCGGCGTGTAGAGGTGCGGCAGGAAGAGATCGACGAACAACGAGTTGAAGCCATCCACAGCCATGATCACAACCAGCGCAACCAGCGCAACCACGATCGCGGGCGGCGGCAGTTTTGCGGCGCGTTCGCGACCGAGCAGCCAGAGGTAGATAAACGTCAGCAGAAAGCCGCTGTAGATGCCGGTGTTGCGTGCGCAGAGCGGAAGTTGTTCACTCCCTAACGAAACGTTGTGCACCTGTGCACAGACGCCGTGAACCGCAGCGTACATCTTCCAATTCAGCGGTGTTCCGGGCCAGAAGAGCATCCCCGCCAGGATCGCGCCAAGCAGGCCGATAAAGGCGAAGCGCCAGGGAATGTCGCGTCCGCTGCGCTCCCGTTCCTTACGCGCGGCGATCTCGCGGCGCGCCAGTTCGATGATTTCCTCGCTCGATCGTTCCATATCGCCTCGCATCAGCGCAGCCGATCGACCTGCTCCTGCATCATGTCGAAGGTCATAATGCCGAGTTGCCGGTAGCCAATCGTGCCGTCGCTGTTGATGAAATAGCTGATCGGAATGTTCTTCGCGCCATACCGTTCGGCAATATCGCCGTCGGGATTGGCGATGAGCGTAAACGTCAGATTGCGTTCCTGCGCGAACGGAATGATGACCTCAGGCAACTCGAGACGGTTCACGCCGAGCACCACAACATCGCTCCGTTCGTCGAGACGTTGCAGGTCGGGCATTTCTTCCTCGCACGGCGCACACCACGTCGCCCAGAAATTGACCACGACTTTCGAGCCGCGCAAATCGCTGAGACGGCGCGTCTCACCGCCGGCGAAGGTGAACGTAAAATCCGGCGCAACCTCGCCGGGAACAGGCACGCCGCCGCCACGATCCACCATCCGCGACTCGACCGCCACACCTGGAGGAATGTCGATCAGTGCGGCGCTGCCAGACAATGACCCGGTGCGCTGCCCGGCGCACCCTGCCAGCGCCGCTGCCAGCGCCAGCAGCGCAATGACAGCCAGCCGCCGCATCGATTGTACTCCAGAGTTTTCCAACATCTCACGACGCCTCGTATCTTCCCGACGCCCCAATATGCTGCACCTGCGCCGGGAGTTCACGGTCGAGCCGCGGGTAGACGATCAGCAGCACCACGAGCGCCGCCAGCGCCCCCGTGATCATCCGCAGCCAGAAGTTGAGCGACCCGACATCATCGCCGCCGCCACGCCAGCCGAGGTTCAGCAGGTCGTTGATCATATGCGATCCTGCATCGAGCGTGATCGGCAGGAGCAGGAATGCACCAGAGCGCAGCGATAGAGGGCGAACCCGGCGCCGCACGAAGGAGAACAGCACACCGGCGACGAATAACCCGCCGTAAAACGACGTACAGCGATGGCAGAACGCCACCTGATAGCCACAGAAACAGAACGAACGCTCAGGCCGCTGATGGCACAACGGAGTGTAGATGCGAAAGATGATCTCGCCAGCCAGTGGATGACCGTTCGCCTTCAGCCACGGCGACAACCACGGCAACCCTGCATAGATGCCGAGGAGACCATTTGTGATCAGAAGCCAGCGGCGAAACATCCAGGCAACTGCCCGATCAATCCAGGGCATGGCACGAGATGAAGCATCAGTGGTCATAATGAATATCATTATACCAGACCGGGTGCAGGGCAGGGGTGAACTGTTTGTAACTTATCCATCACCGCGTAACTTTTCCGGCGAAGATGCTGTTCATATTGTAGAGAGCGATGCAGCACAGCGATACGACCAATGGCGCACGAGGGCGACGGCGGGAGCGATGATGCTGACATCACCCCGCCTTGCAGATGTCATGAATGAAGAGGGGAACAGGCACATGTATATTCTGGTTGCCGATGATGATCTGCCAAATGTCAAACTGACTGCATTTCTTCTCGAAGAGGCAGGTTACAAAGTTATCAAAGCCTACGACGGACCCTCGATCCTGCAATCGGTCGAACAGTACAACCCGGACCTCATCCTGCTCGATGTGATGATGCCAAAGACGAACGGCTTCGATGTGTGCCGACAGATCCGTCGCACATCGGATGTCCCGATCATTTTCCTCTCCGCTCGTTCGCAACTCCAGGATCGGGTGACAGGGTTGCAGATCGGCGGCGATGATTACCTGGTCAAACCGTTCGAGCCATCAGAATTGCTCGCGCGCGTGGAAGCAGTATTGCGGCGGCGCAACAGCGACATGCTCAACCCCTCGACGCGCCTGAGTCAGGGAGATATGACGCTCGACCCGGTCGAGCACAAAGTGTTGTTCGCCGATGGACGGATCATCGAACTGACGCCGCTGGAGTTTCGCCTGCTCTACTACCTGATGAAGAATGCCGGGCGCGTATTGAATACCAGCCAGATCCTGAACAAAGTCTGGGGCTACGATTATGAAGGCGAAAGCAATCTGGTAGCAGTCTACATCCGTCGCCTGCGCACCAAGATCGAGCGCGACCCTGAACACCCGCGGCACGTATTAACAGTGCGTAACCTGGGATACAAGTTCGAGGCATAAAGTCCTGCACCACGTTGCGTGCGTGTTCACCCGTATTGTGAGGAAGCAGCTATGATCGCTGGAGATGCCCTGAACCGGCAGTTGCCCTACTGGCTGGTTGAACGCCGCGAACATCTCATGCATCTGTTTGCGCCCGTTCCCGCGCTGGCGCTTGTCCTGTGGCTGTCGCTTGCTGCGCTTCCCGGCATGCTCTGGATGGCGCTGATCGGGTATGCATCGATCCATCTGCTGTTGTTCTGGATGATGTATGACCGTGCTGCTGGCGTTGCTGCGCGATGGCCCCACATTGATCGGGCGGCGATCCTGGTCGATGCACTGCTGAGCATCTTCGCGATTGGCGTCGCCACTTCGCTGCTGCATTTTCTGCCGGTGTATGCGCTCATTGCGTGGCGCGCCGTCGCCGGGTATCGCCGTAACCCGGCGACAACGGTGACTCTGTTCGTGCTGGGACCGATCTTCCTGTTCCAGTTGCTGCTGAACCGCGCAGGCAATGCGGCGCTGGCGCCAGATGAGCAATGGGGCGCTGTCGGTATTCTGACGGGGAGTCTGGGATGCGGCATCGCTGCGATCATGGCAAGTGCGCGGCAGAAGGCGTCGATCTATCAGTTGCGGAGCGAATTGCAACGTGAGCGAAATACGCGCGAAGCGCGCGTCGAGGAACTCGAACACCTGGCGAATGAACTGCGCATGCGGATGCGTGAGCGCCACGCGCTCGAAGAAGGGTTGCGCGCCATTACCAGCACCCTCAGTCTCGACGATGTGCTGGAGCAGATTCTGGACAGCACCGTACAGACGTTTGGCGGCGAACGCACCCATGCGGTCGTCCTGACGCTGCAGATTGACGGTTCGCTGGACAACCGCATGTATGCGCGCGACAGACAGATCCAGGCGCAGTGGGTCGAACCACTTATCCGCCGCGTCATGCGAGATCAGAAGCCAGCCGTGATCGCCGACTCGGCGCTCGACCCTGACCTCGGCGAGATCAGCAGGACTGGGCTGCGTTCGATCATCTGTGTGCCGCTCTTCGTGGGCGATGGTCCGCCGCGTGGCGCGCTCACTGTGGTGAGTGCGACGTTCGCAGCATTCTCCAGCAGCGATGCGCGCCACCTCTCAGCATTTGCCGCTCAGGCCGGCATTGCAATTGGCAACGCTGAGCTGCACAGCCGGCTGCGACGCCAGCAGCACCTGCTCCAGGCCGTGCTCCGCGACATCAATGACGGTCTGGTCGTGCTCGATACCGAGAATAACGTTGTGCTGGCCAATCCGATCGGGAAGGCGCTCCTCGAGGACACATCGGCGCCACAGCCCTGGCTGGAACGCATGCGCGAACTGGCGAGCCGCCTCTCCGACGATGGACGCCCGGTTGCAGCACCCGAATGGATCGTCGGCGATCCAGAGTGTGGGGAGGGATGCGTCGTCTACCAGGCAGTCGCGTCACGGGTGCGCACCAACGACGACCTGCCCGATCTGACAGCGATTGTGCTGCACGACATCACCGATCACAAAGCGGAAGAACGCGCACGCATGGATTTTATCTCGATGGTGTCGCACGAACTGCGTAATCCGCTCCATACGCTCAACGGCTTCGTCAAACTGGTGCTGCAGGGACGCGCAGGACCGTTGACGCCGCTACAGCAGGATTTCCTGTCCATGGCGGATGAACAGATCGAACAGCTGAGCGGGCGCGTGTCTGAATTGCTGGAATATAACCGCTTCAAAGCCGGACGCCTGACGCTGCACCCCGATATCGGCGATCTTTCGCTGCTCATTGCAGGCACGGTGAACCGGTTGAGTCTGCAGGCTGAACAGCAACAACTGTCACTCATTAATGAAACGCCGGGTCTGCCATTGTGCCGGTTCGATAACCAGCGCATTGGGCAGGTGTTGACCAACCTGATCGAAAATGCGATCAAAGCAACGCCGGCTGGCGGCGTCATCAGGATATCCGCCAATGTGCATGATCAGGAAGTGCGCGTGCGTGTTTCCGATACAGGCGTGGGCATTCCATCAAGCGAACTGGGCAAGATTTTTCAACGTTTTTACCAGGTCGCAAAACATCGCCGCGCCCACGGAACCAATATGGGGCTGGGTCTGGCAATCTGCCAGCAAATCATCGAAGGTCACGGCGGACGGATCTGGGTCGAGAGCGAAGAAGGCGTCGGGACGACATTTACGTTCACGCTGCCATTGGCGGTCGAGTAATGTCCTGTCGGGTAAGTTACATTTCTTTTACCGGTAAAAGCCGGGTTTTCATTCACTCCTCAGCGATTCCATCTATACTGCAATTAATCTGACACACGTATGGTCATCGTCAGAGTTCTGTGGTTGAGGAAGTCGTGAAGATCGCGCTGGTTGCCCTCCCCCCTCTAGATGAGTCCCGCACAACGCCGCCCCTGCCGTTGTGCTATCTGGCAGCATTTTTCGAGCAGCAACGCCATATTGTTCGAGTCTATGATCTGGCGCTCCATCACAATGACTCGCAGTTGAGCCAACTGGAAACCATATGCGCGTTTCGACCACAGATCACCATCGTCGCCGCCGATGACGCCGCAGACGCGGCGGTTGTTGCCGAACGATTGAAAACCACCGGTCTGGTGTTGCCGCTGACGCTGGGAGTGCGTAATCACCTTCCTCCATGGCTTGCGTCACGTGCGCTCGCTGAACTCAATCGATTACTGCCCTATACGTCGTCCGATGTCAAGAGTCTGATTGCGTGCGGGCTGCTGGCGCTCGACGAATCGCTCGACAACCTGCCCTTCCCTGCCCGTCATCTGCTGCCGCTCGAACAGTATCCGCTGGTCACGCCAGAGGATGAATTACGCACACCGGTCTTGATTGGGCGAGTGTCTCAAGATGGCGCTCGCGTGTTTCGCCAACCCGCGCTGCTGGGCGCCGAACTGCGGTCTATCGTCCAGGAACACGGCGTGCGTCACGTGATTCTGGACGGTTTGACATTGACCGATGATCATGACTGGCTGTACGCCTTTCTATCGCAGATCTCCCGCATGCACCTGGGCATCCGATGGGAAGGTCGCGTCTCGCATACACACCTGACCCCAAGCCTGATAGAAGCAATGCACCGCTCCGGCTGCGAGGCGCTGACATTCGAGTTTGCAGCGCTTTCGGTCCTTGACGCAAAACGTGAGCGTGATGCGCTGAACGAAGCCGTGCGCCAGGCGCGCGAGTTGGGAATGCGCGTCAATGGACATATTGCCCTCGATCCGCAGTATCCGTCGATCCCGGCGGTCGTCGACCTGTCGGCAACCTTTGCGCTGGATGAAGTGCGCTTTTTTGTGGCGAAGGATGCAGAAGCACTGATCGATAGCGAAGAGTCGGCGGAGGTCGCTGCACTGATCGCGCGCGCCCGCGCACATTATCAGATCAGCCGCAACCGGCAGTATTTCATCGATCGGTTCGGCACTCGCCTCGGCACAATGATCTGGCACGTTGGACGGACAGGGTTGTTCGGTAAATACTGGCGACACAAAATACAACACCATGAATCGCCGTCCGAAATCGCCCTCGAACACGGACAGGGTTAAGGGCAGGATGTTCCACCTGCCCGCTTCCCACTGACAACCTTCAACGGGTTACACTTTCTCATCTGAGGACTGCGAGGTACGAGAACGGGTGGACGCCATTGTCCGGGTGCTTACGCCTGAAGCTGCGCTGGCTGAATTGGGAATAGCGTGACGATACGGTCAAGGATGACCTGATAACCTGACATTTCGCCCAGCAGTGCGAGCTGCGGGTGATTGATACGCCCGGCATGCTTCTGGAAGCGATGAAGCGGGTTAATCTCCGTGCCGCTGTGATCGCCGCCGCTCCTGACGACGCTGCAGCACGAGGGCGATCACTGATGCTGAAGAAGGTGATAGTGGCGCCATCAGAAGAGGCGTCCCTCGCGACGCTGACCAGGGGGCAACCACCTTCAGGTGTGGACTCCCCCGCCCTGCACCACATTGGCGGTGGTATGTTATAATCATGAACACCCCAAAGTTCCACAATGCCTGCAGGAGGAACAGGTATGCCTGTGTTCAAAGATTATGCCGAGCTTCATCAGTGTCTGAGCACATTGTACGATCAGGCGAAGTGCGATGCACGCATTGCGCCGAAGATCCGCGACTCGCACCTCGTGATCCAGTTCCGCTATGAAGACCCGCGCGCAGTGGTGACGATCAATGCTGCGGCGCCGCCAACCCAACCCGGAGCGTACTTCGATGTTCTGTGGGGCGATGATACCGGGTTGAAGCCGGATGTCGAAATGAGCATGAAAGCCGACATTGCCCATCAGTTCTGGCATGGCAAAATCAACCTGATGACAGCGCTGGCGCGACGTCAGATTATTGCAAAGGGTCCGATCCCAAAGATTCTCAAGTTGTTGCCTGCGGTTGAGCCAATGTATGAAATGTATCCGCGTCTGCTGCGCGAGATGGGACGCACCGACCTGGTGCTGACATAGGAGATGGGCGGCAATCCTGGACGGCAGCAGTTCTGCGGGATACGTGTGTCAACGTCTGCTTCTTACGTGTTCGCCGACTCGTGGTCTGTCTGCAGGTTTGGCAAGAACTCCGGCGTTCGGTCGCACGCTTGACGCAAGCCAATGAGCAGTGAAGACATGTACGAACGCGGCGTTGCGGACGCCGAGCGTGGCGAGTTGCACCCGTTCTATTACCAGCATTACTACCACTACCGCCGCGGTTATGATCAGACCCGGCGTCGCATGCGTCGCCCGATCTGGTCGGCTCTGGCAGATAAGCGCCAGGTGGCGCTGATAGGAGGAGCAACGCTTACCATTGCACTGATCATCGTCATTGGCGGCATCTTGCGCAACAGTGAGGAAACAGACACTGCCATCCTCGCAATGCCTGCCACGAACACCGTTGTGGTCGAAACGGCGCGTCCTACCCGCACACCCCTGTTTCCGACCGCCACCCCAGACCCGACACCCGAGCCGGTTGTGCTGATCCTGCGCATCGATGGATTTGCTCAGGTATCGAATACCGAAGGGCGGGCGCTCCGGGGACGTGCAGCGCCAGGGTTAAAAGCGCCGGTACGCGCTTCGTTCGCAGAAGGTGAACGCGTGCGCATCCTGGAGGGACCGGTCACCGCTGATCAGTACATCTGGTGGCGGGTCGAAGGACGGAATGGAACCGGGTGGGCAGCGCAGCAATCGCTCGATGGCGTCGTCTGGCTCATACCGGTAGAGTGAACGATAATGTAGAGGATTTGTATATCGAAGTCGCAACAAATGTCACGCACGTCGCACTTCCAACCCCGGTCAAAACGTCGTATAATCAGAAGTGGCGCTGATTGCAATGGAGGTTTCCTATGAACTGGATTGTCGTAACCTTCATGTTACTGTTCGTGCTGGTTCCGTTTCTCCCTCTTGCAGTGTCGCTGGTGTATACATGGGTGACGAATCCTGACACCCGCGCTGTAGAGGAATAGTTCGCCGATTCGCTCGTGAACCTCTGATAGAAGCCTGACATTGCATTCGGCTCAGGCTGCATCCAGGTTTTTTATCGACTCAACGCAACCCTGACAGGGTTGCGTTTTTTCTCTCCCGCGTTCTCATACCATTTTAGATTTTTGATTTTGGAATACTACGCCGCCGCTCGACTGAGCCAGGACGAAGGCTCGCGCCGAAGCCTGCATGGGCTTGAGCGGATTATTTATCTGGCAGACCACGAACTCCGTCGGGGCACGGCGGCGCCGTGCCCCAACCGGGCATACCCCGCAGGCAGGGGCGAGAACGGATTATTCACAACCATCACCCGCCTGTTAGGGTATATCCGGCTTAGAGCCTATTGCACTGAACTGTATGGACTGCTGAAGCAAGGCTTCAGCAGTCCATAGAGCGAGCGCCAGAGAGAGGTTTCCCGCACCTGCCAGGATATTTTTCATGCAAAACCTTTGCAAGCTATTGACAATACATCGACATTCGACTATGATACTTGTGTGATGTTTACTGAACAGTCAAGCAAATCAGGAGTCCTATGAAATCGCGTTCGCCAATGCTCTTCATCTTCCTGACCGTCCTGATCGATCTGCTCGGTGTCGGCATTCTGCTGCCGCTGCTGCCGTATTATGTCAAAATCGTCGAGCAGTCGAGCATCCCATGGTTAGCGGATAATCGCGCTATTGTGGTGGGGGCGTTGACTGCATCATTTGCACTGATGCAGTTCCTGTTCGCGCCTGTGTTCGGTGCACTGTCCGATCGCTATGGTCGGCGACCGGTGCTGCTGATCAGTTTGCTGGGCACCGGCATTGCATACATTCTGTTTGGTCTTGCTGAATACCTGTCGTTCCTGGGGGTCGAGACAGTGCTGGCGGTTCTGTTCCTTGCGCGCATTCTGAGTGGTATCGCCGGCGCCACGATTCCGACCGCCCAGGCGTACATTGCAGACGTCACCACGCCTGAAAATCGGGCAAAGGGGCTGGGAATGATCGGCGCGGCGTTCGGGCTGGGATTTATGCTCGGTCCGGCGCTCGGCGGTTTTCTGAGCACCATCAGTCTCGAAACGCCAGCATTTGTTGCGGCTGGTCTGGCGCTGGCCAATGTCCTTTTTGGGTACTTCAACCTGCCGGAATCGCTGCCGCCTGAACGACGGGTGACCACCCCAGTGCGCGCGATCAATCCATTTTCGCGGGTGAGTGCGCTCCTTCAGCGCCCCAGCATCCAACCTCTCCTGATCGGAATCTTTCTGCTCAACCTGGCATTTGCCGGTCTGCAGAGCAACTTTGCCGTGTTCAGCGATGTCCGTTTCGGCTTCGGTCCGCTCGACAATGCGCTGATCTTTACGCTGGTCGGGTTCCTGGCAGTGCTGATGCAGGGCATTCTGATTCGTCGCCTGGTTCTCGCCTTTGGTGAAGCGCGACTCGCTGTCACTGGCATGATATTGATGTCTGTCGGGTTTGTTGCGATTGCTTTCGTGCCTGTCGCATGGATGCTCTTCCCGGTCATCGGCGTCGTGGCAATCGGCAGCGGCATGGCGACACCATCACTGACCAGTCTGATCTCACGCCGGGTTGCAGCCCACGAGCAGGGATCGACACTCGGCGGCACACAGGCGCTGACCAGCCTGACGATGATTGCCGGTCCGATGTTCGCCGGCTTCACATTCGACAATATCGACACAGGCGCACCTTACTATCTGGGGGGCATGCTGATCATGCTGGCGGCGGCAGTCATCGGTTCTGCGCTGGCGCCTGTTCTCAGGCAACCTGTCGAGCAACCCCAGGGGAGCGCTCTTATCGGACGGATGGAGACGGAATAAGTATCTTCACTGTCTCCTCAGACGGTCATGCACATGGCGCACGGTGCCGCGATGAAAAGAAGCCGGGGATGTGGGCAAAGCACCTGCATACCCGGCGACCCTTTTCATCTCAGTTTCGCGGTCTTCCATCCATTCACGCGCATGCCGCGTACCCTGTGATCAGGAATACCACGATATTTCACGGTATCACAGGATCTGCATGCGTGCTGTTCTTCTCGTTGGTCAGGGTCAGACATCATCCAGAGGAGCGCCGCTGATTCGTCTTGCGGCGCGTTGTCGTACAGCCGCAATAGCGCCAATCGTGACAGCCTGTTTCCTCCGACATCAGCGACCCACATTCGCCGAAGCATTCGCTCAATGCGTCGCTCAAGGGGCTCAGGAGGCGGTTGTTGTTCCATATGTGCTATCGCTTGCGGAACCAGACCAGGGAGAACTGGAACAGTGCATTGAGCAGGCGCGCCAGACATTCCCTCAGATCGCGATCCACATCACGCCCCCTGTTGGCGATCATCCGATCCTGGCACAGGTGTTGATGCAGCGTGCTGTTGAAGCTGACTACATCGCTGCTCATCATATCCAGATCCAGCAGCAGCACCTCGACTGGCCCGCATGGCAACAACACAATGTTGTCGGTCTCCTCATCGTGGTCGACCGTCTAACAGACATTCCGGCAACACTCCAGCACGAGGTGCTGACATTCTGTCATCGTGCAGGGCGCTATTCAGGCGTTCATTTTTGCGCTATCGACCGCGATAATCCAGATCTGACATCGCTGATTGAAGCACTGATAACCAGGGAATGCCGATGGGTGGTCATTGCGCCATACGCGCTGGAAATGAGCGCACTCCTGATTAATGCAATCGAGCAGGCAGTTGCCGGGACACGCGCCAGGCATCCTGATGTCACCATCTTTCAAGCGGAACATCTGGCATATGATCGACGCCTGATCGAGGCGATTGCCGAACGGGCACGCATGTCCTCTCAGGTGTAGGGTTTTGGGGTCGTGAGCGCCCAGGTGTAAAGGTTTATTGAAGGCGAGGCATCCGTCTGGTACGATGCGGATAGTCAC
>FWPU01001361.1_pt1 | contig 73621 bp, 62 predicted proteins | sample 2228361 | NCBI WGS metagenome assembly FWPU01 (sample SAMEA103939777, study PRJEB20133) | metagenome | reverse complement strand
CTTGTCCACAGGCCCGCCGACGACGGCGGCTGTGGACAACTGCTGATCAACAAAATCTCAGTCAGCAGCGACATACCGCGTGAGTGTACCCGATGGCGTGGTCGAGTGACTCTTCGCCGCTCGGTTCCACGTTTCCTCCTCGGCAGGCGGCGGGAGCGGTCGCCGCTCATCGCATGTCGCGACCGCTCCCGCGCCGACCCGTCGGCGCCCCCCTCGACCGAGCCCCCACCGCTCGCCGACGCAGAAGCGCGTCGAGCAGCGCTCATGCCGGGTGGAAATGGTGGAGAACGCGGGTGCAAGTCGCAGCATGCGCGTCTCGCGGTGCGAATCTGGCCAGCAGGGCGGACGAGCGTGGATGCTCCACCTTTCCTTTCGGGAATGGAGAAGTTTCGTGGGTTGGCCGGTCAGCGCGTTCTGGACGCCTCGCGAAAGGCCTCGCTCCGCAGCATCTTCACGAAATCGGCGCGGAAGCGCTCGAGGCTCACCGGGTCGACGCCTGCGGGCAGGCGGGCGTTGGGCGCGATGCGCATCTGGTCGAGGACCCAGCCGAGCGTGTCCGGCTCGGCGCCTCGGTCCTTTCTGCGGGCGTCGGCGAAGGCCTGGTGCAGGTCGATGCCCTCGCGGACGAGCCGCTCGAGATCCACGAGGTCTTTGATCTCGCTGCGGCCGAGGAGCGTGCAGATCTTGTTGGCGGCAATCTCGCGCAGCGTATCGACGCGAATCGCTCCGAATTGGGCTTTGTGCGGGTCGACCATCTCCGAGCGCTCGATGACCAGGTCGACGACGCATTCTTCGTCCCCGCGTCGCACGCGCCAGCGTTGAAAGTCGGTGAATTCGCGGTCGGGGGTGGCGATGGCTCCGCAGGCGGCGGCGGCGTCCTTGAGGGCGTGAGCGGCGTCGCGCAGGTCGGGCCCGGGGGCGGCGAAGAAGTCGAGGTCTTCGGTTTCGCGGTGGCCGAAGTAGAAGCCGGCGAGGGCGCCGCCACCGGTCAGGTGGAAACGCTTCTCGCGCGCGAAGAACTGCTCGAGCAGGTCGCGCTGTAGCGCAGTCAGCCGACTAGGCGGGCAAAAGCCCATCTTCACGCCACCCGCGCAGGAGCCATTCCCACCGCTCGCGCGCCCGCCCGAGGTGCTTCTGAATGTGGGGCCAGTCGCGAAGAACCTCGTCGAGCGTCAGGTATTGCCACACTTCCGAAAAGCGCGCCTCGCGCAAGAGAACGCCCTGCCACTGGGCGCGGATGAGCGGATCCGGATCGCGCAGGCGTTCGCGAAACTCGGCCTCACTCACGTCCACGTCCCAGAGGAACCAAGGGCGGTCTGCATGCCTTCGCGCCATGGGTGAAGCAATGTACTACTCCCGCTGGCGAAGATGCGGTCCGATGGCGCCCCGTGGGAATTTCAGCGGTCGTCGCCGAGTCCCGCCGATGCGGATCGTTCGCCTGGCGACGGGAGGGGGTGTCGAGACCTGCTCTTACCTGCCGCCGGCGAGGAGGCGGCGGAGCCGGTCGGATCCGCGCATCGACCTCGAGCGTCCGATGGTGGAAGCCGGGTCGACGACCAGGCGGTCGAGGAGGGTGCGGGTGGCGGCTCGCAGCTTTGGTGCGGCGCGGGCGGCGGCGTCGGAGAGCTCGGGGAAGAGGCGGGAAGCGATGGCGGTGGAGGCGTAGAGGGCGCGCCCGATGCGCCATTCGCGGGCGCGGGCGTGGAGGACGGCGGGGTCGAACGGGCGCGAGTAGGGGCCGGCGAGCATCGGGGCGCCGAGGAGCAGCTCGCGCAGGTCGACGAAGGAGAGGGTGGGCACGTCGTAGCCGAAGCGGGCGTGCTCGAGGCAGAGGGCGAGCAGGGCGTCCTCGAGCTCCAGGCGGAACACCGACGGCCCGTAGACGCGCATGGGAATGGCGCGGGAGACGAGCGCCTCGTCGAGGGCGGCATCGCCGAGGAGCCCTGCGTGGAGGAGGAGCTGGGTGCGGCCGTCGGAGAGGATGCGGGCGGCGCCGGCGGGGTCGGTGGCGGAGCGGTCCGGGCGGAAGTCGGCTCTGGCGAGCCAGCCCGCGAGGCCGTCGAGGTCGCGGGGCCGGACGAGGAGCCGCAGGTCGACGACCGGGCGGAAGGCGACGTGGGGGTAGAGGGACTCGGCGAAGGAGGCTCCGCCCAGGACGACGATGCGGCGGCCCTCGAGCGCGTCGAGGGCGCGCTTGAAGTTGACCAGCTTCATGACGTTGTCGTTGAGCGAGCCCTGGTAGACCGAGAGGAGCCGGTCTCTGGCCCACTCCGGGGCGCCCGCCCCGCCGAGGCGGTACTCCAGGTTGTAGGCGGCCAGCGGAGCGAGCCCCTGGGCGATGGCCCAGTCGACGTACTCGTCCCAGGGTGCGTCGGTCAGGTCGGCGCGCGAGGGCTCGAAGGCCGCGAGGGTGCGGAAGGTGTCGGCGAGCGAGGGCACGGCCGTTGGTTAACGCAAATGCGGGGCGGCTCCAACCGGCCGGCGGCTTCGCGGCGCGCTCGGGCGTCGAGGTCACCGAGCCCGTGCGGTCACCGAGCCGACGCCGCCGAGTGGGCGAAGGCGGCGACGTTGCGCCAGAAGTCGGCCGACGGCGGCTCGAGCTCGATGGACACCTTGGCCCCCTCGCGCCGGATGGACACCAAAAGCCGCTCGGGGACGAGCGAGGCGGCCGCGGGCGCCAGGGCCGTCAACAGCCCCTTGAGCAGCGGCGCCGCATCGAAGCCCGCTCCGACGGGGGCCGGAAGGCTGGGCGGCGCCGGGGCAGGCTCGGCGGTTGGCGGCGGCGGTGGCTCAGGCGCCTCTTCTGCCGGCAGGGGCGGCACGAAGACCTTGCCGTCGACGGGGCGGCGCAGGTCTCCGAGCGAGGGCGAGGCGACGATTTGCCGCAGCCGCTCGCGCAGCCCCTCGCCGCTGCCGTCGCCGAAGCGAACCTCGTCGCTGCTCCCGCGGAAGAGCCCGTCGAACAGCTCGCGCTTGTGGCGCACCGTGGCGGCGATGCGCTCTTCGATGGACCCCTCGCTGATGAGCTGAACGACCTGGACCGGGCGCTTCTGGCCCATGCGGTGGACGCGGCCGACGCGCTGCTCGAGCACGGCCGGGTTCCACGGCACCTCGAGGTGCACCACGACGGAGGCGGCCTCTTGCAGGTTGAGCCCCACGCCGCCGGCGTCGGTGGAGAAGAAGACGCGGGCGCGGGCGTCTTCGTGGAAGTCCGAGACGACTTCGGCGCGCTCGCGGGAGGTGAGCGAGCCGTGGAAGAAGAGCGGGCGGACGCCGGCCGACTCGAGCACGTCTCGCGAGGCGGCGGCGGCGAGCCTGAGCATGCGCTCCCACTGGCTGAAGACGACGATTTTCTGCTGCCGGTCCTCGAGCAGGTCCTGCAGCACCTGGGCGAATTCGAAGAGCTTCGGCGACGGGAAGGCGCGCAGCGTTCGTTCCGAGAGCCGCATGCGGCGGGCCTCGTCCTCGACCTTGGAGAACTCGTAGAGCGAGAGCCCGTTGGCGATCATGCGCGCGTTGGTCAGGTGGGCCATCACCCTCAAGACGTCGGCTTCGGTGAGGTGCTTCTTGGCGAGAATGCGGCCGGCCTCGGCGACGTGGTCGTCGTGCGGCCCCTTCTGGGCCCTGGTGAACGGCACCAGGTACGTCTTCTCGCTCCGCGCGGGTAGCTGCGAGAGCACCAGCGACCGCTCGCGGCGCACCATCAAAGGCTGAAGCCGCTTTCGCACCAGCTCCAGGCCGTGGAACCCGCGCAGGCGGCCATCGTCGCCGGCGTCGCCGAATTCCGGCACCAGCCGCCAGGCGGGGCCCAACGCGCGCGGATCGAGGTATTCGACGATGGAGTGCAGCTCGGAGAGGCGGTTCTCGAGCGGGGTGCCGGTGAGGACGAAGGCGAAGCGGGTTCTGAGCGACTTCACCGTCTTGGCGGTGCGGGTGCTCCAGTTCTTGATGCGCTGCGCCTCGTCGAGGACGACCAGGTCGAACCCGGCCGCGCCCGCTTCGCGAATGTCGCGGATGAAGAGCTCGTAGTTGACGATGAGGAGCGGCCGCGACCGGTCGGCATAGAGGGCCCTGCGGGCCTGGCGGCCGCCGTCGACGACCGTGGCGGGGAAGGTGTCGCCGAAGGCGCGCGATGCCTCCTTCGCCCACTGGTGCTTGAGCGATGCGGGGCAGACGACCAACGTCCGTTTGCACTCTCCCAGCTCGTGGAGCAGCCTCGATGCGGCGAGCGCCTGCATCGTCTTGCCGAGCCCCATGTCGTCGGCGATGAGGGCACGGCCGGCGCGCGCGGCGAAGAGGACGCCGTCCACCTGGTAGGGGTGAAGGCTCACCGACATCGAGCCGATCGCTCTCTGCCACGCGTGGGGGGCAGGCCCGCGGCGGGCGAGGTGCTCACGCACCTGCCTTTCGAACGCATCGAAGCGCGCAGCGCGCTTGGCGTCGGCCTGAAGGCGCGACAGCAGGGCCGAAACCTCCGGCCGGACGACGGAGCCGGGCGGCAGCCCGTCGAGGAGCCTGGCGATGCGCGCGGCGGCCTTTTCCGGCGGCAGCTTCGCCAGGGCCCTGCGCGACGGGTCGACGCGGCCCTGCTCGTCGAGCACTCCGCGGAGCGGCGTCGGGGGCTGGCCTGCGGGGAAGACCGCCCGAACGTCGCGGAGCGGCTCGTGCAGCCTGCCGGCGGTGTCGGCGGGGGCGACGAAGACGACCGGGTGCGACAGCGGTTTGGGCGCCGCCCGTTCCCGGAGAAACCCGATGTGCTTGCACTCGGGGAGCTCGGAGGTGAGGAAGTCGGTGCAGCTGCAGAAGGCGACCTCGGCCGAGAGGAAGACGTCGTACGAGGCGCCGGTGCGCTCCGAGCGGACGACGAAGTGCGGCCGGGCGCGGCCGGGCCGGGCGACGATGTCGAACCCGTCGGAGGAGGCGGACTTCTGGCGCGAGGCCCGTTCGCGCTCGAGGGCTTCGGCGATGGCGCGTTCGCTCGTACGTGTGGGGGCCGGCATCAGGGGAGCGGAGAGGGCGAGGCAGGCGGCGACCGCGTGCTTGCAGATCGGCTCGAAGTCGAAGGGGCAGCTGCACCGAGCCACCAGCGCGCCGTCGCCGAAGCGCAGCTCGACCGCGTAGGGCTCGTCCGAGGAGCCGCGGACGCGAGCCTTGGCGATGCCCGGGCCGACCTCTTGCGCCTCGAGGACGGCGCCCTCGGCGAAGTAGGCCTCGCCGCGGGCGAAGACTCGGGCGCTGGTGGAGGCGCGCGCCAGTTGCGCGAGGTCGAGCGAGCGAGCGGCGACGGCCATCGGCATTCCCCTCCGTTCGAAAGTGGACGGCGGTTCTGCCATGCCCCTCTGACATCGGCTGGCGGAAGAGTCGTTCTTCGTGGTGCCGCCGGACCGGGTGTGCGAAATCCTCTCGCCCGGTACCGCGAAGCTGGACGTCGTGAAGAAGCTACCGAAGTACGCGCGCGCCGGGGTGCTGCACGCCTGGATTCTGGATCCGCTCAACCGCGTGCTCGAGGTCTTCCGGCAGGAGCAGCAGCGGTGGGTTCTCGCCTCGGCCTTCTCGGGCGACGAGCGCTTCGGCGCGGAGCCCTTCGAGGCGGTCGAGCTGGAGCTCGGCGCGTTGTGGGCGGGGCCGCAGGCGGGTTGATTCGTCTCCTGCTCCGACCTGCCCGTGGCGACCGCCCCAGATGTCACCGCGAATCGGTAAGCCCAAGAAACAGCTCGAGCCCCTGATCGATCGCGGAGATCTCGCCGTCGGTGACGCGACCGAAGATGCGGCGAATCCGCCGCTTGTCGATCGAACGCAGATGGTCGATGAGGGCGTACGAAGTCTTCGTGAGCCCGCTCTTGCCGGGTGACAGTTCCGGGTAGAGGGCGCCTACACCGCGGGTGCCCGTCACGGGCACGACCGCGATGAGCGGAAAGCGCTGGTCCACATTGACGGCTGGATCACTGACCGCGATGCACGGGCGCACGCCGCGTTGCTCGTGACCGATGGTTGGATCGAGCTCCACGAGCACGACCGTGCCGCGGTCGAGATTCACCGGGACTCCTCGACCCAGCCCTGTCCCTCCACCCAGCGGACCGCTTTGCCGGCACTCGCGTCGACCAGGCTCTCCTCGTCGGCTGGCAACGCGGCTCCCCAGTCCGAGAGCCCGAGGTCGGCGAGCTCGGTGGCTTCTGGGTGGGGGCTCTCGATGGACCGGAGAAGCTCTTCACGGCGTCGTCGCGCGAGCTCGTGCTCGACGGCCTTCGCGATGAAGCGGCTCCGGTTCCGCTCGTAGCGGTCGATACCCGCGACAAGATCGGAAGGCAGAGTGACAGTCACACGTTCGGTCGTCGGCATGGTCCCGGCTCCGATATGACTTTAGATATGATCATACCGAGCTAAAAACAACCCTTCGCCCGAGGTGGGTCTGCCTCCAGGCGAGGTGGCTCCCATGCCGCTGGTCAGGGCGACTTGGCGGCGCCTCCGCCCGGACGACGCGCGAAGGTGCCCCAATAGCGGCGGCACTCGCGGGCGATGCCCTCGGCGAGGTGGCGGGCGGCGCGGGTGGCTCCCTGGGCGAGGGCCGAGCGGACGAGGAAGGCCAGGTGCCGGTTGCCGCTGATGCGGGCGGAGACCAGCTCCCGTTCCGTGAAGAGGCGTTCGACGAGGGCGTGTTGCCAGGCCGGCGGGCGGAGCTGCTCGAGGACGGAGGCCGGCACGTCGGCGCCGGCGGCCATTCGGGCGAGGTGGAGGGCGGCGAAGGCGGCGGTGCGCATGCCCGAGGCGTCGGCGAGGTGGCGGACGCGGCTCCAGTCGAGCGAGGGGGTGCGGGCGACGAGGAGCTTCAGGTCGTAGAGCCACGAGAGGCGCAGGAAGAGGTGCTGGGCGGCGTGGAGCGCCAGGTAGACCAGCTCGTCCTCCGGCAGGAGGAAGCGGACCGGGCGGCCCTCGAGGACGTCGTCGCGAAGCCTGGGCTCGAGCGCAGTATGGGACTGCTCGGTGCCGAAGCCGCTGGTGGCGCGGAAGTGGACTTCGACGAGGCCGGCGGGGCCCGAGAAGGAGACGTGGTGGTGGTAGTCCTCTTGGCTTCCCCCGTCGTCGTCGGGGAGGCGGCGGAGGCCGAGGGAGAGGAGCGCCCGTTCGGCGGCGGGGATTTCGTGGCGGCCGACGAGGACGTCGACGTCGGAGAGCGGGCGGAGGTGGGGCTCCGGGTAGAAGCGGACGGCGAGGCCGTACCCCTTGAGGAGCGCCGGGCGGATGCGCTCGCGGGCGAAGGCATCGAGGACGCGGGTGAGGAGCCGATGCACGCGGAGGCTGGTGCCGGCGATGTTGCGGGCGTCGCGGAGGAGGCGGGCGTGGGCGTCGGGCGGCGGTTGGATGCCGGCGTCGGCGAGGCCGCGCTGGACGACGGCCGAGAGCCCGTGCCGCTCCGCGTCGAGGCAGAGGGCGGCCCAGTCGATGCCCGAGGCGGCGCGGGCGAGTGCGGGGCCGTCGTCGGGGAGGGCGCGGAGAATCGCCAGGAGGGAGGCCACTACTTCCTCAGGGCGACGACGCGGTCCGGGTCGGCCTGGGCGAGGGCGCCGATGCGGGTGGCGGCGTCGGCGATGGAGTCGGCGACCAGCTCGAGGGCGAGCTCCTCGTCGCGGTTGACCTCGGTGCGGCCGTCTCGCCAGCTCACGGTGAGGGTGCCCAGCTTCTGGCCCGAGCGGCCGACGTCGACGCAGACGTCGAGGGGCAGGCCGGTGCCCGCGGCGCGGGTGGTGGAGAAGGAGAAGGCGTCGGAGGCGGGCTGCGGAGCCAACGAGAGCTCGAAGCGGGAGGCGTCGAGGATGGAGGCCAGAGGCCAGATGGCGTCCCAGATGTCGGAGAGACGCTCGGCGACGCGGACGCGGTCGATGACGTCCTTGACGGCGCTGCGGAGCTCGACGTTGCGGCGGCGGAGCTCGCCGACGGCGGAGGCCTGGTCGAGCGAGAGGTAGCCCAGCTTGCGCATGAGGACGACGACGACGAGGCCGACGCCGGCGAGGAGCATGGCCGTCTGGGCGCTGTTGGCGAAGGAGAGGCCCAGGGCGGTGAGGGCGAAGAGGCAGCACAGGCCGTAGAGGACGAGGACGGCGCTGCGGTGGGAGAGGCCCACGCGGCTCATCAGCCGGTGGTGGATGTGCTCCTTGTCGGCGCTGAACATCGGCCGGCCCAGGAGCGTTCGGCGCACCATGGCCAGCAGCGTGTCCATGATGGGCAGGCCGAGCGAGATGATGGGCACCAGCATGGCGACGGCGGTGCCGCTCTTGGTGCTCGTCTCGATGGAGGTGATGGCGAGGACGAAGCCCAGGAACATGCTGCCCGTGTCGCCCATGAAGATGGACGCCGGGTTGAAGTTGAAGATGAGGAACCCGAGGATGGCGCCGCCCAGGGCGGCCATCATCAGGCACATGACGATGTCGCCGCGGGTGGCGGCGAGGACGAAGTTGGTGGCGACGGCGAAGAAGGCGACGCCGCCGGCGAGCCCGTCGAGGCCGTCGATGAGGTTCATGGCGTTGATGACGCCGACGACCCAGAGCAGGGTGAACGGGAGCGAGAGGGCTCCCAGGGCGACGGGCTCACCGAAAGGGTTGGCGAGGAGCTCGATGCGGACGCCCATCTGGTAGAGGGCGAGGCCGACGCCCGTCTGGACGAAGAACTTGAGCGGAGCGCCGGCGCCGCGGAAGTCGTCCCACAGGCCGAGGAGCGCGATGGCGAGGCCCCCGCCGAAGAGGCCCCAGACCAGGTCCGTGTGGGAGCGGAAGGTGGAGCCGACGAAGGAGTCGACGAAGAAGAGGCCGACGAGGGGGGCGAAGAATGCGGCGACGATGGCGATGCCGCCCAGCCGGGGGATGGGCTTCGAGTGGATCTTCCTGCTCGAGCGGGCGCGCTCGACCCAGCCGAGGCGGTGGGCCAGGTGGCGCACGACGAGCGTCAGGGCCGCGCCCACGATGACGGAGAGCAGAAAGGAGACGAAGTAGGTGATCGGCATTTGCCCGGACGACCGGTTTGTACCCCAGTCCCCCCGCGGTGTTCACGCAGCTTTCGCCGGCAGGACTGACGCCGATTCCGCCAAAGGTTGGGCGAGCTTGTGCTTCTGCGTGAGGTAGAGGAGCACTCCCAGCATGACCGGTAGTACCTGGAGCTTGAAACGAACGGCAGTGCCCAGGTTCTGGTACGACGCATAGCCGTAGATGACAGCCCAGAAGACGACGAACAGGATCAACCAAGAAATGATCGGATCCTTGATGTCGGCCCAGCGGGAACGCCGAATCGCCAGGTAGACCAGCCAGAGGAGGAACAGATTCTCCAGGCCGGCGAGGATGCCGAAGACGTTCAGCACCTCGCCCGGGAGAGGCCGGAACAGCGCGGTGAACGCGCCAATTGGGGCGAAAGCGATCATCTTCGTGGGGCTGTCGAGCGGATCTTCGATTCTTTGTCCCGAGCCCCCAGGCTCAGCCCACGCTTGCGAGATTGAGCTGGTGCGTTCCACAACATCCTCCGTTGTCTTCAGCTCGAACTTGTCGGAGAAGAGCTGCACGGAGACGCCGAACAGCACGCTCGCCACAACGACCACAGCCAATTTCACTTCGAATCGACGAACCCCTCGAAGGACGAACAGAATCAACGGCGCGACCAGAATAACTCCCAGCCACACACGAATGAGCAGTGCAATCCCTACCCCTGTTGCCGACCACAGCAGGTACAGCGGCCGATTCAGCCGAATCGTGGCCACAACGCCATATATGAACAGCGCGATTCCGACGAGTGTGATGGGATCCTTCCCCAGAATGGACGACCAGAAGAGCGTGCTTGGGAACAGCGCCAGAGCATATAGAACGCGCGTGTCGCCTCTTCGCAAGAACAGCACTGCCGCTCGGTAAAGAAGATACAACCCCACCAGCCCCACCATCGCACACACCACCTTCAGCGCGTGGTATGACTCCGGCAGGATCCGGTACGCAAGCCAGACGAGACAAAACATGTTGTTCGTGCCGTTTCCAATCTCGAACTGATCGGGCCCGAACTCGAAGTGCCGTGGCAGATCAAAGTAGCTGTATGCGTCAAGACCGTATCGGTACTCATAAAACAGCATGAACGCAAGCGTGACATAAATTTTTACAATCCAGATATTGGCGAGGGCCCGTTTGTCCTCTCGGCCGACTGGCCATAGCGCAATCCCGAGACCAAGCACGATCGCGACAATGATCGCCTGCATATAGTCGGTTTCGAGATCTGACTGCGGTATTCCATGCCCGGCAGTCGTCACGGCCCCGCTCAGGAGCAGGCCTCCGAGGAGCATCCCGAGGGCCCCCGCGGCTAGCAACGTCAGGCCACGCATGATCTCTGCCCTCTGAGAACCGATTCGAGCAACGAAACGAGCCTGGGCAGCGTCACGTCAGTGCAGTAATGCCGGCGCACGCGTTCCTGCCCTGCCCTGCCCATTCGCTCACGCAATCCAGGATCCGCGCGCAAGGTCTCGAGCGACTGCACCCATTCGGCGGGCGTCCGCGCCAGGAAACCTGTCACTCCGTCAACGATGATGTTTTTGTTGACCCCACTTGGCGACGCCACCACCGGGAGCCCAGCAGCCATGTATTGAATGATCTTGAATCCACACTTGCCGCGCTCCCACGGCCCATCGGCAAGCTGCATGATTCCGACGTCAAGGCGCGTGAGCCAGTCGACCTCCGTCTCGTTCGACCACGGAACCATTTCAACCTGTACGCTCGGAAGGCGCACCGTCGCCGCGCCCATGAGAAGGATCCGCCCCCTCCGTCCGGAGCAAACGCGCTCGATCGGTTTCCGAATGAGCTCCAGGTACTTGCTCGTGGGCGGCGAGCCGATCCACCCAATGGTGAAGATGGCGTTCTCGGCGCGCGGCCGCTTCGGATAGCGCCCGAGGTCGACGGCAGTTGGTACGATCTCGACCCGTGGAGCTCCGGCTTGACGCGCGCGCTCGGCGAGAAACTCGTTACCGGCGATGACGAGGTTCGAGCGCCGCATCACCCGCTCGATTTTTCCAGCGAGCACTTTCCGCACGAACCATCGCTCGTGGCCGGAATACTGCTGAAAGAGCGCATCATCGTAATCGACGACAAATGGTCGCCCCAAAAACAATCTCTCGAGATCCAGGGGCAGATAGGGAAAGAGTTCCTCTTCGAGGAAGACCAGATCGAAGTTTCGCGATCGCCACAGCGCATGCACGCGCCTCCATGCAGCGCGTGCGAGATCCCGAACGGTTCCGCGACCCGAGCGGTATCGATGTGCCAGGTACTCGGCGTCGAACAAATGCGACTGTTCTATCCGAAATCCTCGCTCCCTCAGCCCCGCGAAGTACTGCATCGACCGATACCGGCTGCCGGCGCCGCTCGCATCGTACTTGGTGAGAAAGAGGATCGACGGAGCGCTCACGACGCGAGCCTTCCCGGGTACGTTCGTTTCGCGGCCGATCGACGGCGAAGCCACATGTCCAGCATTGAAAGGAGCCAGAACTGCTGACCGAAGTCGCGTTGCCCGCTCTGGTGCAACTCAAACATGCGCTGCACGGCCTCCCGACGTAGCATCGGGTAGATGTCGGCACTCGGAGAAAGCAGCGTGTCCTGCAGGTAGTCGCGCAGCTCCCCGCGAAACCACGCACCGAGCGGCACGCCGAAGCCCATCTTCGAGCGTCGCGCAATCGGCTCGGGCAGAAGGTCTCGGAACGCCCGTTTGAGAATCCATTTTTTCGTCCTCCCCCTCAGCTTGTAGTCGCCGGGAAGACGGAAGACGTATTCCATCAGATCCGTGTCGAGGAACGGGGCACGCGCTTCCAGTGAAGCGGCCATTGATGCCCGGTCCATTTTCACGTTCAGGTCGTCGAGCAGGTAGGTCCGTGCGTTCAGGTAGAGCAACCGGTTTACGAGGTCCGCGTCACGCGTTCGTGCGAGCTCGCCGTCGAACGACTCGCCGATCAGGTCGCGGCGCGCGAACTGAGCCAACTCGGGCGAAAGCAGATCCTGCAGCTCTGGGAGATGGAAGAACGAGCTCCAGTTACGGAACCGGTCTTCGAGAGGCTCGCTGGCGCGCTCCAGGAACCGCTTGCCACGGGCCAGAACGGTTCTCGTGTTGCGACCCGAGGGCACCAGTTGCGATGTGCGCCAGAGCAGCCCGGCCACCGGTCGAGGCAGCGCCTCGGCGAGCTGTGCGGCGAAGAACCGGTCGTAGCCGGCGAACAGCTCATCGCCGCCATCGCCCGTCAATGCGACCGTGACGCTGCCCCGGCTCAATTTCGAAACGATGTACGTCGGAATGGCGGACGAATCGCCGTAGGGCTCGTCGTAGTGCCAGGCGAGCTTCTCGACGAGATCCCAGCTCTGTGGCTCGACTTTGAACTCCGTGTGGTCCGTGCCGTACCGCTCGGCCACCATGCGGGCGTACGAGGTCTCATCGAACTCCGGCTGGTTCTTGAACCCGATGCTGAAGGTCTTCACGCGGCCGGGGCTCAACCGACTCATCGCGGCGACGACGAGCGAAGAGTCGATGCCGCCCGAGAGAAACGCGCCGAGCGGAACGTCGGAGACGAGCCGCTTCTTCACGGCCGCGAAGAAGAGCTCCCGGATGCGGAGCTCGGCCTCGTCGACGCGTGGAACCCGGTACGAGCCGCTGCGCGCATCCGAAAGCACCGGGTAGTCCCAGAAGGCCTGCGGGCCCGTGTCCCCGCCGCCGTGCCGGAAAATCTGAACGGAAGCCGGTGGCAGCTTCCGTATGAACCGGTAGCAGCTCATCGGGGTTGGGACGTACCCGTAGGTCAGGTACAGCGGAATAGCCGCTAGCCAGGGCTCGTCGTCGATGGCCGGATGGGCCAGAATGGCCTTGATCTCCGACGCGAACACCACCTTCTGCCCGTCGTCGTAGACGTAGAGCGGCTTTTTCCCCGTGCGGTCGCGTGCGACGAGCAACTGGCGCCGCCGATCATCCCAGATGGCGAGCGCGAACATGCCATCCAACCGGGGAATCGCAGCGGGCCCCTCCTCCTCGTAGAGGCGGACGATGACCTCCGTGTCTCCGCTGGACCGGAATCGGTGCCCCTTGCCCTCGAGCTCCGCTCGAAGCTCGCGGAAATTGTAAATCTCGCCGTTGAAGGTGACCCAGACCTTTCCATCGTCGCTTCCGAGCGGCTGTGCGGCCGCATCCGTAAGGTCGATGATGGCGAGACGCGTGTGGGCCAGTCCCGCCCCCTGGAACGAACGGACACCGCTCCCGTCCGGCCCTCGGTGCCGGAGCTGGCTTGCCATGGCCTGGAGGACGTGGGCGTCTGCGGGCGTTCCGTCCCGGTACAAGACTCCGGCGATACCGCACATACGGGGGACCTTAGGGGTGCGGTGCGAACCAGCGCAACCGGAACGGTCATGAGCGCCTGGTGCCCGACCGGACTGTGCGGATGAATAGAGGGTCACGGCGGGCAACCGCCGGCACCTGCCCATTGACGGACCAAGCGAGTGGTGCAAAAGGAGTTCGATTCCAAATGACAGCGAGCCCCAGGACGATTCTCATCACCGGCGGTGCGGGCTTCATCGGCAGCGCGCTCGCACGAGCGCTGCTGGCGCGCGGCGACCGGATCGTCATCGTCGACAACCTGTCGACCGGGTTCGAACGCAACGTGCCGTCTGCCGCGGAATTCGTCCGGGGAGACGTCTCCGACCGCGAGGTGGTTCGCTCCCTATTCGCGAGGCATCGATTCGATGTCGTCCTCCACCTCGCAGCCCAGGTGTCGAACATCGTCTCTCACCAAGACCCTTGGCTCGACATGCGCACGAACGTAGGCGGGACGATCAACGTCCTCGAGGAGGTGCGCCTCCGACGGGTGCCGAGGCTGCTCTATGCGAGCTCGATGGCCCTCTACGGGACGCCCGACACCGTGCCCGTCACGGAGGAGTCTCGGCTACGGCCACTTTCACCGTACGGCGTTTCCAAGCTTGCGGCCGAGCATCTCGTTCACAACACCGCCCGGCGCAACGACCTCGGATTCGAATTGTCCGTGACGAGCCTGCGCATGTTCAACGTCTACGGCCCGGGCCAGAGCCTTCAGAATCCGTATCAGGGCGTTGTGGGCGTCTTCATCTCGAACGTGCTCCGTGGCACCCCCATCACGCTGTATGGCGACGGTAACCAGACCCGGGATTTTGTCTACATCGATGACGTGGTGAATTGCTGGCTCGCCGCACTCGACAATCCGGCAGCAGCGGGTCAGCAGTTCAACGTAGGTTCCGGCAGGGAGCACAGCATCAACGAGCTCATCGATGCCGTGCTTTCGTCCTTCGGATTGGCCCGAAGCACCTATCAGGTCCTCAGGCAGCCCGAGCTGCCGGGCGACCAGCGTTCCATTCGGGCCGACACCTCGAAAGCGAATCGCCTGCTCGGCTGGGCCCCCGGCGTACCTCTGTACGAGGGTCTGACGAGGACCATCGAATGGGGACGAACCAATTGGAGCATCGTCGGCTCCTGACGCTCAGCACTCACCGCAACGCGCCGGGCCTGCGCTTCAGAATCCAGACGTGGGCTCCTTACCTGGCGCGCCACGGCATCGTCCATTCGCACCGCTGGTTCAATACACCTGAGCTCGAACGGCTACTTCCGCTGCCCGGCCACTTCGCGGCCAAGGCATGGCAAACGGTGCGGTCATGGGTGCGGGACGTCAGCCGGATCTACCGCGCGACAGATGCCGATGCGGTGCTCGTATACCGGGAGGCGAGCCCGGTGGGCCCGCCGCTCCTCGAGCATTTCGTCGCGAGGCGGCGACCCATGGCGTTCGACATCGACGATCCCATCTTCCTTCCACCGCCCACGACTGCGAACCCGGTCGCGGCCCGGCTCCGCCCGCGCTTCAAGTGGAAGGAGTTGTGTGGGCTCGCGACCGTGACGATCTGCATCAACTCAGAGATCGCGGACTTCGTTCGCCCATTCGCGAACGAGGTGGTCGTCATTCCCAATGCCATCGACGTGGCACGCTATCCAGTGCGCCGCGGAACCCGTGCAGGGCCGCCGGTCCTCGGTTTCTCGGGCAGTCATTCCACCGTCCACCAACTCCATGTCATCCGAGGCGCGCTCGAGCGGCTCGGGCGCGAAGAGAAGTTCTCGCTTGAGATAGTCGGTGGCCCTGCACCATTCACCCTTGCATCAGTGCCCGTCGCCGAACGGGAATGGGCGGCGGAGACTGAGGTCGCGCTTCTGCACGGGTTCGACATCGGATTGGCGCCGTCACCTTCTGACGAGTGGAGCAGGTACAAGTACTTTGTGAAGGTCCTTCTGTACATGGCGGTAGGACTTCCCGTGGTGGCATCTGCGGTCGGGTCGCCGGTGCGCATCATTCAGGACGGCGTCAATGGGTTCCTCGCCAGGACGAACGACGAGTGGTTCGAAAAGCTTCGCATGTTGATCCGCAGCCAGGAGCTAAGGGAGAAGATGGGCGCCGCCGCACGGGCGACCATCGAAGCCGGCTACAGCCTCGACGCACAGATTCCGAGGGTGGTGCGAGTCTTCAGCCGGTTGACCGGCCTGACCCCACACGCGCCACCTGTCGCAATGACCGAATCCATCTGAGGCGCCGGCTTTCCTCGCCCTGAGCGATCATCGCTTCGAGCACCCGGGTGTAACGCTCGACGCCGGTTGCGAGGCTGAAGTGACCGTGCGCGAGTTCGCGGGCCCGACGAGTGACCTCCGGATCGAGCTGGGTCTCCGCGATCATCCGCGCAGCGGCGTCGAGCGCTGTGGCTTCGACTGAAGTGAGCACGATTCCTGAGCCGACCCTGCGTACCCACTCGGACACCTCCGAGTTGCATCCGATGTGAACGGGCCGCACCCCGGTGGCAAGGAACTCGGCGAGCTTGGTCGGCATCGACGCACGTTTGGACGGCGTCTCGGCGAGGAGTTGTACGCCCCAATGGATCAGTGCCTGCCACTCCGGCATCTGCTCATGCGGAACCGAAAGCACGTCGTACCGCTCCGGACGGATTCTGGCTTCGACGAGCAGTTGCTTGTAGTGATCCACCTGCCCGGTAAGCACCAGCAGGTGGGCATCTCCGCGCAATTCCACGAGTCGCTTCGCCAGAGCGATCGTCCGGTCGATCAGATAGGAGCGGTTGATCGAGCCCACCAGTCCGACCACCAACTTTCCCGCCAGCTTCCGGCGCATGGCCGGCGGGACCTTCGCGAGCTCGTCCGGCGCGCGCGGCCGGAACTCTTCGAAGTCGGCACACGTGGGAATGACGTCGGCAGGCCGAGCTCGCCATGGCCCGAATCGGCCCGACTGGACGTCGAGCAGTTGGAGGCGCGTCAGGGTGACGAGTCCACCTGCCTCCTTGTAGAGCGCTCTCTCCAGCCGGCGCGCCCCTCCCAACACCGCTGGGCGCGTAAACCACCGCCCCTCTTCGAGCCGTTCGTCGATCCAATACGAGCGCGCGTCGAACAGGTACGGAACGCCGAACAGGCGCTTGAGCCCAAGCGCGACGGTGGCTCCATGGTAGGCCCGCGCGTGAACGAAACCGGCCTCCTCTTTCGACAACTCGCGTGCGGCGATCGCCCAGAGCACCGCCATGTTCCGGGTGGCGGCGCTCTTCGAGCCACCCTGCCGGTACGGTGCCGAAACCCACTTGATGCCACGGGCGGCCAGCTGACGCCGGAGCGCTTCAACCCGCTCCGACCGAGCGAGCGCCTCCGGCTTTTCGAGGGAGACGATCGAGTATCGGAACCCGCGCTCGGCGAGGCGTTCGACAACGCGAACGATTTGCGAGTATCCGATCGGCTCGAGAACGCCGTCGGCCGTGACGTAGACAATTGACCGATTTCGCAACGGAGCCACCGTATAGCGACGACGCATTGTCGAGAACCCGAGGCCTGGAGAGGTGCATGTCCGCCTCCGGCTGAAAAGCCGACTGCGCTCGATCACCTTTGCCTTTGACGTTGAGCATCGGGGCTGTCTCGCGGCAGTTGTCTAGGCGAAATGCCAGAGATGGACCCCATCGTCTAGACCGCGCGTCGTGGCCGTCAGCGCGACTGGGCGGCCTTGCGAAGAACGAAGCTCTGATTGTCACCAACCGCCGTCACGTATAGTGCTGCCCGGACGAGTGGCATTACGGGACTCAGCAACCTTACCGAGCGCGCAACGGCTCGGGGGTAATACGCCGCGAACATGAACGTGTACCAATCGCCTGCCGAATAGGCCTCCACCTCGAACAGCCCCGCCGCAAGTCGGAGAACCCCGTCCTTCGAAAAATTATACAGATGGCGCGGAACGGAGTGACAGATCCACCGGCGTCCGAATATGCGCGCGGGAACGCTTCTAGCGTTCGGCACCGAAAGCAGCAGAAGACCACCATCTCGAATACGCCGGTGCGCCTCCCGAAGATACGCGCGCGGATCCGGCTCGTGTTCGAGCACGTGGCTCATGATGACGATGTCGAAGTCTCGCTCATCCAGGTGTTCGAGTCGAGTGCAGCGGAATCGAAATCCCCTGTTGCGCACCGGGCGTTCGAGATCTGGCGTGATGTCAATGCCAAGAACCCCGTTCGGATCGACCTTCAAGTGATCCGCGACGAGCGCCGCGAAGTAACCGTTGCCGCACCCCACATCGAGCACGCGCCGAACAGGGCTGCGCACCGATCGCATCAAATCGAGAATGCGGTTGTCGATCCCCATCATCGTTGCCGCGACACGCGCGAGCGCGCTGTCTGCACGCTTCGACAGAGCCCGCGACCAACGAGTGACATGCGGCGGCGGCGCGGCTAGGTGTGCGGCATACGCGGCGCCGTCGCGCGAGCGGTAAAAGGCGGCCAGCTCGTCCCGCGATGGCATTGGGTTCTGAAAGAACGTCCTGCAATGCGAACAGTACCAGATCTCGTAGACGCAATCGTCGACAGCCATCTCTAGATCCGTCGTCTGGTACTTCGGCGAGATTGCCGCAGACCGGCAGATCGGACACGCGTCTAAGTTCTCTGCCATCACCACGGGATTCGTAGGGCGGTTCGCCCGTGTACCTCATCGCGCCACCTGATCGCGTCGATCGGTTACGTTGCTCGTGGCGCTATCCCTCGAGGAAAAACACCTCGGCGTCAGTGGGCGAAGATGCGGCCGATCAACTCCATCGTCTCGACAGCGTCATCGAGCGTCGCGAGCCTTCGCAGCGGATCATCCGATGGGCACCCGGTAATAGCCTGCACCGCCAACTCTGCCTGTAGCCGAAAACCCGGCTTAAATTCCTTGTCCCAGGCGTGCGGCTCCAAATTTCGCGCCGACTCGCCGAGCGTCTGGGTCACCGCCTGCTCGAGCGGGCGGAGCTCCCACCTGCGACGGGGCACGGTGACCGAAATGGCCCAAGGGCCAGGTCCGTGCCAGATCCCCTCATAGAGCCCCAGATCGCCACTCTCGTAGCCGAGCTTCACCAGCACGACACCAGGTCGCTCTGGACGCCAGGGGACGACTCGGTTGATATCGACAATTCGCCCGCGGCCCAGAAGCCGAAAGTAATCGATGAGGTGGATCGAGTTGGCGAACATCCAGTTCTCAACCACCTTGGCCGGCTGCCCGGCCGCGAGCGCCCTTTCCTGGCTCTCCTGGTCCTGCACCTTGATGAACCGTGGACCGTCCACGGTCGCCAGGTCGCGTTGCACCGCGAGGGTCGTCGACATCGACCGTCGATTCAGGGCGACGAAGACCCGGCGGCCCTTGTCGCGCGCGGCGCGTTGAATCTCGCGGGCGTCGCCGAGGTCGTACCCCGGCGGCTTCTCCATCAGCACCGTCCACGGATGCTCGAAGCACGCCCGTGCCACCGAGTTCATCGACAACTCGTTAACTGTGACGACAACGAGATCTGCGCCGGTGCGCTCGTAGAGTTCCCTTACCGAACTGCAGACGTGCAGGACGTTGTACTCACCGGCGAGCGCCTCTGCACGAGCGCGGGTGCGACTGGTGATGCCGGCAAGGCGCACGCCGCAGTCGCGAAATGCCTTTAGGTGCTCGCGAGCTGTGTATCCGGCACCTACAAACGCGACAGAGCAGGGTTCAGGCATAGTCGAATGACCGGTCCCTGGGCAGCGCCCCAAGGTCGACCGAAACCGGCTGGTGGCCGCTTTCGTTCGAAACAAACGCTGCGACCAGCGTGGCCAGTGCGGTGCGACCGTCCTCTCCCGTCGGGTAATCGCGTCCCTCCAAGAGTCGCTCGAGTACTTTCCGCGAAGGGGTCACCGCATCGGCCGGTGCTACTTCGATCTTCCGGTCGATGGACGGCATGCCATAGCGGGTGGTTGGGAGATCGCGATGCTCCGGAGCGCGGGTCGAGACCAGGAGCGTACCCTTCAGCTCGTCGGCCACGGCGATACCCCAACGCCCCGCATACACGACTCGTACACCGTGCCCCTGGTCTGCACCTATCTCGAGGTACAGCCGTCGACCCGAACGCGTTGTTACCCGAATCGATCCGGCGCGGTCGCTGAATTCCGGCCCGCGAGGGCTGGGCACGGCCTCAGCCGAGAACCAGGCAGCCACTGTCGCGGGTTCCTCGCCCGCGAGCCAACGAAGGAGCTCGAAGTAGTGGGTACCGTTCATAGCCGCGCCGAAGTTTCCCGCGACGACGGTGATACTGCTCCAACCGCCGAACTCAGGACTCTCGATGACGGCCTTCGCGGCGGTATACTGCTCCATGACCCGCATCTGGTGATTGACGGCGAGCCGCGCGCCGTACCGCCTGCAGGTCTCGATCATCTCGTCGCATTGCGCGAGCGAGATAGCCATGGGTTTCTCACACAAAATCGCCTTGGCACCGGCGCGCGCGGCTGCGCACGTAAGCGGCGCATGCCCAGGCGCTGTCGTTGCCACGATCACGACATCGGGGCGGCGGGAGGCGAGGAGTTGCAACCCGTCTTGAAAGAGTAGATCGTCGCCGAAGCCGTGCTCGCGCCGAGCTTCCTCAAGGCTCGAGCGGCGGCTATCTGCGACCCCGACCAGTTCCAAGCCCAGATCGCGTATCACCTGAATGTGGCGCCGGCCCATCCTGCCAGCGCCGATGACCGCCGTACGCATCGTGTCAGGCGGTAACGCCGCCCTCTCTCCTTGTCACCGTGGTGCTACCGTGATCTATCTAAGAGTGCGCGATACTAGCGGCCGTGCTCCGAGTCGTCGAGTGTGACTTCGAGGCTGTTGGACCCCGTATGGAAACCAACCGCCCACCCGCCGCTGCTCTGCTCGAGGGGCGGAGCCAGCCGCGAGATGGCGGTCCGTCAGTTCTCGCCGCGCGAGGTGGTGGAGTGCGCTTGAACTCTTTGAGCAGCCGCGCGCGCTCAAGCGCGACGCACACCTTGAACATCGGGTCATACCGCTTCGAGTTCCTCCTCGTCGTCGAACAGTTCCTTCAGCACGTGCTGCCTCGAAACGCAAAGATCGGGGTGCTCCCAAAACGGGGTCCACTTCATCAGAACGCCATTGGCCGTCACCTAAAGAATCGACCTGCTGCTCCCGATCCTACTCCGACCGACGACGCCATTAGGCGGAGCTTGCGAACCGCGCGAACGGCGATGCGCGCCGCCACCACCGGCCCGTTCCTTGGATTGGACAGGAGCCAACGACGGAACACGGGGGAACGGAGAATGCGCAGCAGCTGCGCCGCGTCTCGCATGTACAGGACCGAAAGAAGGTTCTCGGAGATCGACCGGCGCGCGTGACGCCGCGCGTCCGCTCGTTGTTCACGGCTGAGTCGACCGATGTGCCGCTCAAGCGCCGTGCAGGTGTCGAGGACATTGTAGCCGGGATATCGAGACGAGAACTGCCCCCGGCTCGCACCGCGCATGACCATGACCCGATCGTCATGCACGAACAGGCCGTGGGGCCGGTGAATTGCGAGCCGGACGTACAGGTCCAGTTCGGGGCACCAGTAGAAGGCCGGATCGTAGAGCGGTGCGAGGCCCGCGAGGGACGAGCGGCGGAAAAACGCCGTGCTGGGGGCGGGGCAATCACGGAACTGAAGCCGGCGAACGACGTACTCGGAAGCCGAGAATGCACCCACGTCATGATCGGTGTTGCGGTTCTCCGTCGTTCCATCCTCGAAGGCGTGCAGTTGGCGGAACGCGGCGAAGACGATCCTCTCATTCTCTCGGAACAGCCGGATTGCCGCGTCGGTGCACCCGGGCAGGAGCCAGTCGTCCCCGTGCAGCAACGAAACGACGTCACCAGTTCCGAACGAAAGGGCCCGGTCCCAGTTCCGGGTGAGCCCCAGATTGGTTTCGTTGAATACCACACGGAAACCGGCTCGGCCTCGATACCGCTCGAGAATCGCCTTCGTGCGGTCGGTCGAGCAGTCATCGACCAGCACTACCTCGACACGATCTGGCTGGTAATCCGGCTGGCGGACGATACTGTCGATGCAGCGCTCGATCGTCCTCTCGGCTTGGTATACGGGCACGCAGAAGCTGATGGCGGGTGTCATCGCGCACTCACCGTCGGCGTATGGCGACGAGCGTGGCGCCCATGCCCGTCCACGCCAGTCCCTGATTGATTACGCTGCGGGCGAACCTCAGCGCCCGCGAGCCCTCGATCTTGCTCTGAAGCGCGCAGTCGGCCGCGTGACCCATCGGTACATTCCCGAAGGCCCTACGGAACGGGAGCAGCCTGCGAAGCACGTCGGCGGATACGCTGCGCATTCTTGTGGATTTGGAGCGCCGGCACGTATACGCGGGTCCCAATCGATTTGCTAGCCGCTTGGACCCGAGCCTCGACCTCAACCCACCTCATCGCCGCCTCGCCAGAGTCGCGCGCGCCGTACTCGGACCGCCGGCGATCTACCTGGCAGGGGCGGTGCTCGGTCGAGTGGGTTCGTTCATCCTCATCCCGATCTACACGCGGACGCTGTCGCTCGCCGAGTACGGCGACTACGCCATTGCCCAGACGATCGTCCTGGGCATCCAAACCGTGCTTGCCGCGTGCTTTTCGACACCGATCTCGAGGTTCTATTTCGAAGGCACCGACCCGGAGGCCGGGAGAGCCAAGGCAGGAGCAATTGCCCGATGGTATCTGGTGGTGACGCTCGCAGGAGGCGCTGCACTCTCCACCGCCGCACTTCTTGCCGGGCATTCGGGTCCAGGGCTGCTCGGCCGGTGGGAACTCATGTGCCTTGTGGCAGGCGGCGTTGGGAGTGCGCTAGGCGGAGTACCTTACCTCGTACTCCGTATCGCCCGCCGACCGATCGCGGCGTCGATATTCAATTTGGCCCTGTTCCTGACGACCGCCGTCAGCGGGATCGTCCTCGTCGCATACCTGGGACGTGGTCTCCGCGGCGCAATTGAGGCAATCGGGATCAGCGGCCTGCTCACCGGCACGGCCGCAGCGATTTTCGTGCTTCGATACTTCCGCACCGGCACGAACCGAGCAGCGTTGCGCGAGGCTCTGCGATTCGCGCTGCCCCTCGTCCCCGACGCTTTGGTGACGTACATCCGAAACGTGATGGACAGGTGGGTTCTCAAGCTCGCGGGGCTCGACGACGATGTCGGCGGCTACGCCCTTGCGCAGCAGCTCATGACCCCTGCCGCGATGGTGTCGAATGCTTGGAACGACGCCGAAGGAGCTCGCGTCGGCGAGCTCTACCGGAGGGAGTCGGTCGCGGGCGTCGCGCGAAACACCCGCGCGATCGCAGTGGGTTACTTGGCGGCTTCGGGCCTACCCGCACTCGGGATCCTGATCAGCACCCCGCTGCTCGAATGGGTCGTCGGCAAGGACTTCGCCCAGGCGCTCTGGCTGCTACCGTTCGTCGGTTTGGCGCTGGTGGTGGAGTCCCTCTACAGCCCGTGGCTGTACGTCGTTTATTACGCGAATCGGACCAAACACATCTCGATGGTGACGCTCGTCGGGGGCGTAGTGAACGTCGCGTCCAACGTCGCCCTCATCCCGCTCGTCGGACTGGCGGGCGCCGTCGTTTCGCGCATTGTCACGTCTGCCGTACGTGTGCTGCTCATCATCTGGGCGGCTCGTTACTTCGCCGCGCTGCACGCCGCGCCTCCGCAGGCGGCGCCGGACGGATGATTTCCGTCGCCTCGATTCGAGTGCGCCTGAGCCGATGTCGGTGGTCCGGCCGAAGGACGGAGCAGCCCCGTATCTCGAAGCACATCCCCCAGGCTGAATGGTACACCTCTGCCGCCGAAATACCGTTGGCGCGCTCGGTGCTCCGGAGAAAGGTCAGTCACACCGCTCCTCAGCAACTGCGCAATTCGAGGCGCAGCTTCCCGGCTGTAGAAGAAGACACGCGTCGGATCGAGGAAACGCGCGTTCGGGCCATCTGCGGCCTCGGGCGGTACGTGCACGAACACCGGCACGCCCGCGAACAGACTCTCGAGCACGGTCGTCGACATGGCGGAAATGACGAGGTCGCTCCACGCGAGGTCGTCGTCGAGTGCTTGGTTGGGCGATCGCTCTACCGTCCGCATCCGCGCCAGTGCGCGACGAACGGCGTCTTCGTTGTCGGCCGGGTGCGGCCGCCACCGCACGTCGAGCTCGATGCCCTCGGCCGCGAGAAGATCTACAAGCCGGAGCAGTTCGTTTTGAAAGCACTCGAACGGGAATCGCCCGTCAACTTCGTAGTCGCGGTGGCAGTAATTCGTCAGCAGCAACAACCGCCGGCGCGCGCGCGCCGCCCGCGGCGGCAGCAGCGGTTTCTTCGGCATCCCGCCGACGATTGCCTTCTGTCCGACGGCCCGAACAGTCTCCGCGTCGGCATGCGTGAACAGACAGCGGTATTGCGACCGGCTCTCCTGCGCGCCGATCCAGCCTTCCATGCCTGCCCCATGATAATAGTCGCAGGTGACCACTCCGTTGTTCCGGAGCACGACGTCCGCCGTCGCAGCCTCCGCGAGCGTGCTCGCCGCAAGCACTACGGTCTGCCCGCCGAGTTGCCAGCGGTCGATCGCCCTGCGTGTCGCGGCAGCGGCGGCGAGCGCCCGGCTCACATCCAGCGTGGCCAACTTGGCAAGGCTCCACGTGTGCACGCTCAGGTCGACCTGAAGTGCCCCGCGGTCAATGCGTGGCCCATTTCGGATCAGGCGGATCGCCACGCGCACAACTTCGCATGCGGTTCGGCGCATCGTGCGGAACAGCTCGCGCGCGGTATGCGCCTGGATGACTTGGTCGATCGGGCACAACGATAGATAGGACCGCACGCGCTCAAGGCCGGTGAACAGGGCATCGCCTTCGTTCGTCCGCATGTTGGCCTCTCGCCGCCGACCCGGCTTGAGCCCGCCGACTAGGAGGAAGCCGAGCTTGGTCCCGCGCTCAAGCTCGGGCAGGACGAGCGACGAGATGAGGTGCCGGTTGGCACGCTCCCAGTCGCCGATGACCCCGACCCAGAGGTCCGGAGACCTTCCCGGGTCGATCGGCGCCGCTCGCAGCGCCTTCAGCATCGGCAGCGAACGGACGAAGTCCCGGCCCTGCTTCAACAACGCGCCGGTCAATGCCGCGCCCATTTTCGCCCCGAGATCCAGCGCCCATCGCGCTTGGGTTGACGTCGATCGGAGTTCCGCCTCCACGCGGCCTCCAGTGCGCTCGAGGGCGGCCTTTAGCGCGGGGATTCCAGCCCACGCGGGATCGATCACGACTATCAGCGCATGCGGGTGCCGCTCGGCGATTCCGCTGGCGAGGGGCGCGGCGTCAAACACCGGCTGTAGGAACCGGACCGCCGCCGCGCCGTAGAGGGCATCCGCGGCGGGAAGCCCGTCGAGAATCCCGGCGAACGTCTCCTCGAGCCAGAGCTTCACCTGCTGCCGCAGCTCGCGCGTCTCCTCCGCGGGAGAACGCCAGATGTACGCCCCAAGCTCGGTGAGAACGAGGTCGTTCACGGTCCGGACCCAGTCCGGCCACGTATGTTCGAGCGTGGCGCCGTGAGCGATCAGCCGAACAGGGCCACGCTCCAGAAGAGCCCGCGCCCGCTCGAATCCCCGAAGTGGATCCGCTCTGGGCGGCACGACAACCACGATCTCTGGCTCAACCTGCCGACCGCCCGGAGCGATCGAATACTTGGCGGTCTTCTCGATGAGGTGCGAGTTCATGAACTTCAGAGATTCGCCGCCGCGACTCTTCGCGGCGCGGCCTCTTGCACCGCCGAAATGACCCGCGTTTGATCGTCGTCCGTCAGGCCGGCAGAGGACGGCAGGCTGAGGCCGCGCTTGAAGAGTTGCTCTGCGACCGCTCCGCCCAACCGCGGGGCGTCCCGATAGACCGGGAGCGTGTGCAGGGGCGACCAGATCGGCCGCGACTGAATACCGCGCGAATCGAGCTGCCGCATCAGCGCGCGGCTGTCCATGCCGAACTGGTCAGCATCAATGAGCACGGTGTAGAGCCAGTGCGACGGTGTCGCCCACGCGGGCCGGGGCGGCGTGTGGAGGCCGGGCACTGCAGCGAACTCGCGATCATATCGGTCGGCGATGGCACGCTTCCTCTCGAGGAACCGGGGCAGCTGCTCTAGCTGCGCAACCCCGAGCGCCGCAGCCAGGTTGGTGAGCCGGTAGTTGTACCCCACCTCGTCATGGCGGTACTCGGCACCCGGGAGCCGCGCCTGGGTCGTCAGGTGCTTGGCTCGTCGCGCCAGGGCCTCGTCATCGGTGGTGATCATGCCGCCGCCGCCGGTGGTGATGACCTTGTTGCCATTGAACGAGAAGCATCCCACCCGGCCGATTGTCCCCACTTGGCGCCCCGCGAAGCGGCCCGTCGTGTACCGCGCCCCGAGCGACTCCGCTGCGTCCTCGATGATCGGCACTCCGAATCGCTCGCACGCCTCGAAGATGGGGTCTATGCGCGCCGGCTGGCCGAGCACGTGCACCACCTCTACGGCCTTCGGCATCGGCCTCCCGGTGCGCGCCCGTCGCTCGAGCTCATTCACGATCAGCTCGGCGTCGACATTCCACGTCTCCCGCTCGGCATCAACGAGCACTGGCGTGGCACGCTCGTAGACGATGGGGTTGGCAGAAGCGACGAATGTGAGGGTCGGGACCAGCACCTCGTCACCTTGCCCGACCCCTAGTAGCCGCATGGCGACGTGGATCGCGGCCGTGCCACTCGCGCATGCCACCGCATATCGGCTACCAATGTACGCGGCGAACTCGCGCTCGAAGCGGTCGACGAACGCACCAACCGACGAGACGAAGTTCGTGGCGATGCACTCCTCGATGTATGTGCGCGTGTTGCCCTCAAGGCACGGCTCGGCCAGGGGGACAGGGATGAGATCGCGGTCAGACATGCAGGAACTCGGCTTTGTACAGCCGGCGGTTGGCTCGGAGCCACTCGGCGGTTCTGGCCAGTCCCTCCTCCAGTGTGACTTTCGGCGACCAGCCCAGCTTCTCGCGCGCCAGTGCCGGGTCCGACTGGAGTACGAGCACCTCGCTCGCATCGGGCCGAACGCGACGTGGATCCGCGTCGACCACGGCTGTCACGTTCAAGGCGCGGCACGCTGCCTCGAACAGCTCACCTACCGACACCGCGCGGCCAGTGCCGAGCTGGACCGTCGCACCTTCGAGCCCCGGCGCCGATCCCGCGAGGAGAAAGCCCTCGACAGTGTCGGACACGTACGTCAGGTCGCGCCGCGGGTCGAGCCGACCGAGCTGAATTCTACGACGGCCCTCGATCAGCTGAATGAGAATGGTCGGAAGAACTGCGCGCATCGACTGCCGCGGGCCGAACGTGTTGAACGGCCGCAGCACGACGACGGGCGTTCCGAAGCTGCGCTGGTAGCTGAGCGCCATCTGATCCGCCGCGACCTTCGTTGCGGCATACGGAGACTGCGCGTTCAATGGGTGCGTCTCGCGGATCGGTAGCGTCGCCGGGGTGCCGTACACCTCGCTTGTCGAGGTGTGCACGAAGCGCTTCACATGCTGGCGGCGTGCCGCCTCGAGGACGTTCAGCGTACCGCGCACGTTCGTGTCGACGTACGATTCCGGGGCCACATACGAGTAGGGGATGGCGATCAGCGCGGCGAGGTGGAACACGACGTCGACGCCCTCGCACGCCGACTCCACGAACCGTGCGTCGCGAATATCCCCGAGTCGCACGTCAAGCTTGGCGCGCACGGCCTCCGGGGCGTGGTCGAGCCAGCCCCACGAGCCCTGCGAGTTGTACAGACAGAATGCGCGGACGTTGGCGCCGACTTCGACCAACCGCTCGGTCAGGTGGCTTCCGATGAATCCATCGGCCCCTGTCACGAGCACAGTCTTGCCGGCCCAGCTCATGGCTTGTCCAACTCGCCCCGCGCGCGCGCCAGCTCTCGCTGCCGACCCACGTCGATCCAATCGCCCTCGATCTGGTACGCGCCGATGGGCTCCCCCTTTTGTATGCACTCCTCGATCAACGCGGGCAGCGGGAACTCGGTGTCCTTGGGCACGCGGGAGATGATGTGCGGCGAGAGCGCGTAGATTCCCGTGTTCGTGTGCCACACGATCGTCGGCTTCTCGCGAAGGTCGCGCACGCGGTTGCCCTCGACCTCGAGCACGCCGAACGGCACGGTATGCGCGTACTCGTGCACCCCCACGGTCGCGACATAACCGCCGCGCTCATGGAAGTCGAGCAACCGCCCGACGTCGACCTCGGTGAGGAGGTCGCCATTCAGCACCAGGAGCGGGTGATCTGGCAGCTCGGGTAGGAGCGACAGCGCGCCCCCGGTGCCCAGCGGCTTCCGCTCCCGGAGGTACTCGATGCGGCAGCCGAAGCGCGAGCCATCGCCGAAGTGACGCTCGATGACCTCGGCCATGTAGTTGACGGCGAGAAACAGCCGGCGGACGCCGAAGCCGACCAGATGCAGCACGATGCGCTCGAGAATGGGCCGGCCCGCGACGGGAATCATCGGCTTGGGTAGGTTCTCGGTGATCGGGCGCAGCCGCATGCCCTTGCCGCCGGCCATCAGCACCGCCCAGTTCGGTCGCTCGAAGACGCCAATCATCTCGTGCAGCAGGTGCAGGCCGACGAGCCGCCCCGTCGCATCGACGATTGGGATCTGGTTGACCCACCGCGCCCTCATCAGATCCATGACCTCGGCGCGTCCCGCCGCCGGGCTCACCGAGACGAACTGCTTGTGTACGAACGGCTCGAGTGGCGCGTCCAGGGTGGCCCCGCTCAGGAGCGCCCGGCGGACGTCGCCGTCGGTCAGCGTGCCGACGAGCCGTTCATTGTCGTCGACAACCAGCGCGATCTCGACGCCGCCGTTCTGCAGCGCCATCATTCCATCAACCAGTCGCTTCGACAGGTGCACGCGGCACTTCTGGAAGCGCTCCTTCATTGCGCCGCTCCCTCCCGCACCCGCGCCGGGATGCCGACCATGACGCTGCCCTCGGCTACCGACGAAACCACCACCGCGCCCATGCCTACGATGCTGCCCGATCCGATGCACACGTGGTCGCGCACGCGGCAGCCAAGGCCCAGGTAGCACCGTTCGCCGACGCGCGCGCCTCCCCCGATGGCCGCTCCCGGGCCCGCTTGGCTGAAGGCGCCGAGGATGACGTCATGTTCGATGATCGCCCCTGTATTCACCACGCAATGGTCCCCGATGCGGGCACCCGAATTCACCACGGCGCCGGCGAGGACGACGGCTCCGCGGCCCAACTGCGCCGACTCGGATACCCACGCCGCGCTGTGTACCACGGTTGCCCACCGCACGCCGGCTCTGTCGTACCTCGCGGCGACGGCAGGCCGGGTCTCGCTGACACCGATTGCCCCCACGCCGATGATGAACCACGCGTTTCCGTAGCGGGCGAGCACGTCTTCGTCGGAACCGAGCCACTGGACGCGCAGGCGGCGCGCGGTCTCCTCGCACGGTTTCGGGTCCGCGAAGCCGACGACGTTCCAGGCTCCAGGCCGCGAGCGCGCAGCGTCGATCACCACGCGTGCGTGCTCGCCACCGCCGACAACGATTAGGTCCGTGCTCATCCGATCTTCACCCCTGGCTTCACCGGCGGCTTGGGTGGCGACCACGATCGGAGCACCTCGACAATCCGCTCCCCCGCCCGCCCATCGCCGAACGGGCTCGGCTTGCCCTGAAGCGATCGGCGGAACGATGGGTCCAGCGCCCGGCGCAGCGCCGACGCGATCGCTTCGGCACCGGCGGGTGCATCGATGACGTTCTCGCCGCGCAGACGCCCGCGCTGCCGCGTGCCGACGTTTACTGCCGGAACCCCGTAGACCGGAGCCTCGATGAGCGCGCTTGAGCTGTTCCCGAGCATCGCGTCCGCGATACGCAGGAGGCCCCAGAACCGGCGCTCACCCAATGCCTCGACCGCGCACCGACCGGGTCGCGCGGCAGACCGGAGCAGCAAGTCGCGCGTGACAGCGTTCCCCGGATCCGCGTTGGGCAGCGTAATGACGTACGTCGCTGGGACCAAATCCATAGCGGTCGTAACCGCTGCCGCCTCGCTGCCGGGATCTTCTCCGAGGGTCGTCGGGTGCAACGTAACCAGCACCACCGGAGGATGAAGCGTACACCGCAGCGACAGCTCGAGCTCCGCCCGGTCGGGCAGGTCAGTGCGGAGCGCGTTGTCGAGCCCCGGAGCGCCGACCACGTGAATGGCGTTGGGCGCCTCCCCCATGGCAATGAGCCGCGAGCGGTGATCGGCGTGGCTGACAAAGTGCAGGTGCGCGAGCTTGCTCACTGCGTGCCGAATGGAGTTGTCGATCGCGCCCTGAGTCTCCTCACCACCGTGCAGATGGACGATGGGCACCCTCGCGAGCGTTGCGGCCAACGCGCACCCGAGCGTTTCGAATCGGTCGCCGACGAGTAGTAGCGCGTCGAGCCCGAGCGCAGGCAGTGCTGCACCGAGCATCGAGACCGCCTGCGCCGCCTGCTCGTGCTCGGGCGTACGGCCCTCGTCGTCGATCCACGGCATCGCGACGTCCGCGACGAAACCCTCGCGCGCGAGGTCGTCCGCCGTTCTGCCGAACCGGTTCGAGAGGTGCATGCCGCCGACGAGTAGCCGCATGTCCCAGTGGTCGTCGCGGCGCAACCGCGTGCAGGTACTGCGCAGAATCCCCCAGTCCTGGCGTCCGGTCGTTAGGATGCCAAGCCGCCTCACGAATTTTCCATCCACACCGCGTGACGCAGCTTCCACACGCTGCCTTCCTTCTTCCACAGGTGCGGCGATCGGAATTTATCCGCGAGCGCCAGGAAGTAATCCTTGTCGATCAACGGCTGCTCGAACTGCTTCGATGCCTTCGGGAACTCCTTCTCGGGGATCGACAGGTACCGCATGATCTCGTCCGCGAAGCGCTCGGGCCACTCGCCATCGAACCGCTTCACCAGCGCAACACCCTCATCGCGGGTTATGTCGCCAGAACGGATCTCCTGCGCAGCGTCGTACGTCGCCCGGCCGATACCGAATTTGATGAACGTGGTCCAGTAGTGGAAATCGTCGATGCGATCGTCGATAGAGTTGTATTTGCTGTAGGTTCCGGGCGTGCGCTCAGGCGACGCCTGGAAGCCGCCGTTCTCGACGGCGTAGTAGTAGCAGGCCTGGGGGTGCCACTTCAGGTAGTAGCCGAGGTAATGCACCTCGACACCGAGCTTCTGTACCTCCTCCGGGTCGGCGGGCAGGTACGGCTCGAGGTCAACCTTCTCGAGCCCATACACCTCATACAGCGCAGAAAGCGGCGTCCCGCCGAGGAACACTTTCGACGGATCGGAGTTCACATAATAGCGGTGATCCCGCTTGGCACTTTCGGTGTCCTTGATCGGGTTGCCGTACTCCGCCTCGTTCTCGCCGAAGAACACGAGCGGAATTCGGAAGCGAAGCGCCATCTTGGGCGCGAGGTTCTTCTGGCCGAGGATGAACGGCTGGAATGGGTGGAAGAGATTCTCGACGGCAAGCCGAGTGAGCAGCCGGTGCACCCGGCCGTTCGGAGTGAACAGAACGTTGTCGAATCCTGCATGGATCCACGCCTGGTGGTTCTTCCAACCCCAATCGGTGTACAGATGCGGTGCCCACGTCACCGTAAGCGGGTGCATGCCATACTCGTACTTGAGCTTGTGGGCTGCGTAGAAGCTGTCCTTCCCTCCGGACCCAGGGACGAGGCAATCGTAGTAGCCGTCATTTCGGCGGAACCGATCGCAAAGCTCGCGGAGCTGCTTGTCCCGCTCGGCCCAGTCAATCGCGCCGCGCTTGCGCTCGGCGAAACGGCAGGCGTCACAGACCCCCTCGGCGTCGAAGCCGATGGTCTCCTTCTTCGAGTCGCGCGTGTGCTGGAACTCGACGGCGGAGTTTGGCCGCTGGTTCGAAATGACGCACTTCCGGCAGAACTTCACCTCGCGTGGGAGACCGTAATACGCCTCGAGCTGCTCGCTGCTCATGACTTACCTCATCGAGAGGAACCGCCGGACGATACAGAGCCCGTCCGGTCCGCTCTTCTCGGGATGGAATTGGCAACCGATCACGTTGCCCTTCTGGGCCGCGGCCGACATGCGCTGGCCGCCGTAGTACACGTCCGCGAGGCGGTGCTCCTCGCGCTCCGGCACTGCGTAGAACGAATGGACGAAGTAGGCCATCGTGCCCGGTCTCAGGTCCTCGAACACCGTGCCCACCCACGACGCTCCAGGCCGGGGCTCTAGCCGGTTCCAGCCGATCTGCGGCACCTTGATTCCGTCGACCTTCCGAATTCCGACCACCCGCCCGGCGATGATGCCGAGACCGGCGTGCAATCCGAACTCCTCGCTCTCGCTGAACAGGAGCTGCATTCCGAGGCAGATCCCCAGGAATGGGCGGCCGGTCGCGACGAACGCCAGAATCGGCTCTATCAGCCTTCGCCGCCGCAGCCCTTCCATGCCATCGGCGAACGCACCCACCCCGGGGAGCACCAGCCGCTCTGCAGTACGTACGCGCTCGGGGTCTGAGGTCACGTCGACATGAGCGCCCTCGTGCCCCAGCGCCTTCACTACGCTGTGCAGGTTACCGATGCCGTAGTCGATGACGGTCGTCGCCGCGCTCACACGCGCACCTCGATGCCCCTCTGCTTGAGCCCGGCCTTCAATGAGCCAACGGTTTCGGTCTTGTAGTGGAGGATGGACGCAACTGCCACCGCGTCTGCGCCAGCTCCGAAGGCTGCAGCGACGTGGTCAATCGTGGCGGCGCCCCCGCAGGCGATGACCGGAACACCTACCGCGGGCCCCAGCGAGCGGACAAGCTCGAGGTCGAACCCGCGGCGGGTGCCCTCCATGTCGACCGAGGTGACGAGCAGTTCGCCTGCACCCAGCTCGACGAGTTGCTTGCCCCATTCGACGGCATCGCGGCCGGTCTTCTCACGACCGTTGTCCGTGTAGGCCTCCCAGCCTCCGGAAGGGCGTCGTTTCGCCTCGATGGACGCAACGATGCACTGGGAGCCGAACATGCGCGCCGCCTCCGTGATCAACTCGGGGCGCCGGACCGCCGCCGTGTTGATCGCCACCTTGTCCGCCCCGGCGCGGAGGAGTTTGTTGATGTCTTCGAGCGACCTGATTCCGCCCCCGACGGTCAATGGAACGAAGATTTTCGACGCGGTCCGTTCGACGACCTCGATCAGGTTGTTGCGCTCGTACAGGCTGGCCACGATGTCGATGTATAGAAGCTCGTCCGCTCCCTGCTCGTAGTAGCGCAGAGCGTGTTCGGACGGGTCTCCAATGACTCGCAACCCCTCGAGGTGAATTCCCTTCACCAAGTTCGGACCCTTGATGTCGAGCCGTGCGATGACGCGCTTGGCGAGGGTTTCCATTCAGCCTTCCAAATCCGTTTCCCGCACCATCGTTCGGGCGAGAACGTCTGCCCTCACCCGGCGGCCTACCACGGTGTTCATGTGGGCGGGCGAAATCCCGGTGCCAGGGCGAAGTGCGATCAGGTGGTCTGCCCGAACGAGCTCACCGGCGCGGAGCGGTCGACTCCAATGCAGGCTCTTTCGGGCAACCGCCGCGATCGGCACCTCGGCGGGGACCGGAACCTTGCGGCCGTCACCCAACCCTGCTGAGACGGCTCGCACAGCCCGAACGAGTTCCCGCAGCTCGTATGGCTCAAGCGATGCCGCGTGATCCGGCCCTGGCATCGTCCTATCGAGCGTGATGTGTTTCTCGATGAGGTTCGCCCCGAGTGCTGCGGCGGCCACGGCCATATGGATGCCAAGGGTGTGATCGGACCAACCGACCGGGACACCGAACTCACGACGCAGCGTGTCCATCGCCCGAAGATTGCTGTCCTCGGCACGCGCGGGATAGCAGGACACGCAATGCAAGAGCGCGATGGGGACGTCAGCCGCGCCGCGAATGGCCCCGACCGCTGCGCGCACCTCGTCGAGGTTCGCCATGCCCGTGGAGAGCAGAATCGGCCTTCGCTTGCGCGCTACATGCGCCAGGAACGGGTGGTTCGTGAGCTCGCCGGACGGCAACTTGAACGCGGCCACCCCGAGCGACTCGAGGAAGTCGGCGGAGCCTTCATCGAAGGGCGTCGACAGGAAGAGGAGCCCGCTGCGCTCAGCGTAGGCCTTCAACTCCACATGCGTCTCGTGCGAGAGCACCAGCCGCTCGAGCATCTCCCGCTGCGTGCCGGGCCCCTGGCGCTCGGCCTGGTACGCGGCCTTCGGAGCATCGTCGGAGGCCAGCGCAGACGGGTCGAACGTCTGGAACTTGACCGCGTCCGCTCCAGCCTCCCGGGCAGCGTCGATGAGTCTCCGCGCCAGCACCGGGTCGCCGTTGTGGTTCACCCCGCCTTCCGCGATGACGAAGCACGGCTCGCCAGGGCCGATGCGGCGATCGCCGACGGTCACCATGCCGTCCATCCTCCGTCGACCACCAGGTTCTGTCCCGTCACGTAGCGCGACAGATCGCTCGCTAGGTAGGCGATGGCGCCTTTGAAGTCCTCTTCGGTGGCCATCCGCCCGAGCGGTGTCTTCGCGACGTACCGCTCGATGAAGGCTGGCGGCTGCCCGCGCTCGATGCCGCCTGGAGTGATCGCGTTCACCCGGACCCGAGGTGCCAGCGCAGTCGCGAGATACCGCGTGAGCTGCAGGAGCCCACCCTTGCTGGCGGCGTATGCTGCCGGGTTTCCCATCGACGTACCGGCGTACAGGGAGAAGTCGGGACCGACCATCCCGTAAATCGATGCGATATTGATGATCGCGCCGGCACCCGAGGCCTCCAGGGCGGCGCGCGCCGTCTGGCAGAGTTGGAAGACCGCAGTGAGGTTCACGCGGAGCGCCGCATCCCACGCATCAAGCGTCTGGTCCGAGAACGGCACCGCGTAGCCTCGCAACCCGCTCGCTCCCGTGAACGCAGCGTTGTTGACCAGGACGTCGATGCGTCCGCAACGCTCGAGGGTCTTCGGCACGATCGTCGCAAGCTCGTCGGGCCGGGCCAGATCTGCGGAAATACCGAATGCTTCGGTCCCTGCGTACGCGGTCAGCTCCGCCGCACGCGCCGAGCACGCTGCCTCGTCGCGATCCACCACCACGACCGTCGCACCGCGCTCGGCCAGCGCCTCGCCGAACGCCCGTCCGAGGTGTCCGGCGCCGCCGGTGATGATCGCGACGCGGCCGCGCATCGACTCGAGCTCGCTGAGCCGCCTCACGACCTCACCTCGAGCCACGGCAGCTTCACCAGCCCGCTCGCGAGAAGTTGCTCGGCGACCTGAAACTCGTAGAGGTCGTCGATCGAGAACGCACGCGCCTCCGGCATCTCCAGCAGGCGATGCGGCGCGTCGCGCCACCGCTCGGGCGCACGCCGAACGAACTCGGCACGCCAGAGATAGAGGGCGCCGTTGATCCGGTAGAACGGAGGCACGTCCTGCCGGCGTTGGTATGCACCGCCGAGCTCGAACGCCGGCGCCAGGTAACCGTCACGCTCGACCACGCCGACCCAGAACGGGTTGAACGTCGGCCGCGAGCACGCGACGACGCCACAGCAGGCGGGGTCGCCGCCGAGGATCTCGAAGGCACGCGCGATGTCGTCCGGTGTGCGGCCGGGGCTCGTCGGGTCGAGGAGCAGCACGCTGCCGAACCGCGCGCCCCGCCGCTCCAACTCGACGACCGCGTGCGTCAGCACCGGCATCATCGGCGTGTCGTCCTGTGCGAGGGCTGCGGGCCTGATGAACGGCACCTCGGCACCATGCGCACGCGCCACGGCGGCGATCTCCTCACTGTCGGTCGAAACGATCGTGCGTGCGACCCGCGGCGCGAGCGCAGCGCAGCGAAGCGAATGCACCAACAAGGGTACCCCAAGCAGCGGACGGATGTTCTTTCCGGGCAGCCCCTTTGAGCCGCCGCGAGCGGGAATGACGGCCAGGCAAGGGTCGAGCGTGCTCATGCGACCTCCACCCAGCATCCCTCGTTCGACGACCGCCGCGCGGCGTCGCATACCTCGAGCGCAGTAACGCCTTCGGCCGCAGTGCTCAGCTCCGTACCCGGGCCACCGCGCAGCATCGCGAGCCACGCCTCGAGCTGAAGGCGGTACATCGCGTCGCGGTCGGGAGCTTCGAAGGATTCTGCGACAGATCCTTCGTTGGTCCACCGTCGCGCGGCACGGGCGACACCGTCCCATTCGAGCGCCCCGTGCTCGCCCCACACCCGGAGACGCCGGGACGGCGGGCGCGTCGCGTAGGACAGGCGCATCGTGACGGGCAATCGCGAGGCGAGGTCGAGTTCCAGCGCGGCGCTCTCCTCGACAGCATCTGGAAGCCCGAGCACGCCGTCGTTCCTGAGCCGAGCCGATACCCGGCGAACAGGCCCGAAGAGCCACTGGCAGTAATCGATCTCGTGGATCAGATCGAGGAGAACCCCGCCCTCGCCCGCTCGAGCGCCGTACCCCTCGTGGTAGTTTCGCCCCGGGCGCCAATTGGGTAGCCAGCTCAGGCACTCGACGTCTGCCGCCCGGATTCGGCCGAGCAAAGGCAGCCGGTCGCGCAACCACCGTAGCGCCGGCTCGAAACGGAGCACGCACGCCACATGCACCAGATGCGCAGGCTTGGCGAGCGGACGGGCTGCCGCTGCGCTCGCAGCGAGCGGCTTTTCGACCAATACGGCAGCACGTGCGGCGCATTGCAGCGCGTCGGTGACGTGTCGGCCGGTGTCCGTTGCGATGATCACGCCGTTGATGGACCAGTCGAGTGCTTGCTCGATGCTAGCCGCTGTAAATCCCTGTGCGATCAGCTCGGGGGTACGCGAGGAACGGACTGGGCAGGCGATCGCCTCGACACCGTCAAGGGTTGCGAGTATTGAGAGGTGCCGCATGCCGATGGAGCCGGTACCGAGCACCGCGATGCGCGTCGGCCCTTCTGTTGGTTCCCGTGGCATCGGTGGTGATTCGCCCGACAGCGGGGATTCCCATTTAGCCGCGGGCACTTCCACACACAAGATCCAATAGCGCACGGCCGAGGCGGTCCGTTGCGATCGAGCCGGATTTCAGCAAGGTTCCCGGCGGCTCACGGAGCGGGATGCGATCCGATCGGAAGCTTCACAGACAGTTTCGACGAATTGCGCCAACTTTCGTGTCAAGCTGGTGGCTGCAGAATCAGATTGTCCCGTGCACAGGAGCACAGCGCGATTCAGGTCCGCGACTCCTAGCTCCACGAGTTGCAAGGAATCGAGATCGCCGTGATCCCCGCGACGAATGGCTACGCAGAAACGCACGGGGGCGGCGACCGTCGGCACTCTCTCATCGCGAATGATGAGTCGATATCCGGGTCCGAGTCGCGATAGAGCTCGACCTCACGACTGGAGCGTCTGATGCCCCCCTCGGCCGACTTTGAGCAGCAAGTCCAATCGGCTCGACGCACCTGGCTCGTCTCCGGCGCCGCCGGCTTCATCGGCAGTAACCTCGCCGAGCGGCTGCTCCACTTGGGCCAGCGGGTCGTCGGCTTCGACAACTTCGTCACCGGCCACCGGAAGAACGTCGAGGCCATCGCCCAAATCGCCCCCGACCGCTTCCGCTTCATCGAAGGCGACCTCCGCGACCTCGAGGCCTGCCGCTCGGCCTGCGTCCAGATCGACGTCGTCCTCCACCAGGCGGCCCTGGGCTCGGTGCCTCGCTCCATCAGCGACCCGCTCGCCTCCCACCAGGCGAACGTCGACGGCACCTTCAACCTGCTCCTCGCCGCCCGCGACCTGGGCGTCAAGCGCTTCGTCTTCGCCAGCTCGAGCTCGGTCTACGGCGACGAGCCGAACCTTCCCAAACGCGAAGACCGCATCGGCCGCCCGCTCTCGCCCTACGCCCTCACCAAGCGCGTCAACGAGCTGTACGCCCGCATCTTCCACGACACCTACGGCCTGGAAACCATCGGCCTGCGCTACTTCAACGTCTTCGGCCGCCGCCAGGACCCGAACGGCCCCTACGCCGCGGTCATCCCGAAGTGGACCGCCGCCCTCCTCCGAAACGAGCAGTGCGTCCTCTACGGCGACGGCGAGACGAGCCGCGACTTCTGCTTCGTCGAGAACGTCATCCAGGCCAACCTCCTCGCCGCCACCGTCCCTTCCGACTCCCCCGCCATCGGCCAGGTCTTCAACGTCGCCTACGGCGCCCGCACCACCTTGAACCAGCTCTTCCTCATGATTCGCGACCGGCTGGCGAAAAGAGTCCCCTCCGTCGCCTCGGCCACCCCCTTCTACATGCCCTTCCGCCCCGGCGACATCCGCCACTCGGAGGCCGACATCTCCCGCGCCAGAGAGCTCCTCGGCTACCGGCCGACCCACTCGGTCGAACAGGGCCTCGACGAGACGATGGACTGGTACGTCGAGAACGCCCGCTCGCTCGAGCGATGAAGCGCCTGCTCTTCGTCGTCAACAACCCGGCCTTCTTCGTCTCCCACCGGCTCCCCATCGGCCTCGCCGCCCGCGACCGGGGCTGGGACGTCCACGTCGCCACCCCCCGCGGCGACGGCGAAGACGTCATCCGCTCGCACGGCCTGGCCTTCCACCCGATTCCGCTCTCCCGCCGCGGCGCCATTCCCACCCGGGAGATTCGCAGTCTCTTCCGCCTCTACCGACTCTTCGCCCGCCTCAGGCCCGACGTCGTCCACCTGGTCACCATCAAACCGCTCCTCTACGGCAGCCTCGCCGCCCAGCTCGCCCGCATCCCCCGCGTCGTCGGCGCCGTCAGCGGCCTGGGCACCGTCTACATCGCCCAGGGCCCCCTCGCCTCGGCCCGCCGCGCCCTCGTCGAGCTGGGCTACCGCCTCGCCCTCGCCCACAAGGACAAGCGCGTCATCTTCCAGAACCCGGACGACCGCGCCCAATTCGTCGGCCGCGGGCTCCTCCGGCCTGACGACGCGGTCCTCATCCGAGGCTCTGGCGTCGACACGGACGTCTTCCGCCCCTCCCCGGAGCCGCCCGGCCCTCCCACCGTCGTCCTCCCTTCCCGCATGCTCTGGGACAAGGGCGTCGGCGAATTCGTCGAGGCCGCCCGCCTGCTCCACGCCCGCAACATCGCCGCCCGCTTCGTCCTCGCCGGCGGCACCGACCCGGGAAACGCCACCTGCATCGACGAACGGCAGCTTTGCGACTGGGTCCACCAAGGCGCCGTGGAATGGTGGGGCCACCGGAAGGACATGCCCGCCGTCTTCGCCGCCGCCCACGTCGTCTGCCTGCCTTCGTACCGCGAAGGGCTCCCCAAGGCCCTCATCGAGGCCGCCGCCTGTGGCAAACCCCTCGTCGCCACCGACGTGCCGGGCTGCCGCGAGGTGGTTTCCCACGGAGCAAACGGGCTCCTCGTACCCCCCCGCAACGCCGCCGCCCTCGCCGACGCCCTGGAGAAGCTCATCGTCGACCCGGAGCTCCGTCGCTCGATGTGCCAGGCCAGCCGCGACATGGCGGTCAGGCACTTCTCGCTCCGCGAGGTGGTCGAGCGCACGCTCGAGCTGTACGAGCTCAGCGGAGGAGAGGGAGACGAGAAGAGCGGATTTCGCCCACGTCGCGGTTGAAATTCATCCACCTCGTGGACGAATATCAACCGCGTGCTGGCCAAGCCGCCGGGCGAAGATTCCACCGCAGCCTCGCAAGACGCCACACAGCGCCGCTCGCCGCCGCGGGCGTCCGGGACAGTCAGACGAATTCTCCTCGGCCGGCAAGCCTCCGAGCGGACGCCGAGTTCCCGGTAGGTCGTGGCGATCGCCCTACCGGGTGTCGCGGGTCGAAACCTTGCGGGAACGGGTGCACCCCGCGTAGATACGTCTCCCACGAGGAGGACGGATGACCGCGCCCCATCTCCCGGAAGTGGTGCGGCATGCAGCCAGGCTCTCGACCGAGATTCCCCGGGCAAGCCCTGGAGCCCTGTGGGTCGTCCGCGGTCACGCCACCGCCGGAAAGACTGCCCTCCTCCACAGGGTCGCCGCTCACCTCGAAGCACCCGATCCGTCCAGGACGCAGACGTTCTGGCCTATCCTCGTCGCACCTCCCCTCGGAGCCTTCGACTCGGGTCCAAGCGCGCTCCTGGAGATCGGCGCCGAGTTGCGCCGCCGCGGCGCGATCAATGGCCAGCTCGAGGCAACCGTGCTCAATCCACGCGTCGCCTGGTCATCGAAGCTTCGCGAGGTACGCTCATGGCTGGAGGCGCACCAGGACCGCGTCGTGCTGTTGTGTGACGAGCCGCTCGGCTGGCGCGCCCGTCCGTCGGAGGACGCTCATTTCGCCGCACGAACGAGGGACGTGGTCGAGATTCTCCTCTCCAGCCCCTGCCGGAAGATCGTCGCAGGCAGCATCCCTCAGAACCTGAGGCCCGACGAGACGATCGAGCTCCGGCCCGCCAGCGACCCGGATTCGTGGCTTTCTGACGACGCCGAGTGGGGGCTTCTGGCGCCGGCTGCCAGAGAGCTTTACCAGGCACTCGGCGCCCGGCTCGCAGGGTATTCCCCGCTCGAGATTCGCCTCATGGTCGCGCTCGTCGCCCTCGGCAGCGTGACCGAAATCCAGGCGTGGCTGTCGATTCCAGGCAGCCGACGCGATCTCTCTCGACGCGTCGCCGAGAAGCTGAGTGGCAGGCGCGACCTGAAGCCGCTGACCTTGGTGTGGGCGAGGCTGGCCCTGCTCCGGCGTCCATTTCCGGACAGCGCCCTCGAGGTGACCGGCGCCGGTGCCCTCCCGGACCTCGGGCAAGCGATTCTGCGGCGCTGTCTGCTGTATCGCGAGGCAGACGCGTGGGTGCTGCACGACACGCTCAAGGCAGATGCCCGCGAGCACCAATGGCTCTCGGTGCCAGAGACCGAATCGGTCCACCGGGAGCTCGCCCAGTGGTACGCGGGGCGCTTTTCCGAACGGCTCGCTGCCACCGAGCCACGGTCGGCGCTCGTCGCCGAGCTGGAGGCATTTCACCATTCCGCGGCGGGTCAAGACGCCTCGGCCCACCAACGGCTCAGGGTTTTCTTCGTCGACCAGCTCGACCTTTTGGGCCGGGAGCTGTCGCTGAACGCTCGCCGTACCGGGAACGCGAACGGGTTCGAGCAGGCCGCCCAGGTGTTCGAACGCGCCTTGGGCTGGGACGACCAGGACGACTACGCACATCACTATTTCGCCTTCAACCTCGATGTGCTCGGCCGCGATGCCGACCGGGTCGAGAAGCACTACCAGCAAGCCATTCGTCTTCAGCCGTGGGGGCCGTGGTGGCATTCGCGCTACATCACCTTCCTGATCACCCGCTCGCGAATGACCGAAGCGCGCGCTGCGTGGGCCCGTGCGCTGGACATCTTCCGGTTGCCCGACGAATACGCCGACGCGGAAATCTACTCGGACCTCCACGTCTGGGTCGCACGGCTGCTGCTGCATCGAGGACAGCTCGACTTCGCCGAAGAGGTCATGCGCGGCATTCCCGAGCGCGTCCGGGAAGATGATCCCCGCCTCCAAGCCATCGCTCGGAGGCTGAACGCCTTCTTGGAGGCACGCCGCGTGGGGGCGTTCGTCCCCGGACCCCACCTCCGCACTCGGTGGTGGGAAGACGGACCGTTCCTCCTCGACGCCACCGAGCACAACCGAAAGTTGTCGAGGTGGATGGCGGCCCGGCTCGACGCGATCGAGGGCAAGACGATTCATTTGCGCATCGCCACGATCGAGGCCGCCGGCAAGGAACCCACCTACGAGGATCTCGAGCTCCCCTTCGCGACGCTTCAGCGTTGGCTCGGCTCTCGCGCCCGTTCCATCTCCGCCGGTCAGTTCCTCGAGATTGGAGTGTATGGCTCGGCCAAGGACCCGCACGATTGGGTCGTCAAGTTGCACAAGCAGCGACCGTGGGAAGACCTCGACCTCCCACCCCTGTTCCCCGACCCCAACCGGTACCTGATGCGATGGTCGAGAACGGGGCAGTGAGCGGTGCCCGTCGCAGCGCTCCGCCCCGATCTCCTGTATGTCGTCCTCTTCGGCCCGGGCTACGGCGAATCGATCGCTGTTCGCGTTCCGCCAAACGATTGGCTGGTCGTCGATTCGCTGACGGTTCACGGGGAACGCAGGAGGAGCAACCCAGCGCTGGAGCTGGTTCGCCGTGAGGGCGGCGAGCTTCGAGGACTGGTGCTGACCCACCCTCATCACGACCACGCCGACGGATTCGATCTGCTGGTCGACGCGCCCGTGACTGGTTTCTTGGGCTGCGTGATCGGTTACGTCACGGGCTGGCGCGAGTGGATTTCCAAACAGGATGCGGAGGAACAGCTTCGTCACGCCGCCGTCGAGTCGGCGCTGAACGCGATCGCGGATCGCTGGGAGCGAATGCCGCACCTGCGGTGGGAGCTCGATGCGGGGACGTCCAGGCCCCTTGGGAACGCGACCGTTCACGCCCTCCATCCCGACCGAGGCGAAGCCTCGAAGTTCGGCTGGCCACCGCATCGCGATCCGAATCGCATTGCCACGCCGCTCCTCATCGAGTGGGAAGGGGTACGGATTCTCCTCGGATCGGATCTGCTACGGCCGGGTTGGACCAGGATTCTCGAGCGAATTGCCCCGCGCAGATTGAATGAGCACCACCTCCTGAAGGTTCCCCACCATGGCTCCTCCGGAGCGCAGCACCGCGACGTGCTCGCCCCGTGCGGCCGATCGCGCGCGTGGTTGTTGACACCCTGGACCACGGGCGGAAGACGGCTGCCGCGCTTCGACGATGGAGAAGGCATTTCGAGGCTCCTCGAGACCGAGCGCGAAGTCCACCTCACGACCGTCGTGGGACGGGGCGGTGCGACCGGCCACATTCGCGTCGACAGGGAAACGGCTCACGCCGGAACCTTCGGGCCGGCACCTCGTGCTCGGTTGCTGGGCAGGAGCATCGTGGCCCGCCCCAGAAGCTTGCAGGCGGCAGCGGGCGAGGCATTCATCGTCGCCGGGTTCGCGGAAGACGGGTCATTGCCGCACCTTCAATTCGGTGACGCCGCGCTGACCATCTTCGAATCGAGCCGCCAGCGGCGACAGAAGCGTTCGGCTCGAGGTCGCCACGCCGGCGCTCGTCCACGTGGCGGTTGAAATTCATCCACCTCGTGGACGAATATCAACCGCATGCTGACCCGACACGTCCAGGGGCTCATCGAGGAGGCCCTGCGCGACACCCCCGTCGTCCTTCTGAATGGACCGCGTCAGGCGGGGAAGAGCACGCTCGCCGGCATGCTGGTCGAGCACGGCATCATGCGCCATTACGTCACGCTGGACGACGTCACCGCGCTCGGTGCGGCCCGCGCCGACCCGACGGGTTTTCTCGACGGCCTCCCTCAGGGCACGGTCATCGACGAGGTGCAGCGCGCTCCCGAGCTGGTCCTGCCCATCAAGGCGCTCGTCGACCGTCGACGCACGCCCGGCAGATTCCTGCTGACGGGCTCGGCCAACGCCCTGGCCCTGCCACGGCTCATCGAAGCACTGGCGGGCAGAATGGAGCTGCGCACGCTGTGGCCCCTCTCTCAGGGGGAGTTGGAAGGACGACGGGAATCGTTCCTCGAGCAGCTGTTCCGCGAGGGCGCTCCGCGGTGGCGCCATGTGCCACCTTCTCGGGCGGACCTTTTCGCCCGAATCGGACGGGGCGGCTTTCCCGAGGTCGTCGGCCGCGCATCTCCCGCTCGGCGCCGCGCCTGGTTCGACGGTTACGTCGCCGCCCTCGTCCAGCGCGACGTGACCGAGCTGGCCCGCATCGAAGCCGTCACGGAGATTCCTCGGCTGCTCAAGGCCCTCGCCAGCCGCTCGTCCAACCTCGTCAATTACGCCGATGTGGCCAGGGACTTGTCCGTTCCGCAGACCACGCTGAAACGCCACGTCGCCCTGCTCGAGGCGCTCTTTTTGGTGCGGCTGGTCCCGGCGTGGTTCGTCAACTTCGGCAAGCGGCTGGCGAAGACCCCCAAGCTGCTCGTCACCGACTCGGGCCTGGCCGCGCACCTGCTCGGAGCCCACGAGCTCTCGGACGAGCACCCCTTCGCCGGACACCTGGCGGAGACCTTCGTGGCCAACGAGCTGCTGCGGCAGACCTCCTGCTTCGCCGACCCGGTGACGCTGCATCATTTTCGTACCCACGTCGGCGAGGAGGTCGATCTGGTGCTCGAGCGAGGCGACGGAGCCATCGCCGGCGTCGAGGTGAAGCTCGCCCGACAGGTGACGGAGGGGGACTGGCGAGGGTTGAAGACGTTGGCGGCGGCCGCCGGCCAAAGATTCCGCCGCGGCGTTGTCCTCTACCTCGGCGACTCGGTCGTTCCGGCCGCGGCCAACCTCGCCGCGGTGCCCATCTCCGCCCTGTGGGAGACCTGAGCCCGCTCAGCAGCCGCGGACCCGGTAGACGAGCCGCCCCACCCACTCGCGAATCGACCGGGTGCTGACCCACAGGTTCTCCGCCCGCGGCAAGAGCCTCCCCGTCCGCTTCGCCGGGTCGTACGAGCGCGAATCCACCGGCAGGGTGTCGAATTCGAGCCCCTTCGCCCGGAAGCACGCCGCCGCCCGTTCCATGTGCGAATCGCTCGTCACCAAAACCAGCGTCCGCCACCCGCGCTCCTTCACGATGCGCGCGGTGTAGGCCGCGTTCTCGGCGGTGTTGCGGCTCTTCGTCTCGAGCACGATGCGCTCGGAAGCGATGCCCCACCGCTCGAGCTGCCTGGCCGCCAGAGCGGCCTCCGTCCCGGCTGCCCCCGATGGGTCCGGCGCTCCCCCCGTCAGCACGATGTGCCGCGCTCGATCGGTGCGCAGAAGCTGGTACCCCGCAAGAAGCCGCTCGGCGCCGTCGTTGAATGCAATCGTCTCGCCCTGCTCGGCGGGATGCGCGTGGATGTCCGTCATGCCGCCCAGGACGATGACCGCGTCGTACGTCGCATCGGCCCGCCATGTCGACTCCGCCCCCTCCAGCGAACGCTCGAGGCGGTTGGACACGGGCTCGAGCGAGAACACCACCAGCACCAGCAGCGCCGCCGCCAGGCAGATGCGCACCGCCCGCGTCACCTCTCGACGCCGCAGCGTCGACACGAGCCCGAACGCCACCAGCGCCATCGCCCACGTCAGGGGGCTCAGCGCCAGATCCAGCGTTTTCGAGAGGAAGAAGAACACGGCGAAAGGTCACTCCTTCAACTGCTGGAGAATTCGCTTCGCCTGCCGGGGGAGCTTCGGCAAGACGAGCTGGAGCACCGGCGAATCCCCCCACCTCGACCGGAACTCCTCCCGCGCTCCGGCCACCGCCTGGGGCATGGCCTCGGCGAGATCGCGCACGGTGTCCACCACGAACCGGGCCCCAACGCCGGTCGCGTCGGCGAGGCGCTCCCAGTGTCTCCGCCGCAGCAGCGTCGGATCGGCCTCTCCTCCCACCGTCATCGCGAGCCTGCCCTCGACGCGCGGGTAGGCCCTGGTGCACACGAGGTCGTAGAACGGAGCGAGCCTCGGCGCTGACCCGTCGAAGAGCAGCGACAGGTTCTTGGCGTGCCCGTCGGCATTGAAGACGAGCGCGTTGAAGCACAACCATCGGAACAGGCTCCGGCGATCTTCGAGCGGCCGCGCGCTCACGCGCGCCAAGAGCCTGTCGCAGTCGGCAAACGCGGGCCCTCCCTCGGCTTCGTACTTCTGCGACGGCCGCACGGCCAGGGCCTGGCAGAAGTCTTCCTGGTGAATCCGCCGGATTTTCCCCGACGACGAGACTTCCCGGTCGTACCGCTCGACCACCGCCACGCTGCGGCGGCCGAATCGCCTGAGATCGACGCGCACCACCCCAAGCCCGAGCTCACGGGCCAACAACGTCGTCAAAACCTCGTTCGCGGCCAGGTGCTTGAACATCGGGCTGTCGAACTTGAGGAGATGCGTGCTCGCCGCCCCACCCTTGGGCAAGAGCACCCGGTCGCCATCGAGCCGGACCGGCAGCTTGTCTTGCGCCCCAGCCAGCGACAGGCGAATGCCGCTCTGCCCGTCGAGCGCCGCCAGCACGCCGCCTTCCGCCGCCAGGTGCGCCAGCCGCTCGGTGGAGAGCTCGTCGTACTCCTCTTTCTTCCGCTCTTGCCTCCGGCGCGAAATGCTCAGCGCCCCGGCACAGTCCCCTCCGATGGCCTCCAGCAGCGCGAAATCGTTGTCTGGCGAGATACCGAGCTTTTTGCAGAGTGCCAGCCGAACGGTTCCCTCCGGCAAGAGGTTGGCGAAGAAGGCGTGCGCCTCCTCGCCGTACGTCGTCTTCGCCAGCGGTAAGCGAATGGAGATCGGGAAGCGATTCGCCCCCTCGAGCCACTCGTCGGAGTAGCGGAACTGCATCGGTCCGGCCGGCGTCCGCGCCAGCGTCCCGACGAGCCGGTCCTCGTGAAACACCGATAGCTCGTCCATCTAGGGCTCGGGCGCCTCCCCGCGCCGAAACGCCCGCAGCTCGAGCCCCACCGTCTCCGCCACCTTCAGCGCCTTGCCCAGCTCGGCCGTCGGCTTCCCTCGCTCGAGCTCCGAGAGAAACCGGACGCCAACGCCCGCCAGCCCCGCCGCCTCCGCCAACGTGACGCCCGCCGCCTTCCGGGCAGAGCGAATCAGCATGCCGAGATCAGCCGGCGTATGGATTTTACCGATCGGGACAATCGGGCGGTTCGGGGGGGCGTGGGCAGGCATGTTTTACCGAGCGGTAAAATAGGCGTACCCCGGGGCTGGATCAAGCCGTGGTTTTACCGTTCGGTAAAAGCCGGCAAGCTCAACGGCCGGGAGGGGGAACGGGAACGGGAACGGGAACGGGAAGGTTACGAGGCGCCTTCTTCCTTCTCGCCGTAGTAGTAGCCGTACCGGCTGTACGCGTAATAGTAGTAGCCGTACTTGGAGTCTTCGAGGTTCACGTCGTTCAACACGGCCCCGAAGATCTTCGCCTTGATGTCCTGCAACGACTTCACCGCCCGCCGCGCCACCTCGCGGTGCGTCGAGCCGCCCTTCAGCACCAGCACCACCCCGTCCACCTGCGTCGCCAACACCAGCGCGTCGGCCACGGCGCCGATGGGCGGGCTGTCCAGAATCACCCGGTCGTAGCGCTCGCTCAGCTTCGCAAGCAGCTCGGAGAACGCCTGCGTGTGCAACAGCTCGGCGGGGTTCGGCGGCACGGGCCCGCACGGCAACACGTACAGGTTCGGCACCTCGGTCGTCTTCACCGCCGCCTCGATCGCCCCCTCCCCCACCACCAGCGAGCTCACTCCGATGTCGTTCGGCACGCCGAACGCCTTGTGCAGCCTGGGCCGCCGCATGTCGGTGTCGAGCAACAGCACCTTGTTGCCCGACTGGGCCATGGTGATGCCGAGGTTGATGACGGTCGTCGACTTGCCCTCCTGAGGCCCGCTCGACGTCACCAGCATCGTCTTGAACGGCTTGTCGGGCGACATGAACAACAGGTTCGTCCGCACCGCCCGGCAGCACTCGGCCACCGACGACTTGGGATGGCTGTGGATGTGCAGATCGACGTTCGATTCGCCCTCTTTGGGAATGGTCGGGATGAAGCCGAGGAACGACAGGCCGAGCCGCTCCTCGACGTCGGCCTGGTTCGTCACCGACGCATCCATCATCTCGAGCAGCACCGCCAACCCCAGCCCGGCGAGCAGCCCGGCCAACAGCCCGAGCAGCAGCGAGTTGCGCACGTTCGGCCGAATCGGCGAAAACCGCGGCCGCGCCGCATCCAGAACGCGCACGTTCGACGTCCTCAGCAGGCCGGAGATCTCGATGTCCTTCAGCCGCTTCAGCACCAGGTCGTACAGGCGCTGGTTGTTGTCGGCCTCGCGCTTGAGCTGGTCGAACTCGATGGCCTTCTTGTTCACCTCGAACGCCTCGGCCTTCGCCTGGTCGAGCAGCGCGAGCAAGTTGCGCTCTTTCGCCAGCGCCTCCTTCAGCTCGACCTCGGCCCCGGTGACGATGTTGTTCAGCTCGCGGTTCAGGTCGGACTCGGCCGCGCGCAGCTTCTCGATGCACGCGACCATCTTGGGGTGCTCGCCGAGGTAGCGCTCTCTCAGCTCGGCGCACTCGAGCGACACCTGCGCCACCCGCATCTTGAACGTCTGCACGGTGGTGTTCTCGCTCGCCGCCGCCAGCGCCTCGGCCCACCGCTGCCCGTCGGCCTCCTTGGCCGACTGCTGCACCGCCCGAATCGCCTCGACCTTCGCCTTCAAACCCGCGATGCGCACCTTCACCTCGGTCAGCGCCGCGTTCAACGCCACCAGCCGCTGGCTGACCATGTTCTGCGCGTCTTCGAGCTTGGTGGTCAGCATGTCGGCGCTCTTCTTGAAGTTGTAGAGCGCCAGCTCGCTCGACTTCGACTTCTCCTCGAGGCTCTGCCGCCGCTCCTCGAGCCAGATCGACGCGTTCTCGGTGATCTTCAGCTTGAGCGACAGATTCTCCTGGATGTACGCGTCGGCCACCTCGTTCGCGAGCAGCGCCGCCCGGTTGGGGTCGGAGTCCTCCACCGAGATGTAGACGAGCCGCGAGTCCTTGACGGGTTTGACCTTGATCTTCCCCTGCAGGATGGCCGGCGCGTCGATGCGCGCCATCGCCGCCTCGCGCGCCTTCGGGTCGGCGATCTTCTCCACCCCGAGAAACGCGGCGTCGCGCTGGAGCCCGAGCTTCTCCACCACCCGCTGCGCCACCGCCCGGCTGGTGATCACCTTGTGCTGCGTCTCGTAGTACTCGCGGTTGTACCAGTAGCTCGAATAGGCATCGGTGGTGACGTCGGACACCTGGTTCGTGTCGAGGAACCGCGGCGCCGCCACGTCGATGATCATCGACGCGCTCGATTCGTACACCTTGGGCTGCCGCAGCGTGTGGAGCGCCACCGCGCCCGTCACCGCCACCAGACAGCCGAGGATGAGCCATTTCCGCCGATAGACGACCCGGAGGATGTACTTGAGGTCGATCTGGTTCGACCCGACGACCTCCTCTTGAGTCACGGCGCCTTGCACGAGTCCTCCGCCGTCCGGCGCAGAGCGAAGCTACGTACCAGATAGTCCGCCGGGCGTTCAAATGACGGAATCGCCGCCGGGCCGACGGTCGGTCGGGCGCTCGAGGCGCGGGCGAAGGCGCTCAGCGGAACCGCCGAGCGCGCGTCACGGAATCTTGTCCTCCAACGCGGCGACGCGTCGCTTCACCTCGTCCAACTCGGCTTCGTACTCGCCGACCGTCTCGATGAGCGCCTCGACCGTGCCGGCCATTCTGGCCATCGAAGAGACTGCCTGGAGCTGAGCCTTGCGCATCTCCTTCACCGACTCGGAGAGTTCCTTCACCGCGTCCGTCACCTGTGCCAGGGACTTGTCGATGCGCTGGTTCGCGCGCTGAACGTCGCGGACCTCCTGAAGAAGGTCCACCAGGAGATCGCGACCCGACTGGCCGTTTCCCTTCGCCATGCGGGAGGCGATGTTACACGCTGGCGCGAGGTGGCGCCCGTCGCGAGCAGGAGCGCCGCCTGCCGGTGGCCGACCCGGTTGGCAGCCGCCCTCGCTTCGTACGCTCACCGGAACGGGTTCTCGATGCGCACGCCGTCGACGAGCACGCTGGTGTCGACGAACGTGCGCTCGCTCAACGAAGGCGACCCGCGTACACGTCGTCACGCCGGAACCGCCGCCCACCCGAATCGCCCTCCTCCTCGCCCCACAGGCGCTCGAGCTCGGCCAGCAGCTCACCGGGCCCACGTCGACCGACGAGCGACTCGAGGTACCGGCGAATCAACGCGTTCAAGCTGGTGCCCTGCCGGCGCGCCACCTCGCGCGCCCGCTCGACCAGCTCGCCGTCGACCGACAGCGTCAGGTTCATCGCGGCAAATATTACGTGACACGAACCATCTGCAACCGGCCGAGCCCCCGTCGTGCTATCTGCCCCGCCGAGATGGCCTCCGTCTCCGTCATCGTCCCCTTCTCGGCCGAGACGGCCGGCGCCGCCGCCGACATCGCCCGGTCGCTCCACGGCCGCGCCGAGGTGCTGCTCGCCGGCCCGACCGAGCCGCCGGTCGCCCTCTCCAACGGCACCCGCTTCGTCCACGCCACCGGCAAGGGCCGCGCCATCCGCGACGCGCTCGAGCGGGTGCGCTCGGACATCACCGTCATCCAGGATGCGGATCCGAGCTACCCGACCGAGTACGAACGGCTGATCCGCCCCATCGCGCAGGACGACGCCGACGCGGTCTTCGCCCGGCGCACCGGCGGCGGCCGCCCCCTGGCCGACGTTGCGCTCGCGCACCTGGCCAACTTCGTCACCGACGCCCCGCTGGTCGATCCGCTCAGCGGCCAGCGCGCCTTCCGCACCGAGGCCTTGAAGAGCGTCCAGCTGAACGCCGACGGAGACGACATCGACCCGGAGATCGTCGTCAAGCTCTCGGCCCAGCTCTTCCGCTTCGCCGAGGTGCCCGTCGAGCTGCCGCGCTTTCCGCGCCAGCCGCTGCTCTCGCAGCTCGCCCGCGCGCGCACGCTGCTCCGGTACGCGACGACGTCCAACGACGCCGACAACCTGCACGAGGGCTACAACACGCTCGCGCGCATGGACAGCGGCGCTCCCAACTACAACGCCTGGCTGGGCCGGCGCTTCCGCGAGCACTGTGGGCGAAGGGTGCTCGAGATCGGCGCCGGCATTGGCACCATCACCGCGCAGATCGAAGCGGGCCGCGAGCTGGTCATCGCCCTCGAGGTCGATCGCTTCTTCGTCGACCGGCTGAGGAACCGTTTCCGCGGCAAGCCCCACATCAGGCCCTACCTCTCGGACGTCGCCCTCGCCGACTGGGAGGGGCTCCGAAACGAGCGCATCGACACCATCGTCCTCTCCAATGTCCTCGAGCACATCCCCGACGATCTGGGAGCGCTCCGCCGGTTCCGGCAGATCCTCCAGCCGGGTGGCAGCCTCGTCATCCTGGTGCCGGCGCTGCCGGCCCTCTTCGGCGCCATCGACGAGGCGGTCGGCCACCACCGCCGGTACACCGCGGAGTCTTTGCGCCGGGCCCTCGAGGACACCGGCTTCTCCATCGACACGCTCGAGTGGATGAACCTGGTCGGCATCCCGGGGTGGTTCGTCAATTCGCGCCTGCTCCGGCGCCGCTCGGTGCCGCCGCTGCAACTCCGCCTCTACGACCGGCTGGCGCCGTACATCGCCCGCGCCGAGTCGCACGTCCGGCTGCCGATCGGCATGAGCCTGTTCGCCGTCGCCCGCGCCTCAGCCCGCCAAGCCCGCGGATCGGGCGCGCCGGCGGCGGTTTGGCGCGATTCGACTGTCAGATCCCGGCTGTATGGTGCCGGCCTTTCATGAGAGGGGAACCTTGACACCGTCAGATGCCGTCGCGTTGCTGGCCACCCGGGTCCCGCCGCGGGTGTTCCGGCGGGGAGACCGCCTGCGCCAGGCAGGGGCCGTCTCGCAGCTCTCGATGCACACCGACGAGGTCTCCGCCGTCGTGCACGACGGCTTGCCGTACCGCGCCTGGCTGCGCTTCCAAAACGGGAGGCTGCAACACGTTTGCCAGTGCTCGTCTGGCGAGCCCTGCAGGCACGTGGTCGCCGCGGCCCTGGCGTGGCAGCAGGCGGCTCCAGTGAGGGGCGAGCTGGTGCTTCTGCCGCTCCGCACCGCCAACAGCCTCTCGGAGCTGCTCGCCCGCGCCCGTCAGTGCGGGCTCCAGATGCACCTCGAGGTGCCCATCGACGACGTCGCCTCGGCGATGGGCGGCTCGAGCACGGCCACGGCCCTGTTGGCCCTCTCGGAACGGCTCGGCGGCCGAACGCTCGCCGCCGTGCTCGAAGACAAGCAGCTCCAGCGCGAGCTCGAGCGCCTCGCCCCGGGAGTGCCCCACCGCGACCACGTCAGGGCGGTTCGCGCCTGGCTCGAGAGCACCGCGTCCAAGCGCCCCGCTGGACCTTCGCCTCTGTCCCCCGAGCAGCTCGAGGCCATGGCCAGAGAGAAAGGCGTCGAGGCGTGGCTCGATTTGCCGGTGCGCTCGTTGGAACCCTCCGTGGTGGGCTCGATGCCCGTCGGCGGAACGGTGCGCCACGTTCTCACCGGCAACCTGCCGGACTGGTTCGATGCCGCTCCGCTCAGGGCACGGCTGCTCGCGTGGCTCGACGGCGTCGCCCGGCGGCTCTCCAGCCGCCTCGAGGCCGAAGACGCTCGAGTCGCGGGCCTCCCCCGGCCGCCCGAGCCGGTGCTGGCCGAGCTGTTCGACGCGATCGCTGCCGCGCGCCGCCGGGCCCTCGCGAGGCCGAATTACCAGCAGGCACCCTCGCCCGAAGCCGCCTTCGAGCTTTCCGAGGAGCCGCTCGAGCTGCGCTGCTTCCTCGAGCGGGTCGGGGCGCGCGGAAGGGTCGTTTCCGAGATTCTCGTGTCGCTGCCCCTCGAAAAGTGGCGCGAGGGCCTAAAGCCCCGCTGCGAATGCCCCCGCCCGCTCGCCTGCCACCACGTCGCCGACGCCCTGGGCATGGTCCTCGAGCTTCTCGCCCGCGGGCGGGAGCACCCCGTGCGCGCTCGGCTCCACGACGCTCTGGCCCTGCCGAGCTGGGGGCGCGCCCTGCGCGCGATGGAGCGCCAACGGCCGCGCTCCACTTGCGAGCTCGTCTCCTGGCGCGTGGGCTTCTCGGACGAGGCGACGCCCCGCATCGCGCCCTACCTGCACCGGCCCAACAAGCGCGGCGGGTACTCGAGCGGCACCCGCACCCCACCCGAACGGCTGATGCAGCTCTCGTCGCCCGATTCGGCGGATCACCAGGTCGCCGCGCTGGTCGCGGCTGCCGACGCGGCGCGCTATCTGCGGCCCGTCGCGGCCCAGAGGCTCTGCTTTCTGGCCCTCGAGTCGCTCTCCGAGCACCCGCGCGTGTTTCTGGAAGACGTCCCCGACAAGGCCGTTTCGGTGCGCCGCGCCCGGCTGGGGCTTTCGGCCAGAACGCACCCCGACGGCTCGGTAACGCTCCACGGAACACTGCTCGAGCGCTCGCTCTCGGACGACGAGCTCGGACAGGTGCTGGCAGCGGCTGGCCGCCACCTGGGCCGAGCCGCCTGGCCCGACCTGTCGGAAAGGTGCCTCTGGCTGATCGACGTCTCGCCCGAGCTGGCGCGGATGCTCGAGGTGGCCAGGCGGTTCGCAGCGGCGTTCCCGCCCGATGCGCACGAGTCGCTGCTCGAGCGCATCTCTGCGCTCGACCCGGCCACTCCCGTCGAGCTGCCCGACTCGCTCCGGGGAAGCCAGATCGAGCCCGACCGAGCGATGCTCGTTCGCGCTCGAGTTCTGCCCGACGGAGGCCTCGAGCTGAAGACCATGGTTCGACCGCTGCCCGGCGGCCCGGCCTTCGACGCCGGCGATGGCCCGAAGGAAGTGGCCACGCGCGCCGACGGCCGCCGGGTGTTCGCCCGCCGCGACCTCGAGGGCGAGCGGGCCGCGGCGAAGGAGCTTCTGGCCCGCCTCGGAGCGCCCTGCGAGGGCACTGTCGCGGTGGCGAGGCCGCTCGACCGGGCGATGGACGTCGTCGAGCAGCTCGAGCGCGCCGCAGGCGAAGGGCTTCTTGTCGAGTGGCAGGACGAGCCGCTGGTCCGACTGCGCGCTCCACAGACGCGGGACATCCGGCTCGCCGTTCGAGAGGGTCGAGACTGGTTCGGCCTCGAGGGCCACGTCGAGATCGACGGAGAGACGCTCGCCCTGGCCTCGCTGCTCGACGCCGTGCGCCGAGGCCAGAGATGGGTCGAGGTGAAGCCGAGGCGGTTCGCGGCGATCAAGCGCGAGCTGGCCGAGAAGCTCGCCGGCCTGGCCGAGCTCTCGCATCCGTCGAGGTCGGGCCTCGAGGTGAGCCCGGCGGCGGCAGCCGAGCTCGAATCGCTCGCGCCCGAGTTGGGCAGCCTCGACCGGTGCGAGAGCTTCGCCGCGCTCGCGTCGCGGCTTGCTCGCGCCAGTCGCGAGCCAGCCGCAGTGCCCGCGGCTCTGGCCGCCGAGCTTCGGCCCTACCAGGTGGACGGCTTCCGCTGGCTGGCGGCGCTGGGCGCCTGGGCACCGGGCGCCTGCCTCGCCGACGACATGGGCCTGGGGAAGACGGTGCAGACGTTGGCGCTGTTGCTCCACCGAGCCGAAGAGGCCGAGCGCTTCGCCCCCTCGCTCGAGGTCAAGCTCTACCACGGCGAAGGGCGTTCGGAGGCCCTCGGCGGGCTCGGCGCGGGCGACGTGCTGGTCACGAGCTGGGCGCTTCTGGCCAAAGACGTGGAACACCTCTCGGCGCAGAAGTGGGCGACCTTCGTGCTCGACGAGGCACAGGCCGTCAAGAATGCCTCGACGGCCCGCTCTGCCGCGGCCCGGCGCATCGATGCCGCCTTCCGGGTGGCGCTGACCGGCACGCCGCTGGAGAACCACCTCGGAGAGCTGTGGAGCCTCTTCCGCATCGTCTTTCCTGGCCTCCTCGGCAGCCACGAGCAGTTCCGCGAGCGCTTCTCTTTGCCCATCGAGCGCGATGGAGACGACCGCCGGCGCCAGGCGCTCGCCAGGCTGGTGCGGCCCTTCCTCCTCCGCCGCACCAAGTCCGAGGTGGCCCGAGAGCTTCCTGCCCGCACCGAGATTCATCTGCGGGTGCGGCTGAGCCAGCGCGAGTGGGAACGCTACGAGCAGGAGCGTCTGGCCGCGGTGGCCCACCTGTCGGGCCTGGTGCAGTCGGCCGAAGGCGACGGGCAGGCGCGGTTCCAGGTGCTCGCCGCCTTGACCCGGCTGCGCCAGCTCGCCTGCAACGTCAAGCTCGTCGATGGGTCGTGGACGGGCCCCAGCTCGAAGCTCGATCGGCTGGTCGAGCTCTTGGTGCAGCTCGTCGACGAGGGCCACCGCGTGCTGGTGTTCAGCCAGTTCACGCGCCACCTCGAGCTCGCCAGGGCGGCGCTGGCCGCGCGCGACCTGCGGCTGCTCTACCTGGACGGCTCGACCCCGCAGGCCGAGCGCGCCGAACGGGTCGACCGCTTCCAGGCGGGCGAGGCCGACGTCTTCCTCATCTCGCTCAAGGCCGGCGGCTTCGGGCTGAACCTCACTGCGGCCGACTACGTCGTGCACCTGGATCCGTGGTGGAACCCGGCGGTCGAGGATCAGGCCGCCGACCGCGCGCACCGCATCGGCCAGACCCGGCCGGTCACCATCTACAGACTGGTGGCCGAAGGCACCGTGGAGGAGGCCATTCTGTCGTTGCACGCCGAGAAGCGGGCGTTGGTCGAGGGCGTGCTCGGCGGTACGGGAGTGGCCCAGACGCTCTCGCCGGCCGAGCTGCTCGCCCTCATCCGCGAGGGAGCGGCACGCCAGCGGGATGACGGGCTCGCCGATGACGATGCGCCTGCGGCCTCACAAGGGCCGGAAGCCACCGAGGCGCACGGGTCGGGCGGGCGGCCCCCGGCCGCAGAGGGCCCGGAAGCCACCGACGCGCACGGTTCGGGCGGGCGGCCCCCGGCCGAGCGAGTTGGCGTGTGCCTTTCGGATTGCGTCGAGTCGTTTCGCGCCGCGCTGCAGGCCGAACATGCGGAGGGAGCGCTGGGGCCGGGCCCCGTCAAGGCCTACCCGCGCTCGGTCGAGCGTTTCGTGCGCTTCGTCGACACCGCCAAAATCCCGGTCACCTCTCGCCACGAGTTGGACCATGCCATCCACCAGTACCTCGAGGCGCTGGACCGTGACGAAATCGACGCGCCCTCGAGCGAGCACATCGTCGGGCGAACGGCGCTCCGGCGCTTCGCCCGCTGGTGGTCCGAGCACGGGCCGTCTCGAAGCGACGACGGGGCAGAGAACGCGCGCGCGCAGGCGTGATTCGGCTCGCTGGCCTCCCGAGCGGAAGCTCGGTTCCCGCCGCCCGGCGCGGTGTGCTACGCACGGCTCGGGATGAAGAAGATCGAAGCCATCATCAAGCCCTTCAAGCTCGATGACGTGAAGGACGCGCTGCTCGAGGTCGGCGTCCACGGCCTCACCGCCACCGAGGTGAAGGGGTACGGCCGCCAGCGCGGGCACACCGAGCTCTACAAAGGAGCGGAGTACGTCGTCGACTTCCTCCCCAAGGTGAAGATCGAAGTCGCCGTGCCCGACGAGCTGGTGGCCAAGGCCGTCGACGCCATCGAACGCGCCGCCCGCACCGGGAAGATCGGCGACGGCAAGATTTTCATCCTCCCCATCGACGAGGTGGTCCGCATCCGCACCGGCGAGCGCGGAGCCGACGCGCTCTGATTCCCGTGGACGCAAAGGCCATCGGCGACGGCTTGCTCAGGCGATTGCGCCAAAGCCCGCTGTTGGCGCTCGTCGCCGTCATCTACGTCGCCGCGTTCCCGTACCACCCGGGCCTGCGCTCGCCGAACGAGCTGTGCCGGCTGTGGCAGACCCGCGCCCTGGCCGAGTTCGGCACCATCGAGCTCAGCCAGGCCATGCGCACCTACGGCCCGGTGGGCGATCTCTCGTGCATCACCTCGGGGGGGCGGCCGTGCCTTCAAGGGCTCCTTCCGGGTGAGACGCCGCGGTACTACCCGTCGAAGGCGCCGCTGTTGTCTTTTCTGGCGGTGCCGGTCTACGCGGTGCTCCGCATCGTCGGCGGCGGCCACCCGCAGGCGGTACCGGAGGTGGCACAGGTCTTCTGGTCGCGCCTCTTTCTCACGGTGCTGCCGACGCTCGTGGCGCTGATCTTCATTCGCCGCTTCCTGCGCACCTACGTCTCGCCGGCCGTGGCCGACGCCGTCACCGCCACGTACGCGCTGGGCTCGCTGGCCTTCAGCTACTCGCTTCTCTTCATGAGCCACCAGACGACGGCGGTGCTGCTCTTCGGCTGCTTCTGGGCGCTCTGGCGCACGCTGCGCGGAGAGTGGAACGAACGCTGGGGCTACCTGGCCGCCGGAGCCTTCGCCGCCGCCGCCGTCAGCGCCGAGTACACGGCCGCGCTCGCGGTCGCAGTGCTGGTCGTCCATGCCGCCGTGCGCGTCTCGACTTCCGAGGGTGAGCGGTCGGCGAAGCTCTTCCGGCTCGGACGCGCCTTCGGCCTGGCGGTGCTCGGAGCACTTCCGTTCGTCGCCTTCCTCGCCGCGTACCACCACGCCGCGTTCGGGCACCCGCTCAAGAGCGGCTACCAATTCCTCGCCGATGCCGCGTACCAGCCGTGGCATCTGGGCGGCTTTCTGGGCATCCGCACGCCGGATCCGCGCGCGTTCGCGCTGTCGTTCTTCTCGCCGCTCCGCGGGCTGTTCGCCCTTTCGCCGTTCCTGCTGCTCGCCGTGCCGGGCATGGTGCTCGCCTGGCGTGGCCGGATCGGCGAGGGGCTCGCCGGGCTGTCGGTCGGCATGTTCGCCGCGTACGCGTATTTCACGTCCTCGTTCAGCTACGAGTCGTGGGGGTGGACGACGGGACCGCGGCATTTGACGCCGCTGGTGCCGTTCCTGTTGTTGCCGGTCGCGCAGGTGCTGGAGTCGCTCCGCGCCGCCGAGCCCGTCGCCCGCGCCGTCGGGCTGGGAGCCGCCGCCGCCGCCTGCGCCGCCTCCGTCCTCGTCACGGGCTCAGTCAGCCTCGTCAACTACATCCCCGACGTCGTCTCGATGCCGCTCTTCGGCCTGGCGCTGCCGCTCTTCCGCGACGGTTTCCTCCCGCCGTCCGCGCTCGCGATGCTGGGCATTCCGAATCCGTGGTCGGGAGGGCTGCTGCTCGCGGGCCTCGTCGCCACCGCGGCGTGGATCGGCTTCGCGCTGATCCGCACGCGGCCCGTCGCGCTCGCCACCTGCGCTGTCGCCCTGGCGGGAATCCTCGGACTGCTCGCCGCCGTCACGCGTCACGACCAGGGTGACATAGGAGCGCAAGGACACCTCAAGAGCGTGTGGCTCGCGCCCAGCGGCAGGGCAATCGATCTCTGGCGATGAGAAGAGGGCCGCGCACGGCAACGAAGCCGACGCGCTGAGGTCGTCGTCCTCGGGGCACGCAATCTGAATCGATGGTCCGGCCTACTGAGCGCGGGCGCCGACTTGCCGCACGTCCTCTGGTCGCACCGCTCAGCGCTCGGGCACCGCGGCGATGATCGCGGCGAACGTCGCGTGGGACACCTCGTCGCGGCCGAGCGCGGGCGCGTACAGGCGCGAGATGACGCCGTCGAGGTAGAGCGCATCGGGGCACTTCAGCTCGTCGCGGAAGAAGCGAGCGAGCTGTTCGAAGGTGACGTCGTCCACCGACAGGGCAATGGCCACGCGGGTGGGCGACACGACACCGATGCCGCTCCGCACGAGACGGTTCTTCGAACCACGCTTGAACTTCGGGTGCAGCTTGCCGGCCCGCACGAGCAGCGGCCCTGACTGCGTCGCCTCGAGCGCCTTGCCCGGGTACTCGGCGGTCGCGACGACCTTCGCTCCCGTCGCGTCGACGAAGAACACGCCGTTCGGAGCGAAGTAGAAATTGCCTTCACCCTTGCGCGTGTTGAGCGGAGCCAGCTCTCGCCCGTCGGAGACGAGCAGGCCCGTCGGGACTTCTCCCGGCTCGAAGATGCCGGCATTCGTCATCGCCAGCACGTCGCCGCCGAGCCGCTCTTTCGCCTCGGCGAACGTCTTCGCCGGGACGATGCGGATTCGCGCGCGCGTCAGGTCGACCCAGACGACGTCGAAGCGTGAGCCTTCGAAGGTGACGCGCTTCGCTTCGACCGGAGCGGCGGTGATGATGGCACACGCGGCGGCGGCGAGAATCATGTGGACGCGGTTGTACCGCGCCGTCGAGAAGGTCTCGACGGCGCAGCCTCAGGCCTTGACGATGCGCTCGCGGCCGGCCGTCACCTTCTTCGTCGCATTCCGCGTGTCGATGACGAGCTGGCTGTTGGCCACCACGGCCGCGTAGTCGATGCTGGAATGATCCGTGAGGATCAGCACCGCGTCGTAGCCCTTCAGCGCCTCGGCCGAAAGCGGCACCGACTCCATGCGGTGGCGGAAGCCGTGCTCGGGCTCGATGAGCGGTACGTAGGGGTCGTGGTAGTCGACCTCGGCGCCGCGCTCCTTGAGGAGGGTGATGATGCGCAGCGACGGGCTCTCGCGCAGATCGTCGACGTCCTTCTTGTACGCGGCGCCGAGCACCAGAAGACGCGAGCCGTTGAGGCTCTTCTTGCGCGCGTTCAGCGCCTCCATCGTCCGCTGCACCACGTACAGCGGCATCTGGGAGTTCACCTCGCCGGCGAGCTCGATGAACTTGGTCGGGAACTCGTACTGCCGCGCCTTCCACGTCAGGTAGAACGGGTCGATGGGAATGCAGTGACCGCCCAGCCCGGGCCCTGGGTAGAAGGGCATGAAGCCGAAGGGCTTGGTCGACGACGCCTGGATGACCTCCCACACGTCGAGGCCCATGCGGTCGCACAGCATCTTGAGCTCGTTGACCAGCGCGATGTTCACCGACCGGAAGATGTTCTCGAGCAGCTTGGTCAGCTCGGCCACGCGGGTCGAGGAGACGGGCACCACCTCCTCGAGCGCTCCCTTGTACAGCGCCGCCGCCACCTCGAGGCACGCCGGCGTGTGCCCGCCCACCACCTTGGGAATGGTCTTGGTGCTGAACTTCGGGTTGCCCGGATCCTCGCGCTCGGGGCTGAACGCCAGATGGAAGTCGACGCCGGCCTTGAGCCCGCCGCGTTCGAGAATGGGCCGGAGCACCTCGTCGGTGGTACCGGGATAGGTCGTCGACTCGAGCACGTAGAGCTGGCCGCGCTTGACGTGCGGAGAGAGCGCCTCGGCCGTGCTCACGATGAAGCTCATGTCGGGCTCGCGCGCCGGCGTGAGCGGCGTGGGCACGCAGATCAGCATGCAGTCGACCTGCGCGGCGCGGCCGAAATCCGTGGTGGCGTCGAGCTTGCCGGAGGAAATCTGGGCGCGCACCCGCTCGCTGGGCACGTGCTTGATGTAGCTCTCGCCCCGGCGGATGCGGTCCACCTTGCGGCCGTCGATGTCGAAGCCGATCACCGGGAACCCGGCCTCGGCGAACGCCAGCCCCAGCGGGAGCCCCACATAACCGATGCCGACGATGCCGACCTTCGCCTCGCGGCGGCGGATCTGTTCGAGGAGCATGTTCATCTCTGGATTGAGTGCGCGCATACAAGGGCGCAATTCAACCGGAGTCAACCCGGCGCGGCCGCTTCAACCCGAGCCGGGCCATGCGGTAGACGACGGTGCGCCGCGGCAACCCGAGCCGCTTTGCCGCCTCGGTGACGTTCCACCTCGTCGTGGCCAGCACCTCGAGCAGGGCAGCCTTCTCGGTCTCCTTCAGCGCTCCGCGCAGATCCGTCACCTTCGGCCTTTCGCGGCCGCGACGAACGGGCGACGGCAGATGGTCGAGCCGGACCTCGTCGCCCTCGGCGCAGATCACCGCCAGCTCCATGGCGTTCTTCAGCTCGCGCACGTTGCCGGGCCAGAGGTGCGACTCGAGCGCCGTCCGCGCTTCCGCCGACAGCGCCACGCGCGCGCGCTGGTGCAGCTTGCGCGCCCTGGAGAGGAAGTGCTCGGCCAGCGTCGAGAGATCGTCCGGCCGGTCGGCGAGAGCTGGAATCTGCACCACGTGCGGCACCAGGCCCCCGATGTCGGCCGCGCTCGTGAGCCACAGCCGCCTTCCCGCCGACGACAGGCGCGACCGCGATGCTTCGGACCATCGCTCGACGCGCTTGACGATCAGCGCTCCGGACGACGACAGCGCTTCGTCCAGCTGGGCTTCGTTGCGCACCACCACCACCGGCCCTCCGCCGAGTCTGCCCTGAAGCAACCGGGCGAGCGTCTCCTTGCCTGCGCCGGCTGGTCCGACCAGCGCCACGTTGGCGCCGGCCTTCGCCACCCGCTCGATTGCAGCCAGAAGGTGCAGCATCGCCTCGTCCGCGAAGAGCGGCTCGTCGGGTGCGGCCCCGGTGAGCCGCGACAGCGCGCGCTCGTACAGGCCATCGGCGTCGAACGCATCGCCCGGCGAGAGCGCGTACCCGACGCGGAAGCGCGCCCCCGCAGCGCCGAGCACACCGGTCACGCGGTCCCTCACCGCCGAGAAGCCCGCCTCGTCGACTCCGGGCACGAGCAGCTCGAGCCCATGCTCGCCCAGCTCGGCCCACAGCCCACCGACCGACTCCACCAGCGGCCGGCGCACGTCGCCGGAACCTGCGAACGTCACCAGCACCAGCCCGACTCTGCGGCCGGCCGCGAGCTCCTCGTCGATGCGGGCCTCGAGCTCCTCGCGCGCGGCGATGCGGGGGCGGAGCGCCGGTCGATCGCGCCGCCCGAGGAAAATCAGCACCGTGTCACCCAACGCGAGCTGATCTCCCGGCCGGGCGATGGCGGTTCTCGACAGCTGCACGTCATTCAATCGGGTGCGCCCGCCGCTCAAGTCCTCGACCTCGACCGCGCCGCCCCGCGCGCGAAGCACCAGGTGCCGCGCCGCGACGGACGAATCCGCGAGCCTCACCCCCGCGGCGGTTCCCCGTCCGACGAGCACGTCCACCCCCTCGGGCAGCTCGTGGGCGAAGGCCCGCTCGGGGGAGACGACCTGGATCACGACGCGCATGGAACGACGGTCTATAGTCGAAAACCGCCATGGCCACCCTCGAGCCCGTTCCTCTTCCGGAGGGAGACAGGGATTCCCGCCGTGGCGTCCTCAAGCTCTTGAGCACCGGGCTCGGTGCGCTCGTCGCGGCGGTGGCCGCTCTCCCCGTGCTCGGAGCGGCGCTCTCGCCCCTGCTCCAGCCCAAGCGCAAGGACGCGGGCGGCTTTCTTCCGGCCATTCGGCTGGCGGACCTGCCGCTCAACGTGCCCAAGCGCGTCGAGCTGGTCAGCACCGTCATCGACGGCTGGACGCGCGCCGACGGAGTGGTGGGAGCGGTCTGGCTCATCCGTACGGGCGAGCGCGAGGTGCGCGCGCTGTCGACCATCTGCCCGCACTCGGGCTGCAGCATCAATTTGAGCACCACAAATACCTTCGCCTGCCCCTGCCACACCTCGGCGTTCTCGCTCGAGGGCACGCCGCTCTCCGGGCCCTCGCCGCGCCCGATGGATCCACTGTCGGTGGAGATCCGCGGGGACGACCGCATGGTCTACGTACGCTACGCCCGGTTCAAGCAGGGCACGCCGACGCGGGAGGAGATCTGAGGTGTTCCGCCGACTCGGCGACTGGGTCGACCAGCGCACCGGGCACCGCGCGTTCTTGGCCGCGCTCGTCTCGGGCGAGGTTCGGGGCGGCAGCCGCTGGTCGCACACGCTCGGCGCGGTGGCGCTCGCGCTGTTGTTGCTCGAGGCGGTGACCGGGCTGGGGCTGTCGGCCTTCTACGCGCCCAGCACCACCGATGCGTGGCCGTCGGTGAATTACATCCAGAACCACGTGACGCTGGGCTGGATGATGCGCGGCCTGCACCACTACGGCGCGCACGCGCTGGTCATCGTCGTCGGCCTGCACCTGTTCAAGTCGCTCGTCTTCGGCGCCTACCGGGCTCCGCGGGAGCTGAACTGGATCATCGGCGTGCTGCTGTTCCAGCTCGTGCTGCTCGTCTCGCACCTGGGCTTCCTCTTGCCCGGAGATCTGCACGCGTACTGGGCGACGCAGGTGCTCGTGGGCATTGCCGGCAACCAGCCGCTCATCGGCGAGCAGGCGCAGCTCATCATCCAGGGCGGGCCGGAGTACGGCAACCTCACGCTGACCCGCTTCTACGCGCTGCACACGCTGGCCGTGCCCGGAGCGCTCGCCCTGCTCGTGCTCGTGCACCTGGCGCTCCGCCGTCGCCACGGAGCCACCGCGCTTTCGGGCGCACGCTCGAGCGAGCCGTACTTCCCCAACCAGCTCGTGAAGGACCTCGCGGCGTCTGCGTTGGCGGTGCTGGCGGTGCTCGCCATCGTCGTCGTGCGCCACGGCGCCGAGCTGCAGGCGCCGGCGGATCCCTCGGTCGAGTACATCGCGCGGCCCGAGTGGTACTTCCTGCCGGTCTTCCAGCTCCGCCACTACTTCACCGGCCGGTTCGAGTTCGTCGCCACCACCGTGCTGCCTGCTCTGGCGACGTTTATGCTTTGCGCGCTGCCCTTCATTCACGCGCGCCTCGAGCGCTTCACCCGTCACGCGCACCGCATCCTCGTGGGAGGCTCGGTCACGGGGCTCTTGGCCACCGTCGGGCTCGGCGGCCTGAGCGCGGCGCAGGACTGGATGAACCCGGACGTCGAGAAGGTGGCCGCGGCGGTGCGCGAGCTGTCCGAGCGCTCGCAACGGCTGGCCTCGCTCGGCGTGCCCATCACCGGCCCCACCGAGCTGTACAAGAACGACCCGCTCTGGTGGGGCGAGCGCGTCTTCGCGCAGAAGTGCCAGAGCTGCCACCACGACTGCCGGCAGAAGCCCTACAAGGGCGACGTCTGCCTCGCCGGGTACGCCAGCCGCACCTGGTTGACGAAGCTCATGAAGAACCCGGCCGACCCGTACTTCTTCGGCAATACCGGCATCGACGAGATGGACCCGTGGAGCGGCGACGAGGAGGGCCTCGAGGCGGTCGTCGAGTTCCTCTACGCGCAGGGCGACCGCCCCGACGTCGACCAGGCGCTCGCCGAGAAGGGCAGGAAGCTCTACGTCGACGAGGGCTGCGAGTCGTGCCACACGCTCGATGGCAAGGGGAACGGCGTCGCTCCCGACCTGCTCGGCTACGCGTCGGCGGAGTGGCTGTCGGCCTTCATCCGCCGCCCCGACGCCGAGCGCTTCTACGGGGAAGACCTCAACCAGATGGACGCCTTCCCGCACGAGAAGCTCTCGAACGACGAGCTGAAGGCCGTCGTCACCTACCTGCGCGCACAGACCGATGCGCAGGCTGAATTTCCCTAGTCAGCCACCGTCGACTCGGACACGCTTACCCCAGTGCCGAACTTCCGGAGGCCAACGTCGATGAAGAAGCTGCTGCTCGCCGTCGCATTCGCGTTCTCGTTCTCGACTACCGCGTTCGCCGACGATGACGTCAAGGCGGTGTGGAAGTCGAAGTGCAAGAGCTGCCACGGGGAAACGGGCAAGGGCGACACCAAGCAGGGGAAGAAGGAGAAGGTCCGCGACATGACCACCGACAAGTGGCAGACCGAGTGGACCGACGAGAAGATCAAGGACATCATCCTCAACGGCTCGAAGGACAACGACAAGATGAAGCCGTTCAAGGACAAGCTCTCGGCCGCCGAGGTCGACGGGCTGGTGAAGCTGATCCGCTCGTTCAAGAAGTAGCGCGGCGCGTCAGGAGGCCACTTGAATACGCCCGGGCCGCTCGCGTCTCATGACGACGAAAGGTGACGTCATGAAGAACCTCGGCGTGCTGCTCTTCGCGGTCCTCTCGGCCTTCTGCATCACCGGCGCGCTCGAGGCAGTGCCGGCCGTCTCGGGCGCGCCCGCGGCCGTCGCCAACAAGGACAAGGACAAGAAGCGCGACGGCAAGGACGACAAGCGGCGGGACGACAAGCGCCGCCGCGGCGAGGAGGACGAGGAGGAGCTCGCCCCCGCCGCCCGCGCGTTCAGGGCCTAGCCGCCGCCGCCGCGTCGTTCAGGCACTCGTCGCCGAACACCACGGTGCTCGAGGTCTGCACCCTCCGCGAGACGAACGACACCAGGTCGCTCACTCCCTCCACCGCGTAGTACATGGCGCAGTCGCGGTTGGAGCAGTGCGCTCCGTGCGCTTCGTCGTGGTGCTCCGAGGTCAGCGGCAGGCCGTTGGCGACCAGCCCCACCGCGTGGCCGAGCTCGTGCACCAGCGTCACCTGCTCGACGAAGCGCGGAACCGGCGTCCCGGCCAGCCCGCTCGAGCGGATGACCGGCTTGAACATCGCGATGACGCCGGTCTTGCCGATGGACACGCCCAGCACGCCCGCCTGCCGCTGCCCGTTCTGCGAGAGGTAGCCGTCGAGGAAGAGCACGTAGAAGGTACGCCGCGTCGAGGTCGACGCCTGCTGCCGGTGGCGCGCGGCCAGCTCGAGAATCTGCTCGACCGTGAAGTCCGAGCCCGCGACGTTCGCGAGGCGCTCCATCTGATCCAGCCGGTTGGGGTAGGTGATGCGCCGCGGAGCCGCCCGGAACAGGGCCTCGGCGTTGGCGCGGAAGAGCTCCCAGGTGTCCTCGGTACCGTTGAGCCCGGTGAACGGCTCGGCGCCCGGCTGGTAATCCACCTCGAGCACCACCTCGGTGACGGCAGCGGTGAATAGCCCGTCCATCGGGGCCGTGCCCGCGTCGGCGCCGGCGTCGGAGCGCCCGTCCGGATGAATCGGCCCCGGGCTGCAGCCGGCGAGCAGCGCGAGGGTCGATGTGCAGGCGAGGGCGAGTGCGCGCGTCATGCCGCCAGCCATTGAGCTCGTGCGGCCGCATTGGATCGCGGTCGCTCGGCCATCGGGGCCTGCAGCGCCGTTGCGGCGGTGCTACGTTTTCGGGCGTGACCACCGAGGAATCGATTCGCGCGCTCGACGAGCTGCTTCGCCGCGACGAACGGGTGGCGGCTGCCATCGTCTTCGGTTCCATCGCGAAGGGCCTCGAGCGCCGGGGCAGCGACGTCGACGTCGCGCTCATCGCCCAGTCCGACGAAATGGCCGAAAGGCTTCGCGGCGATTGGACGCACCTGGTGGGCGAGCTGTCCATCGCCGCACGCAGGGACGTGCAGCTCGTCATCCTCGAGCATGCGGGAGCCACACTGGCATTTCAGGCCCTCAAGCACGGGCGCGTGCTGTTCGACCGCAACCCCGACCGCACGGCGGACGTGAGGGAGAAGGTGCTGCTCGCCTGGTTCGATGCCGAGCATCACCGGCGCATTCTCCGCGAGTCGATCGACGCGCGAGTCGGAGCAGGCGATGGTTGACCGCGCCGTGCTCTCCGAGAAGGCCGATGCGATTCTGCACCACGTCGGGAGAATCCGCTCGCGTCTGCCCATTGCTCCCCAGCGACTCGCCGAGGACGAAGACTTCCGCAACATCGTCTACTTCGACCTCGTGCAGGCGATTCAGGCGTGCGTCGATCTGGCCGTGCACGTGTGCACGCACGAATCGCTCGGAATGCCCGAAGGGCCCGCCGCTGCATTCGCGCTGCTCGCCGACAAAGGCCTCGTGCCGACCGAGCTCTCGGTCCGCCTCGCCGGAGCGTCGGGGCTGCGGAACCTGATCGTGCATCGCTACGGGCGAATCGACCACGGGCGGGTGGCCGCCGAGCTGGCGTCCGGCCTCGGCGACCTGGAAGCGTTCGTCCGCGCGATGCACCGTCACGTCGGCGGCTGACCGGCACCTGGTTCGAGGCTCGCGCGCTTGTGCGCACCGGCCTGCCCCGCTACATCCCGCGCCGATGTCCGACGTGCAGCTCCCCTCCGCTTTCGACTCGCTGCGTCCCGTCACGCCGGGGGGAGATCCGCTCGATCGCCTGACCGAGGCACTCGAGGCCGAGCGGCGCGCGCGGGCGCAGAACCTGAAGGGCGCCGCCCGCGGCTACCTGCTGGCGCGCTTGTCGCGCAGGCTCGAGGCGCCGCTGTTGTGCGTCACCGCGGGCGAGGACGAGGCGGATCAACTCGCCTCCGACCTCGCCTTCTTCCTCGGAGGCCAGGGCTCGCTCGTCGAGCCGAACGTGCTCCGGCTGCCGGCGGACGAAATCCTCCCCTGGGACGAGCTCTCGCCCGACCCCCGCATCTCGGCCGACCGGCTGTCCGCCCTCTTCCACCTGCGCCAGGGCACGCGCTTCTCGGCGCTGGTGCTGTCGGTTCGCGCGCTGCTCCGCAAGGTGCTGCCCCCCGACGTCATGAGCCAGCTCTCGGAGCTGATCCGCGTCGGCCAGGACTACCCGCGGGACGCGCTGGCGGCGAAGCTGGTCGAGATGGGCTACCACCCGGCCCCGCTGGTGGAGGACCCGGGCACCTTCTCGGTCCGCGGCGGCATCGTCGACGTCTTCCCGCCGCTGTACGAGCGCCCCGCGCGGCTCGAGCTGTTCGGCGACACCGTCGAGTCCATGCGCACGTTCGATCCCGACTCGCAGCGCACCGTCGGCGCGCTGAAGGAGCTGTACCTTCTGCCCGCGCGCGAGGTGCTGCTGAACGAGAAGACGCGGCCGGCCGCGGAGGCGGCGCTGCGGGCGGCGGGCGAACGGGTGAACCTGCCCACGTCGAAGGTGCGCGAGCGCATCGAGCAGCTTCGCGAAGGGCTGGTGCCGTTCGGGCTCGAGGCGCTGCTCCCCGGCTTCTTCCCCTCGGGGCTCGGCAGCGTGCTGGGCTACCTGCCGTTCTGGGCGAAGGAACCGCTCGTCTACCTCGACGACCCGGTGGGCATCGAGCGCACCGCCGACGAGCTGGCCGTGGAGGTCGAGCGCAGCCACGAGACGGCCGTGAAGCGCGGCGAGCTGGTGCTGCCGCCGGCCGACCACTTCCTCTCGCGCTCCGACGTCGACGAGAAGCTCGGCGCGTTTCGGGTGCTCGAGGGCGGTGGCCTGGCCCTCGGAGCGGACCTCGCCCGCACCGTCGCGGTGGGCTACGGCACCACGCACGACCTCCGCGAGGCCATTCTCTCGCACCACGGCGAGGACGGAGCGCTCTCTCCGCTGGTCGATCGACTCGGCCGCTGGCGACAGATGGGCATCGCGTCTGCCATCGCCTGCGGCTCGCTCGGTCAGGCCGACCGAATGAAGCGGCTCTTGCTCGATCGCAACGTGATGGTGAAGGTGCACACCGAGGCGCTGGACCTGCGCGGCGCCGAGCCTTCGGCGCTGTACGACCCGTCGGTCTGGGTGCACCTGTTCACCGGCGAGGTGTCGCACGGTTTCGTCGACCCGGCGGGTGGCCTCGCCGTGCTGTCGGACGAGGAGATTTTCGGCGCGCGCGCCCGCCGCCGCACCGCCCGCCGCCGGGTGGATCAGGCCTTCGCCGCGAGCTTCAGAAATGTCAAGGAAGGCGACCTGGTCGTCCACACCGACTTCGGCATCGCCCGCTACGCCGGCCTGGTGAAGATGGAGGTCCGGGGCGTCTTGGGCGACTTCCTCGTCCTCGAGTACGCGGGCAAGGACAAGGTGTACCTGCCGGTGAGCCGCATGCGGCTCGTCCAGAAGTTCACCGGTGGAGATCCGTCGAAGGTCTCGCTCGACCGGCTCGGCTCGACGAGCTGGGAGACGAAGAAGAAGCGGGTCAAGGAGAACCTGCTCAAGATGGCCGCCGAGCTGCTCCAGCTCTACGCCGCACGGCGGGCGCACCCGGGGACGGCGTTCAGCCCGCCCGACCGTTACTTCCGGCAGTTCGAGGCCGACTTCGAGTTCGACGAGACGCCGGATCAGCAGAAGGCCATCGACGACGTCCTGGCCGACATGCAGAAGCCCGAGCCGATGGACCGGCTGGTCTGCGGCGACGTCGGCTACGGCAAGACCGAGGTGGCCATGCGGGCCGCTTTCAAGGCGGTGCTCGACGGAAAGCAGGTGGCGATGCTGGTGCCCACCACCGTGCTGGCGCAGCAGCACTTCTTGACGTTCAAGCGCCGCTTCAAGGACTACCCGGTCACCATCGAGGTCGTCTCGCGCATGCGCAAGCCCCACGAGGTGCGCGAGGTGCTCGAGCGCGCAGCCGAGGGCCGGGTCGACATCGTCATCGGCACGCACAAGCTGCTCGGCGGCGAGGTGGCCTTCAAGGACCTGGGGCTGCTCGTCATCGACGAGGAGCAGCGCTTCGGGGTGAAGCACAAGGAGCAGCTCAAGAAGCTGCGCACCCAGGTCGACGTGCTGACCCTGACCGCGACGCCGATTCCGCGAACGCTGAACATGGCGATGAGCGGCATTCGCGACATGAGCATCATCGCCACGCCACCGGCCGACCGGAGGGCCATTCGCACCTTCGTCATCAAGTTCGATCCGCCAGCCATCAAGCAAGCCATCGAGCGCGAGGTGCAGCGAAACGGGCAGGTCTTCTTCGTGCACAACCGCGTCTCGTCGATTCACTCGATGGAGCGCTTCCTCCGCGAGCTGGTGCCCGACGTCACCATCGGCGTGGCGCACGGGCAGATGGGCGAGGGACAGCTCGAGAAGGTGATGCTCGATTTCGTGGAGAAGCGCTTCCAGGTGCTCTTGTGCACCTCGATCATCGAGAGCGGCATCGACATCGCCAGCGCCAACACGATGATCGTCAACCGCGCCGACGCGTTCGGCCTGGCGCAGCTCTACCAGCTGCGAGGCCGGGTGGGCCGTTCGAAGGAACGCGCCTACGCGTACCTGCTCGTCCCGGCGCGGCGTGCCATCACCCGCGACGCGCAGCGGCGGCTCGAGGTGCTGCAGGCCTTCACCGAGCTCGGAGCCGGTTTCAGCATCGCCTCGCACGACCTGGAGATTCGCGGCGCGGGCAACCTGCTCGGGCCTGACCAGTCCGGCTCGATCGAGGCCATCGGGTTCGACTTGTACTGTCAGCTCCTCGATGAGGCGGTGCGCGAGATGAAGGGCGAGCCGCCCAGGGCCGACGTCGAGCCCGAGGTGATGCTGCCGCTCCCGGCCTATCTGCCCGACGACTACGTCCACGACGTGCACCAGCGGCTGGTGCTGTACAAGCGCTTCTCGGTGGCTGCGACCGAGGACGAGCTGGCGGATCTGCGCGCCGAGCTGGTCGACCGCTACGGCGAGCCCCCGGTCGAGGTGGACAACCTTTCCGAGCTGACGCTGCTCAAGATGGAGCTGCGCGATCTGAGGCTGCGCATGCTGGAGAGCGGCCCGGGGAGGCTGGTGGTGACGCTGGGGCCCGATGCGGCGCTGGATTCCACGCGGCTCGCTGCGCTGGTGCAGAAGTCGAAGGGCGTCTACCGGCTCACGCCCGACATGAAGCTGGTGGCGAAGATTCCGCCCACTGCGAAGGGGCGGGACCTGGTGGTCGAGGCCAGGAAGGTGCTGCGGGATCTGGCCAGTGTCGCTGCGGGCTGATTTCCGGCCCGCTCGGAGAGCTCCGGCGCACGCCGCTTCATGGGCAGGCGAACGTCGGCAAAGGCAGGGACGCGTTGTTCGAGTTGCGCATGTTGCCGAGAAACTTGGGCCACTCGGCCTCCGGGTCGACTCCGGCGGTGTCGACGACGATGCTGTAGAGGCTTCCCTGCCAGTCGCCGACGTAGAGCACCCCTGGGGCCTTCGGCCGAGGCGCTCCTTTGGCGGCCCCAGACTCGACCCGCGAGCAATCCAGCGCTGGAGAAGAGGCCTTCACCAGAGCATTCGTCCACGTCCACTTCAGCGAGAGATCGGCAGGGGAACGCACCTCGAGGGTGCTGTCGTTGGTGAGTGGGTCGACGGTCACCGTGTACAGTGCGCCGGGGCCAATCGCGGGCGCCTGAACGACGCGCTGGGTGGGCTGCGTGGCGGAGGGAGTCAACGAGCCGATGGAGACCTTGGCGATTGCATGGCTCTGGCTCTGCAGGCCGAAGAACGCCTCCTTGGCCTTTCCCACTGCCGGGGCAAACGTCGAGAAGGGGCCGACGGTGACGCTGCCCGTTCCCGGCGTGGCCAGCCGAATCGAGACCAGACCGGACTGGCCGCTGGTCACCAGCCACCCCGCATCGGGCGCCAGGGCAGGGCTGGAACCGTACGAGCCCGTCACGGGGTAGCCGGGGACGGCGGTCCACCCCGAGGCGGTCAGCTGCCTGGCCGTCACGTTGCGGTTGATGTCGGGGACGAAGGCAACCGCACCGCTGGCGACCAGGCCCGCCTCGGCCTCGGCGACGCCTGCGGAGAAGGGTTGCCCGTTGGGAGGGCAGAGCGCGTAGAGGGAATAACTGCCCCCGAAGAAGCCGATGCCCGCGTAGCAGTCTTTCGAGCCGGCGAGCGGGTTTGGCAAAAGAGCGGGTAAGCCAACGGGCACGGCGGGAGGCCTGCCCAAGTAGGTCCGGACGAGGCCCGAAGCTCCATCGAGCTCGAAGATGAAGACGTCGGACGAAGTCTGCTCGACGACGAGCACCCCGTCGGAAACGCCTGGCGAGGGCGTCGCCAGAACCGCCGGCATGCGGTAGCGGGCTCCGCTGGTGCTGTATTCCCATAGCACCTTGCCTTCGGGCTCGACGGCGACGACACCGCCACTTCCCAAGTAGTCGCCCGAGAAGACCACGAAGATGCGGCCGTTCTCTCCGATGGCGGGGGGGTGAATGATGGGCGAGTTGTAGGCCGGCTTGTAGCGCCACTTCCAGCGCGTCACGGGGACGCCGGGGCCGCTCGCCTGCCCCGTGTTGCCGACCCGGTCGGCACCGGTCACGGAGGAGCCGAAGACGGCCCGAAACGCGGGCATCTCGATTCTCCAGAGGGGCAGGTCCGCCCTGGCGCAGAACGCAGCGGGGCAGGGCTCACCTTGGGGAAGAGGGCCTGCTGCAACGGACAGCGGCGCTCCGCCGTCGAGGGCGAGGTGCACCCGAATCGAGGACGGGTCCACGTCGGAGTCATTCGAGTAGACGATGGCCGACGCAATTTCGTCGCGCCGCCATGAGGCGGAGGCAGACGGGTCGGCATAAGTGAAGCCACCATCTGGCAGCGGGCGCGGCGGGGCCGACTGGATGCCGACGATGCTGAAGGTCGGCGCGGTGAGGTCGGCGCGGACCTGGACGGGACGGCTCGTCAGATTGGCGTCGGGATACGAAGCGACCAAGCGAAAAGCGCCCTCTCCGGGCGGCGCCCAGCTCTCGGAATACAGCCCTGCATCGACCAGTCGCAGAGAGAGCCTTGCGGTGGAAAAGCCGCCGTCGAGGGAGTCGATGCTCAGCTCGAGCAGGGGAGGATCTGCCCGACCGATGCCCTGGCGCGCCTCGAGCGACGCGCTGACGCGATGGAGGCCTCCATCGAGCAATGCTCCGTCGGGGGGCTCGAAGAGGGTGACGCCCAGGTAGCGTGGCGAACAGCCTCCGTCGGCATCGCAGTACTGGTGAGTCGGGCAGGCCGGCACGCACTCCAAAGAGCCGCCGTCGCCGCCGTCGGCTCCTCCTCCGCCACCCGCGCCGCCGCCCCCGCCACCACCTCCAGCCCCGCCTCCGCCACCTCCGCCAGCGCCCGTCGCGCAGCGCCCGCCTTCACACCTCCCAGACGCGCACTGCACGTCCCTCGCGCACGGGCAGTCGCCGCCTCGAGGACACTGCGCCGCGCACAGGCCCTCGTCGCAATACGCACCTTCGCCGCACTCCGAGTCGAGCGTGCACGGCCGGGCGTCGACGACACACTGGCAGCCGTAGAGAGTCACGGCTGCGCACATTGCGGCGAGGCGAGCCATCTTCATGGACAGGCAAATTCGGACAGCGGCGTGTCTGCATTCCCCGTGTTCCGCGGGTCATGCTGGTACTTCGGCCACGGCGCCTGCGTGTCGATGCCGCGGCTGTCCACGATGAAGCCGTGCAGCCTGCCGTTGTTGGAGGCCACATACAGCACCCCAGGCCCCGCCAGCTTGTTGCCGGCTCCGTCGCGCTTGCAGTCCAGCGCCGGTGAAGACTCCACGGCTCCCAGCGAATTGACCGTCCACAGCGCCTCGAGGGAGCGAGTCCAAGCCGTCAATGTTCCGGACTCGGAAGCCGTATACACCGCTCCGTCGGCGCCGATGAGCGGCGCCCCCTTCACCGTCCCGGTCGTCGCGGCCGTCGAAAGCGCCGACGCCCCATTCAACACCACGCGCGTCAGCAGCGGCGTCTGGTTTGCGAAATAGATTTCGTTGCCCCCGCCCACAGCGGGACTCCACGCGGGCGACGACGGCCCCATCGGGTACTTCCACGCCGGCTGCGCTCCGCCCGAGAACGGAATGCGGAATACGCCCCCCCCCTGTCCCGGGCCGCCGCCGCCTACAACATCCATGCCCACGACAGCCAGGCCTCGCGTGAAGAGGTTCGCTGGCACTGGCCAACCGGGCTTGCTCATCCAGCTGCCGTTGAATTCGTAGCCGAGCACATTGCCAGACTCGTCCCCATAAAATGCCGACGTGCCCTTCATCGACACAGTCGCTGGAAATGCGGCCGAGCCGTCGCTCGTCAGCGGCACTCCGAAGATGCATCTGTCGGGCACCGCCGCTGCACCCGGGCGAATACTGACCAGCCGATTGGTATTCGTGAGGTTCTGGACGCCAACGGCGCCGACGAGAACTTCGGCGCCCACCGCGAACGTCGCCACCGCCAATGAGGCGCGGCTGCTGCTCGTCGCCGGCATGGGACAAGCCTCGAGCTGCACCCCACTCTGCGAATTCAGGGCGTACAGCACGCCGCCCGTGCTCGTCGTCGCCGCCACGAAGACGGTGTCCACTCCTCCGTCCTGCGGCACCCCCACCGCCGGGCTCGCCTCCACGGCCCCAGCGTCGAAGCTCCACTTCACCGCTCCGGACGGACTCACCGCGTGCAATGCGCCGGTGTTTCCGCCGCCAACGAGCCCGACGTAGACGGTGCCGTCGCGACCGATGGCCGGCGTGGCTTTCAGATTGAAAGCCCCGAAGTCCCGCGCCCACTTCCACCGCGTCACCCGAATGCCGCCGTCGGCCACTCCCTCGTTCCCCACCTCGTCTCGCCCGCGCACCAACAGCTCGAAGTCACCCCGAAACGCCTTCATCTCCGGCCGCCACAGCTCCACCTGTGCCGAGCCGCACCAGGCCTGCCCACAGCCGCTCTCCACCTGCACCTGAAGCGGAGCCTCCCACGCCCCGCCCACCCCTCCATCTCCCAACCCGCGCACCGAAAGCGTCACCGTCGAGCCATTCACGTCCGTGTCCGCCGACGACACCTTCACCACCGCCACCTCGTCCCGCCGGTACGCCTGCCCAAAGCCGCTCTGCGGGTCCACCTCCGACAAGCCCCCAGAATTCACCCTCGGCGGCGCCCCCTGCACCAGCACCCTGAAAGTTGGCCCCGTCCCGTCCACCACCAGGGCCCGCGGCATGCTCGACAATGACGCCTCCTCGTAGCGCACCACCAACTCGTACCGCCCGTCTCCCAACGAAGGCGCAAAGCCCCCCACGTAGTAACCCGCATCCGCCCGCGACAGCCTGCCCGTCTGCACCGCGCCCCCCTGTCTCTGCGCGCTGTAGCTCAGCTCGGCCGGGTCATTCGCCGTCCGCCCCGGCGAAAGCCTCAGCAATGCCCCGAGCTGCAAACCACCCATCGCCACCCGCGCACCCTCCGCGGGCGTAGGCGCCACCCACTCCACCGCCGAATACCGCGGTGCGCACGCCCCGCCGACGCACTCCTGATGCGGGCTGCATGCAGGCACGCACTCGCCTCCTCCCCCTCCCCCACCGCCACCTCCGCCAGGCGGTGTAGCGCTCGGGGTGGGGCTGGACGAGGGGCTGGGCGAGTGGACCCCCGCGCAACGCGATGCGTTACAGATTGTGGCAGAGCGGACCGACTTCATCATCCGTCTGGTCAA